>WNFY01005416.1_pt1 | contig 13277 bp, 12 predicted proteins | sample 5400091 | NCBI WGS metagenome assembly WNFY01 (sample SAMN13153364, study PRJNA577476) | soil metagenome | isolation source: 60 cm soil or saprolite under grassland replicate 1 | place: USA:California | collected 2016-06-15 | reverse complement strand
GCGAGCACGTGGAAGGTGAACCGGCCGGCCGGGGTGGTGGTGTCGATGCCCTGCTTGAGCACGACCAGGTCGATCCCGCGGTCGGCCAGGAGCGCGGCGGTCTCGGTGAGGTGGCGCACCGAGCGGGCCATCCGGGACAGCCGGGTGACCGCGAGCTCGTCGCCTGCCCGGAGGTGATCGAGGCAGTTGTCCCACTCGGGTCGCCGGGCGAGCTTGCCGGAGGCGGTGTCGGCCCAGATCCGCTCGCAGCCGGCCGCGCGCAGCGCGTCAAGCTGGGAGTCGTCCCGTTGCGAGTGAGTGGAGATCCGGGCATACCCGTACCGCGCCATACGCGGCAGTGTGACACAAACGATCATTTAAGTCCCGCTCCGGCCCGGGCCGGCCAGCACGGCGCCGGCCCAGCTCAGCTCCTCGCCGAAGTGGGTCACAACTGCGGGCGCAAACTACGTGTCGCTAGGCCGGTGACATGATCGTTATCTACCCACTCGGGTCACGCAACGGTGGCAGCATTGCCGTCGCGGAGCCTGGGCCACCTGGGCTGAGGTGAGGCGTCTGCAGCAGCCAGCGGCCGGAGGCGAGCATGCCGGTAACGGCGGATCGAGCCAGTGTCGCCTCGTATGCGCAATTTCCGGCTGAGCTGGACCGGGACTGGCTGGGGCGGGTGTGCCATCTGAGCGGGGCGGACCTGGCGGTGATCCGGCGCCGGACCGACCCGGTGACCCAGCTGGGATATGCGACCCAGCTGGGCACCGTCCGGGCGATCGGCACGTTCCAGTCCGACCCGGCCGCGGTGCCCGAGCCGGTCGTGGCTGCTGTCGCACGCCAGCTCGGCATCGATGACCCCGGCGTGCTGGCCGGGTATCGGGACATGCCGGTGCGGTGGCGGCACACCGCCGAGATCCGGGACCGCTACGGGTACCGCGACTTCTCCGCCCAGCCAGACCGGTTCGCCTTCACCGTCTGGCTGTACCGGCAGGCCTGGGCCGACGAGGTGGCCTCGTCGGTGTTGTTCCGCGCCGCCCACCGGCAGTTGCTGGCCCGGCGGATCCTGCTGCCTGGCCACAGCGTGCTGGTGCGGCTGGTCGCCACGGTGCGGGAACGCGCCACCCGCCGGGTCCACAGCCGGCTGGCGCGGGCGGCCGGCCCGGAGTTGCGGGCCCAGCTGGACAAGCTCCTGCTGGTGCCCGAAGGGCAGCGCCGCTCGGAGCTGGATCTGCTGCGGCGCCCGCCGTTCACACCCACGATCACCGGACTGGTGCGTGCATTGGACCGCCTGGAGCGAGTTCGGGCCCTTGGAGCCGGCCAGCTGGACCTGTCGGGGATACCCCCTGCCCGATTGGTGGCCCTGGCCCGTTACGCCGACCAGGCCTGGGCCACCCAGCTGGCCGATCTGGGACCGGAGCGGCGGATCGCCACGCTTGTCGCCTACACCCACATGCTGGCCGCCAGCGCCCGCGACGATGTGATCGACATCTTCGACGTCGTCTTCGGGGACCTGCAGCGCGCTGCCACCCACCGCGGCCAGAAACGCCGCGCCGGCGAGCTCCGCGACTACGACCAAGCGGTCGCCGCGGTGCACGCTCACATGCGCTCGCTGCTGGATGCCCTCGACGACCCGCACGCCCTTGAGGAGGTGCTGGCGGAGTTCCGTACAAAGCGCGAGCGGATCGAGACGAACATGGGCACGGTGGAGGCGCTGATGCGCCCGCCCGGGGATCCGTTCTATGAGCGGCTGGTCGCGGTTTACCCGCAGATCCGCCGGTTCCTGCCCAGGTTGATCGAGGCGATCGAGCTGCAGGCCATCGACTCGGCCGCTCCGGTGCTGGCCGCCTACCACGCGCTCGGCGAGTGGCTGGCCGGCAAGCCCCGCACCACGCGGCGGCCCGCCGGGGAAGTTCCTTTGGAGGTGGTCACACCGTCGTGGCGACCGCATGTGCACGACCTGCAGACCGGCACCGTCGACCGCGCCGCCTACACCTGCTGCGTGCTCGACCAGGTCCGCACCCGGCTGCGCCGCCGCGACATCTACGCCCCCGGCAGCGCCCGGTGGGGCGATCCCCGCGCCGAACTGCTCACCCGCCACGAATGGGCCGACCGGCGCGACACGTTGTGCGAGGAACTGGCCCTCGACCCTAACCCGGCCACCATCATTGACCAGCTCACCGCCAGCTTGGATGCGGCGTGGCGGCGCACCGCGGCCGGGTATGCCGCCAATGCCGACCTGCGAATCGAACACCGCGGCGGCCGCGACGAGATCGTGCTCACGCCTTTGGACGCCGAGGCCGAACCCGCTTCGCTGGTCACCCTGCGTACCGAGGTAGAAAAGCTCTTGCCCGAGGTGGAGATCGCCGACCTCCCGCTGGAAGTGCACGGCTGGACCGGGTTTCTCGACGAATACACCCACATCAGCGGCACCGAGCTGACCCGCGAGGAAGGCCTCATCGAGACACTCTCGGCGCTGCTGGTCTCCGAATCATGCAACGTCGGCCTGACCCCGGTCGCCGACCCGGCCTACCCGCCGCTGACCCGGGAGCGGTTGAACTGGGCCGGGCATAACTACCTGCGCTCGGCCACCCACGCCGCCGCGAACGCCCGGCTGGTCGACTACCACACGCCCTTGCCGCTGGCCCAGGCCTGGGGCGGCGGGGAGATGGCCTCCGCCGACGGGATGCGGTTCGTCATCCCCGTGTCCACCATCCACGCCGCCTACAACCCGCGCTACTTCGGCCGGCAACGTGGCTCCACGCTGTACTCATGGATGGCCGACACCTACACCGTCTTCGCCCAGAAGCTGATCCCCGGCACCCAGCGCGACAGCCTGCACGTGCTCGACGGGCTGCTGGCCAACCAGACCGGCATCCAGCCCGAGATGGTCTCCACCGACACCGCCGGCGCCTCCGAGATCGTCTTCGCCCTGGCCTGGGCGCTGGGCTACCGGTGGGCGCCGCGGCTGGCCGACCTGCCCGATCAGCGGCTGTGGCGCATCGACCGTGACGCTCACTACGGCTCGTTGAACGGGCTGGCACGCCATCGCATCAACACGCGGCTCATCGCCGAGCACTGGGATGAGATCTGCCGGCTCACCGCCTCTCTGCGGGCCGGCACCGTCGTCCCCTCGGCGATCCTGCGCACCCTGCAACGCGGCCCCAGCCCCTCCAGCCTCGCCCGCGCCCTGGCCGAGCTCGGCCGGGTGATCAAAACCCTGCACGTGCTCGAATACGCCCACGACCCGGCCTATCGCCGCATCATCCACCACCTGCTCAGCCGCGGGGAACGCCGCAACTCCCTCGCCCGGGATGTCTTCCACGGCCAGCGCGGCCAGATCCGGCGGCACTACCAGGTCGGGCAGGAAAACCAGCTCGACAGCCTCGGCATCATGATCAACGTAATCGTGTTGTGGCAGACGGTGTACACCCAGGCCGCTCTCGACCACCTCGCCGCCAGCGGATACCCGCTGGACCCGGCCGACGTGGCCCGGCTCACCCCGCTCGGACACCCCACGATCAACCTGGACGGCCGCTACCGGACCACCAGCCGGCCACCCGCCACCGGCCTCCGGCCGCTACGAATCGATTGACTCAGGATCCTGTTCCGATCCTCGTCACAGGCCGTTTCCTCCTGGCTGTTATCTCGGAGTGTGCCGCGCCGGGCGACATCATGCCCGTGTCGTTGTCCCGGCCGTGAGCGCCTCGGCCAGCCCGGCCGCCTGGCGGTAGCCGAGCGCGAGCCGCTCCAGCCGGGCGACTTCGCGCCGCAGCTCGCCGAGCTTCCATTCCAGCGCAGCGGGACCGTCCTCGTCTTCCCCGGCGGCGTAGGCGAGCACGGCTCCGGCGCTCTCGGCGGCGTCCAGGGATGCCGTTTCGAGCTGCGGCCACAGCCGGGTCATATCCGCCTTAGCGTCGGCCAGCTCCCGCGCGCGCCGCTCGGCCTGCTCGGCCTGACGGACGCGCTCGCGGTAGGCGGCCTGGCGGCAGAGTCCGCCGCAGTAGCGGCCCGGCCGTCCGGTCTGCCGGTGAGGTACTGGCCGGGAGCACTGCGGTCCCGCGCACCGGGCGCCTTCGGTTCGGGTCGTCATGGCTGCCCTTTCGTCACGCCGCCGCGGTGGCGGGCGCGGCCGAGGCCTGCGTTACGAAACTCTACACGGGCGGACCGACTTTCGTAGCGGCGGCCGCACGGCGCCGACCGCGCCCGGGCGGTTACGAAACGCCAGACCGGCTGCCCCGCAGGGCATTCCGTGTCGGTGGCCGCCCCCGCTAAGCTCCCGCCATGACTGAGACCAGCCAGGCCGAGAAGGACGCGCTGAGATGAGACGCCGCCGCGAGGACAAGACACAGCCCGGCCCGCAGCCCGGGGCCGGTCACCAGGCCGCAGCGCAAGCGATCGGCGACGCGTTCGGCGAGCACGACCTGCGGTGCCTGCGGAACCTGACCCCGGCTGAGCTGGCCGCTCAGGCAGACGCCAGGCGCGCGCTGCACAGTTACGTGATGGCCGTCTGGGAACAGCCGAAGCACCCCGCCGGATGCTGGGCACCGTGGGAGCAATCCCACCGGCCGCCATGCAGATGCCACGAAGACAGCGACGTTGACTATGCGGACAGGCATTCGCCGGCGAACTTGCCCGAGTTTGCCTCTGTCGCCGCGGTTCTCGACCTTGCCGACATCCTCTGGTCGAACGCTCGCCTCGCCCAGGAGGAGTGCGGCGAGGGCAGCGAGGCCCCCTGAGCATGGCTCAGCCCCGCCGCCCGGTGAGGCAACGGGGCTGAGGTACCTAGCGCTCGGCGTTACTGCTCCGGTGAGGCTGCGCGGCGGCCCTTCCGCGTGGCGGAGCGGGGAGTGGGGTCATCACCTGCCTGGCGGCCGGTGTCGGCCCGGAGCGCGGCCAGCTCGGCGCGGACCTGGTCAAGCTCCGTCTCGGCCCGCTCGGCGCGTGCGCGCAGCTCCTGGCGTGCTTCCTCGATCGCGGCCACGCGGGACTCCAGCGCGGCGCGCAGCTCGTCCCGCTCGCGCGCGGCATCGGCGCGTACGCGCTCAGTCTCATCACGGGCGGCGGTCTCGGCCGCCGTTGCCCGGGTGACCTCCTGCTCCGCCTGGCGGCGCGCTGCCTGGTCACGTGCGGCCAGCTCACGCGCCTGGTCCCGGTCGGCCCCGGCCGCCGTGACTGCAGCCTCAGCCTCAGCGCGTGCTCGCGCCGCTTCGGCCTGGGCCTGGCGCTCGGCCCGCGTGGCGCGCTCGTCAGCATCACGCTGCGCGGCGGCGGTGTCCCGCCGGGCCTGATCAATCGCCGCATCCCGGCCGGCCGCCGCGGCGGCGACTTCTGCCTGGGCATCCGCCCGGATCCGGTCGGCCTCGGCTGCGTGCTCGCGCGCCGCCTCGGCCTGCGCCGCCTGCGCCTGCGCGGCGCGCGCCTGCGCGGCGGCCAGGTGCTCGCCCATCTCCTCCGCGGCCTCGTCCGCCTGGACGCGCAGGCGGTCAGCCTGGCTGGCGCGCTGCTCGGCGGCAGCCGCGCGGGCATCGGCCATGGATTCGCGCTGTGCGAACGCTGTCCGCATGGCCTCGACCTCGACCTCGGCCGCGGTCGGGTCGCCCACGGTGGCGATTGCCTCGCGGAGCCGCTCGGCAATCCCGGCCACCTTGTCTGCCTCGGTCCGCAGCGAGAGCAGCAGGGCGGCGCCGGTTTCCCGGGCTTGCGTGACGGGGCCCTCAGTGTCGGCGTCGGTGGTCACCGTGCCCTGCTCCTCAGCGTCCAGCCGCCGCCGCTCACGCCAGGCGGTCACCCGCGTGTGGTCGCGGTCCTCGCAGTACTCCGGCGGCCTGCCCGGACCGCTCGCCCGGGCCGGGGCGTTCTCGCAGCCGGGGTAGTTGCATGTCGCCGTCGCGGCGGGCTGATCGGTCATGGCGAGTCCCTCCTGGGCACTGGTCCTGACCCAAACCTATATCGTTACGTTACGTCGTGCAATACGAAACGACGAAACGTTACCGGGCGTCTAGCCGGCCCGTGACGGCACCGGCGACCGGCGCAGCGCGTTACGCGGGCCATGCTCGCCTGGCTGACCTTCATCTCCGCGACGCTCGCGGCGACCTTCCAGGGACGCCGCGCAGTGCAGGGCTGGCTGTATGACCAGCTGGACCGCCGGGAGGCTCGCCGCGCCGACCTGGCCGGGTGGTCCCGCGGCGGCGTGGATACCTGGAGTGTGCGGATCGCCGAGCCCGGCTGCCCGGCCAAAACAGATGCACCGGAGCACGCGGCCGCAGTTACGGTGACCGTTTGCGATAAGCACGGGCAGCCGTCCCCGCTGCAGGCCGATCGGCTCCGCCGATACCTGGCGGAGCATGGGCACATCAGCAGGGCCCCTGGCCCGGCCGAGCTGGACACCCTGGACCAGGCCGCGGCGGACGGCGGCAGGCTCGCGCTGACCCAGCTCCGCGAGTTTGGCCTGCTGGTCGACGATCCCGCATGGCCTGAGCCTGACCGCCTGGCCGCGTTCCTCGGCCTGACCGGATCGGCCGCCTCGTGCTGCCGAGACGCGTCGCCGCGCGGAGTCCTGGGCCGCCACCAGCTCGGCCACCCGGGCCGACCTGACCAAACGCCCTCGGCCTCAGTGACCGCGGCCAGGCCGGCGAGGTCGCCCTGGAGCCGCCGGAACTCGGCCAGCGGCTCCGCCGTGGGGCTCCTCGTCAGTCATCGGCGCCTCCCGGTCCGGCGCGAGGCTTCTTCCCGGCTTTGCCGTTTACGATCCTTTTATGAGCAGCGGTAGCAAACCGGCAGTCGAGATACTGACCGCTGAGATCCGCGTCCTTCAGGTCGGCTCCAAGCCGGTCGCGCTGAGTGCCGCCCGGCAGCTCGACTCCGTTGACGGGGCCGCGATTAAGCCGTTCGGCCGCGTGCGGATCGACACGAAACCCGCCGATGGCCTGATCGAGGTCATCGGCTCGGTGAACGGGATCCTGGCCAGGTCCTCGGCGCTCGCGCGCAAGGTCGAATGCCCCGGCTACATGTCCTCAGACTTTTCACGGGGCTACGGGCCGCCGCTGGTTGTATGCGCCCGCCACCGCGATACCTCGCCGGCGGCGTCTGCTGCCCGTCACGGCTGGACGGAGTACACCCCGTCGCAGGAGATCTATGAGGCGTGGCGGGCGCTGCCCCTGATCGTGCTCGCAGGACTCCGCTGAGGCCTGGTTGCGCTCCGGCGCGGGAGCGTCCGCGCGCAATTGCGTGCCGATAAGTGGGGCCCAGGCTCACACTTGGAGGCGTCATAACCACGCGTGCCCCGGGATCGCATCGGGGGCACGCGGAACTCCTCTTACCGCTGACCTCCCAGGGTGAGGGGGGTCAGCGCGCCGCGGGAGGCCTGGATGACAGCGAGAATCTGCGCCGGGCTGGTAACGGGGTCAGGCAGCAGGTCCTGGGTGCCGGCGATGACCAGGATGTGGCCGTGGCGGGCCGCGGATGTGCGCCAGGTGATGAACAGCGGATCATCAGGGCCGCCGGGATGGGAGTAGCCGGCGGTGAAGGCGCCGCTGTCGTCGCCGGGGCGGATGAGGTCCACATCAGTGGCGGTCAGCCGGGCGGCCAGCTGCCGGGTGACGGGGATGTCCAGTGGCCCGCGGCCCAGCCCGGCCAGCGTGGCCAGGCCCAGCGGGCCGCCGTGGCTTTTGAGGGCCTGGGCAGGGACGTAGACGGCGGGCGGCAGCGGCAGGCCCAGCAGATTCTCGGCCAGCAGCACCCAGGTGGCGGTCTGCTCGCGCGTGGCGGCGTGCCAGCGCACGCTGGCGGCGGCCAGCAGGCCTTTGCGGCGGCCGTCAGCGAACTCCCGGGCGCGGTCTTGGCCGGTGTAGGTGCGGGGGGAGCGGCCCGCGGGGATGCGGACGCCCAGGAACGGGCCGAAGAAAACCATGACCGAGCCGGTGCGGTCCGCCGCGGACAGCCAGCGGCGGTCCAGGTCCGGGCGGCCCTCGGCGAAGATTCCCGCATACGGGTCACATAGCTGAACGCCGCCGCCGGTGCGGTACAGGCCCCACCCATCGGCGGGCAGGCCGGCCATGACCCCCGGCGGCATCCGGTGCCATCCGCTGCTGACCAGCGCGTCGATGCGCCCATCCCGTGTCTGCTCGGTGATGGTGTCCTGGAGGGCGAGGATGTGCTCTGGCTCGAACAGCATCACCGGCACATCAGGGGCCGAACCTAGCGCGGTGATCAGGTCGCCTTCGGGAGTCACGCCGGTGACGCGGACGGCCCGGCCGCCGAATAGCGGGTCATCCAGGAACGTGGCCCGGCAGGGCATCAGCGTCTGCGCGGTTTCCTGCTCCAGCAGGGACAGAGCCGCAGCCCCTTGCAGGGGGCCGGTGAAACCACGCCGGCGCAGTTGCCGCTCGGCCTGCCCGGCCTGCCGGCGCCGCCGGTTGCGTGCTGCCTTGCTCATGAACGGTCCTGCTTTCGTGTTTAGGACACCGGGACGAGGGCCGGGTCGGGGGAGCGGCCGAACAGCCGCATGACTGGCCCGGTCAGGTCGTTCAGCTGCCGTGTCAGGTCCCCGGTCAGTTCTTCCAGGTCGCCCATCCGGGCCAGGACGGGCGGGCTGAGCGGAAGCTGCTGGTCGTGATGCAGGGCCTGGCTGGCCTGGAGCAGGTCATGGCGGATCGTGTTCAGCAGCCGCGAGGCATCCCCGGCCGCCAGGTCACGGTTAGCCAGCCCAAAGCGCAGCTCGGCCAGGTACCGCCGGGCCGCGGCCAGGTAGAACCCGGCCTGGCCCGGGACCTCGCCAGGCCGGCCAGCCGGTGCCAGCGCGGTTTCCAGCATGGCGATGCGCTCACACACCGCCTGGACCGCGCCGCCCGGGTCCTCCGGTTCGGGCGCAGGCGCCAGGGCGGGGGCCATCAGGCCGTGGTGGGCATACACGGCGGCCAGGCCTGCCTCATCATCGAGGACCTGGTCCAGTACAGCGGCGATATCCGCCCGGGCCCGGGCCACCAGGACCTGCACCTGCTCTTCATCGATCCGCCCGCTCCCGCGGCGGCGCCGCTGCTTCCCGCTCACTGTCCATCCCTTTCCACCGGAGCCAGCAGCTGCCGCAGCCTGGCCGTGGCCCGGCTGCGGTTCTTGCGCACCGACGCCACCGAACCCCCCAGCTCGCGGGCGATCTCTGCATCGCTGAACCCGTCCCAGTGCCAGGCCATTACCAGCCGCTGCTTTACTGGCAGGGCGGCGATCCCCGCAGTCAGCACCTCCCGGGTGTCCGCCTGCTGCTCTAAGGCCACCGCGGAGGCCACCGCCGCCCTGCCCTCAGCCCCGGCCGCGGCTTCCAGCGGCACCTGACGTGCCGCCTTCTGAGCCCGGCGGGCATACTCCCGGCCGGCCACCGTGCGCAGCCACGCCCGCGGGCTGCGGATGCTGCCCCACGCCTTGAACGCCCGGATAAACGCTTCCTGGGCAACGTCTTCCGCCATGCCCGCATCCGGGCAGCCCAGGAACATCACAAACCGCACCAGCAGCCTGCGTTCAGCGGCGTAAAAGGCACTGAAATCCACTGGGGCCACGGTCTGTGGCATTCCCATCTCCGGAGCCCTCACCGCCAGCCCCGCCGGGCCGTGCAGCCCCGCCGGCTCCCGGCCCGGCGCGAGTCCGGCCGCCTCCGCGGCGGCCGCCGCGATGTAAGGTGCCAGCGCCGCGACAGCGGGCATCGGTACACCCGCAGGCGCACCCCGGCCGCCGCCCCCTGCCGTCGCGCCCCCTGCCACGCCGCGGCCCGGTCCAGGTAACTGACCTTCCCGCACCACGGGCACAATCCGGCCCGGCCAACCCAAGCAGCCACCCAGCGCTCACTTCCCTCTCCACCGCCCCGGCCGCAGCCAGCCGGGCATGACAGGTAGAGCCCATAGACCCCCGGACTGTGACCTCCCGCCCGGGACTTTTTTCCTGACCTGCGCTTCGGCCAGCAGCGTCGGCCCGGCCTGCGAACGGTGAGGCGAGGGCCCGTCAGGGCGTGGGATGCTGCTTGCCAGGCCCGGCGGGACGGCCAGCCCGGCACCGGGCCCGTGCAGGCCCCTTACCGCCGAGGCCCAGCGCTCCTGCGCAGCCAGGACCCGCCCGCCGTCCAGGAGGTCATCGCCGCCGGGCGACAGCAAAAACGCCCGACTTTCGGTTTGGTAGCCCCTGGCGGATACCGCCACCGGGGCCACTCCCTGACGGGACGGGGGCAGCGCCGGCTTGCGGTTACCGGTCAAACGGCTGCCTACGCGCGCTGACGGCGGGGCCTATTCCACGGTGATTACCGCCCGGGTCAGGCCCGGGGCTGCACTTCGTGCAGCAGGACCCACTGCTCACCGCCGCGCTGGCAGGTGATCTGCAGCCGGACCGGGCCCTCGCGCTGCTGCTGCCACTGCTCCGGGCTCATGCTCATCAGTGCCCGGGCCGTGTGCGCACCAGGCTGAGGCGTTCCCAGTTCTGGCCATCTGTCCGGGAGTACGGCCGAGGCCTGGTTGTCCTGTTATTGGTCACCTGCGCGCTGGCACCAGTGTTGAACTCCCACGGACCCCAGACGAAACGGAGCGCGTCTTTTTCGCCGAGCCCGCCGGGAAACCCATGCGCCCAGTGATCGGCGCCGGACTCGTCAAGGATGACGACGGTTACTTCATCGAGCGTGTCCAGGCCAGCCGGGCCGGTCAGCGTCAGCCTCAGTTCGCCGTGATCACCGATGCCGTTCTCTCCCGCCGTGCAGATGATCTCGAACTCAGGGGTTAGCTCGGCGTGCCTGCGCTGTACATCAAGCGCAGCCGTTGCCTCGGCGGCGGCGGCCGACCTCGCGGCCGAAAGGGCCGACCGGCGTGCATACCAGACAGCGCCCAGCGCCACCCGCTGCCGCCACGATCGACACCACCAGCGCCGCAATGACCATGACAGCGAACAGTAGCCCGGCTCGCTGGCCGCCGCCCGGGACCCGGGTGGCGCGTTTCGTGGGATGGGCTGGGTGCAGGCCGGCGTCACCGGTGGCTTATCAGCGCCCCAGCGCAGCAAATTGGTACGGCTTTTGCACGACTGGCCCGGCGGGCTGTCGGAGGAGCGCAATACGGTACGGCTTATGAGCCAAAGCCGTACTGAACGCGAGGCGGGGGAGCGGGCGGCCCGGTTCGGGCAGCAGCCGGGCCAGCCGCCGCCGAACAAGGGCCGCAAGTACCCGGCCGAGCCGCTGACCGCCGCCGAGGTCGCCGCGCTCGCGGCCGCGTGCTCGGCGATGGCGCCGGCCGGGATCCGCAACCGGGCCCTGCTGGCGCTGCTGTACCGCAGCGGGCTCCGGGTCTCGGAGATCCTGTGCCCTGCGCCCCTCCGACCGCCGACGACGCGCTGGCCCGCTGGCTCGACACCCGCAAGGCCCTCGGCGCCCCCGGCCGCGGACGGCTGTTCTGCACCCTGGCCGGCGGACCGCTGTCCGATGACTACGTGCGCGGCCTGCTGCGCCGCCTGGCCGTCCGGGCCGGCATCGGCAAGCGGGTGCACCCGCACGGGCTGCGGCACACGTTCGCGGTTGAGCTGGAAGGCGCCGGGACGCCGGTCACCACAATCAGCAAACTGCTCGGGCACTCCAGCGTGGCCGTGACCGCCCGCTACCTCGACCACCTGACCAACGGCCAGGCCGTCGCCGCACTGGAGGCTACCGGCCTGCCCCCCATCTAACCCGCGCGGCCAGGCCGTGCCGATTCCACCCCCGCCGCGCCGGCCGGCCGGCCCCCGGCTCGCACGATGCCCCGCCCCTGCGCGTCACTCCCGGCAGCTGCACCGTGCCAGGGCTCCCGCGGGGTCTTCTGCGCACGTTCGCCGTGACCTGGACGAATATGTGTTCTAATGGGCTCGCCCTTCACACCGAACCCGTACATGTGTTCAAATTGTTCAGATAACAAGCCAGCGACCCCCCGTGGTCAGACGAGGGGCCGCTGATGTGGGTCCGTTCGCTCGGTGCGAGAGAAGGTTGCCCGATGACATCTTCACCACGAAGAGGCCATAAGGTCAAGCGGCAAAATACGCTCAGGTGCTCGAAGTGGTGGGTGATCTGGGAAACCACACGCGCAGATTGGGGTAGCGCCGCGCGGCTGGTGGTGATCATCCTGGCCATGCAGTGCCCGGCCGACCTGCTCGCCATCAAGTTGCTGGCTGGCCCGCCCCTGGCCGCATGCGCCTCTGTCGGCGTCCTCAGGGCTGGCAGCTGCCTGCCCCCGCATGCATACGCAAACCAGCCGGGCAGCGGCACCCGCCTGGATTACATGAAATCACTTACCGGCACGCAATCGCGCGGGGACGCGTTCCGCACCGGACCGCAACCAGGCGCATTCGGCCGGCCGCTGGCGTTATCCCCGCCCCCGGCCAGCTCACTACCGCCACTGAGCGTTCCGTTGTTCCCGGAGGGCGGAGTCAGCGGAGTCCTGCGAGCACGATCAGGGGCAGCGCCAGCCACGCCTCATAGATCTCCTGCGACGGGGTGTACTCCGTCCAGTTGTGATGGGCAGCAGACGCAGCCGGCGAGGTATCGCGGTGGCGGGCGCATACAACTAGCGGCGGCCCGTAGCCCCGTGAAGAGAAGGATGAGGACATGTAGCCGGGGCATTCGACCTTGCGCGCGAGCGCCGAGGACCTGGCCAGGATCCCGTTCACCGAGCCGATGACCTCGACCAGGCCATCGGCGGGTTTCGGGTCGATCCGCACCCGGCCGAACGGCTAATCGCGGCCCCGTCAACGGAGTCGAGCTGCCGGGCGGCGCTCAGCGCGACCGGCTTGGAGCCGACCTGAAGGATACGGATCTCAGCGGTCAATATCTCGACTGCTGGTTCGCTAGCGCTGCTCATAAAAAGGATCGTAATCGGCAAAGCCGGGAAGAAGCCTCGCGCCGGACCGGGGGCCTGCGTGCTTGACCTCAAGCTTCTCGACGCCGAGCTACCGGAGGTGCTCATGAGCGGCCGCCTGCTGGATCGCGGAGGCTGCCGATCGGCTGCATGTGTCGGTGATGACGGTTCGGCGGCTCGGCCGCGCCGGGTACCTGACGGAGGTCACATCGCGGCACGGCGGGTCACCAGGGCCAGCAGCGCCGGCGTGACGCCTGCCGACTGAGACCGCGCTGGCTGTTAGGTGAAGTGGAGTTCATCGACGGCGGCGGCAAGATACCAGGACCGGCGCGCCATCGCCGGGGGAGCGGGTGTATCGCGAGCGTGCCCGGCCGGCTGACCCGGCCCCCGGGGCCCGTTGTTGCTCAATCCCTACCCTGCCTCGGCGGCAGGCACCACCCGAAGCGCGGG
>WNFY01004237.1_pt1 | contig 13277 bp, 11 predicted proteins | sample 5400091 | NCBI WGS metagenome assembly WNFY01 (sample SAMN13153364, study PRJNA577476) | soil metagenome | isolation source: 60 cm soil or saprolite under grassland replicate 1 | place: USA:California | collected 2016-06-15 | reverse complement strand
CGGTCGGTCGAGGCATTCACTTGAGCCTCACCACCCTGAAGCAGTGACTGGCGGAACGCCGGATCTCCAACTTTGGTGTTACGCACGATGTCGGCGGCAACGGCTTCGGGCGTACGACCGCCGAGCGCGACGCGAATGAACGGATCGTTGGCGGGCAGCGCGCTCTGCGCAGCACGAAGCTGCGCCGCAATCGCGAGTCGCTCGTAGGCAGTGTCTATTGGGATCGGCTTGGTGAGCTGCGCGCTGATGTTGTTCAATCCTGCCCCTCGGTACTGTGGCAGCCGCGCCGAATCGGGTTTGCTGCTTTCGGTTGCAACGCGCACCAGCCCCGCGCCCAGTTGCAGTAACTGAGACCCGCCACCGAATCCATAGTAGCGGAGTTGAGGACTGAACGTTGCGAGCTCGCGTTGAGCCTGCGCGATTGCCTCCCAGGTTCCTCCATACTGGGCCTGCAACTGTGGATTCGCAGCGATGCGCTGCCGGAACTCCTGCTCAAAGGCGCGCTTCTTCGCCATGCTGAGGGTGTCGAGCAGCCCGACGCGATATCCGGTCACCGCCTTCTGTGAGTTCGCCACGCCGAAGACATCGTTCTGATAACGACGCGCGGCCGAAGTGTCGGTGCGCGCAAGCTCGGCGTAGATCGCGAGCGCGCGCTTGTAGGCTGCTAGTGTGGCTGGGTAGCCGACGTCGCGCAGGAATTCCATCTGCGAGATAGTGTTGAGTCGCCCAGTGGATCCTGGATTCCCGACTACAAACACCAGCTCGTTCTCCACCGCCCCGGCTGGACTCCACTTGAGATAATCCGGCGGACTATAAGGCTGTCCGTTCTCGTAGACGCGCAGCAGCGTCAGATCGAGATCATAGCGCGGATATGTGAAGTTGTCCGGATCACCGCCGTAGAATGCGATGTCGCCTTCGGGTGCCATCACCAGACGGATGTCGTTGAACCGGCGATATCGATACATCGAATAGATGCCGCCGTTATAGAGCGTCACCACCTGACAGGTGAGCTGAGTTTGCTGGTTACACTCGTTCTGTAGCTGTGAGATGACGGCACTGCGCTGCGCGGCCTGTTCGGCCGGAGTATTTCCTGTGATCGCGGCGCGAACTCTGTCGGTGACGTTCTGGATCGATTGTAGCTGATCGACGTACAGGCCCGCGCATTTCTTTTCGTCGGCTAGAGTGCGCGCGGCGAATCCCGTCTGGATGTAATTCGAATCCGGGGGTGAGACGCCGGCGGTGCATTCCCGACCGCAGTGGTGATTGGTCATCACCAGGCCCCGCGACGAGACGAACGAGGCAGAACAGATCGGCAAACGGACCGATGAGAGTCTAACGTGATCGAGCCATTTCTGATCTGGCGCGAAACCGTACGTTCGACGCCAATAGTCGAGTGGTGGAGCGTCGAACGTCCACATCGTACCGAACTCCGGCCGGTAGGTGGCCGCCTGAGGCTGACTCGGATTCGCTTGCCTGGCGGGAACAGCCTGACCGAGAGCTTGCGTCGAGGCAACGAGCGCGGAGGCGAGTGCCAGCGCGCGGAGCACGGATCTACTCGTCAACATTTTCGTTTGTCCTGTTCGTGAAGGTTTCGCCGACCGAAGTTGCAAGATGCCGACCGCCGCCGCGCGTTAGCTTGTAGCTCCCCTGGGCACGACCTAGATTGCACGAACCAATTCAGATCCTTGACCCCGCATCAATGTCACAGCGCAATCGCACGCTTCAGGAAACCACGACCTTACACAGTCCCGCAGAAGTCCTGCGGGCCGCAAAAGATTTTTTTGGCCGCCAGACCGGCATCTACGCTGCGTTCCCCGAGCAGGAATCAAAGAATCATGTGACGATGCGGGGGCAGGGCGGAGAAGAAGCCGTAATCGCCGCCTTTCCCGGTGAAGGGGGAACTAAGGTCACCGGCTCGACATACCTCTTCGACCAGCAGATCGCGCGCTTTTTTGCCACTCTCGCGCCCGTGCCTCTCGCGATAACAACAGAAAGCGGCGAATGACAGTCCCCGCGCCTTTCGTTAGCACCCTGAGGACGCGGGGGGAACCAATCAGGCTCGGATCGCCGTCCGCGTCAGTGCTTCACCTGAGAGCACAGGTTCTGGAAGCGTGGGACGCGATTCGGATCGATGCTGATCCCTCGGCTTCAGTGAAGAGCCTCAAGGAGCTCGCCCTAAAAAAGCTCTATCCCGACGGAAGCAACGAGAAGGAGTACGTGGTTAAGCTGCATGGCTTCGAGGTTCTGGACGAGGACGGCCCGATTTCGTCCACGGACGCCAGGAACGGATCGATCTTCGTCATTACCGACCGCCGCCGGCGACCGGTAGAGTAGGCGCCCGCGCAATGCGGGCTGCGTTCATCTCCCACAGCGACTGCGGCCGACACGACACCGGTTGGGGACACCCCGAGCACGTCGGCCGTCTCCGCGCCATCACGCGGGCTCTTCGGGACGATCCAGAAGTATTTCATAATGTCGAGCACGTCGAGGGGCGGCACGCCACCATCGAAGAGTTGGGCCTTGCGCACGATCCGGCGTACATCCGCTCGGTCAAAGTAATCGCGGAGCAGGGTGGGGGACGCCTTGACGCAGATACCGTAGCGAGCAGCGGGTCCTGGGACGCGGCTACCGCTGCTGCCGGCTGCGTTCTCGCAGCAGTTGATCTCTCGGCGACCGGCGTCAATCCAAGGAGCTTGTCCGCGGTGCGTCCGCCCGGACATCATGCGGTCCACAATCGTGCAATGGGGTTCTGCCTCTTCGGCAACGTGGCCATTGCCGCACACTATGCGAGAAACGAGCACGGCCTGCATCGGATCCTGATCGTCGATTGGGATGTCCACCATGGCAACGGTACCCAGGCGCTGGTTCAACACGAGCCTGACATTCACTTCGTCTCAATGCATCAGTGGCCGTGGTATCCCGGCACCGGCGCGGCCGATGATCATGGCCCCCACGGGACTGTCTGGAACATTCCGAAGCCGGCAGGCCTGGGGCCGGCAGAATACGTCCAGGCCTTGGAGCAGGGAATTGATGCGGCCACCAAGGGCTTCGTGCCCGACCTGATTCTGATCTCAGCCGGCTTCGATTCCCTCGCTGGTGATCCGCTTGGCGGATTCACGCTGGAGCTGGAAGATTTTGAGTTCCTAACCCGCTCGCTGGTCGCACGCGCCGACTCCTGGTGCGGGGGACGAATCGTGAGCGCGCTAGAGGGCGGATACGCGCCAGAAAGGTTGGCTCAGGCAGCCCTTCGACATCTGGGCGCCCTCGCCGTCTAGCCGCTAACTTCCAAACTCATGAGCGTTGCACTCAAACCGTTGCAATACGTCCGGCCGCCAGCAGAACCGCGCGTCTGGAGCTGCTATAACGATCCAAACGGTCGGATGCGTCTGGATCTGTCGCGCGAGGAGATCGAGCGCGCCCTCGCGGCGGGAGAAGGCACACTCTGGGTGGACATCGACACACGCGACACCCAGAAAGTCGCGATGCTGAAGGACGTCTTCCACTTCCACCCGCTGGCCATAGAAGAGGCTGTAAACCCGCAATCCAGGGTCAAGCTCGAGGAGTTCGACCGGTACGTGTTTCTCATCGTTCGCACCGTCGCGTTTTGCGAGACCACCGACGATCCCTACGACCTCGATACGGCCAACATCAGCTTCTTCCTCGGCAAGAATTACCTCGTCACGGTGCACGGAGCAGACACAAACCCGGTCGATTCAACCCGGGAGCTGCTTGAAAGGAAGCCGGAGCTGGCTACACATGGCCCCGCGAAACTCATGCACGCGATCGTCGATCAGGCCGTCGACGCCTATTTCCCGATCATCGACAAGCTCGACGAGTTCATGGACAGCCTCGAGGAGAAGATTTACGGATCATTCGATCAGGGCGCTCTGCGCGAGGTTTTCTCGGTCAAGCGCCTTGTATTGACTCTCCGCCGCCACCTTGCGCCGGAGCGGGACGCGCTCAGCGTCCTTACCAACCGTCCCAGCACACTCCTCACGCCCGATATTCAGGTCTATTTCCGGGACATCTACGACCACGTTCTCCGAATTTACGACTCCCTCGAGACCTACCGCGAGCTGTTGAGTAGCACCATGGACAGCTATCTAACACAGGTCTCCAATCGTCTAGGTATGGCGACCAAGGCGCTCGGCGTGGTCGCGACGGTTACGCTTCCGTTCGTCGTGGTGAGCGGAATGTGGGGAATGAACTTCGAGCATATTCCGCTTCACGGTCATCCGTACGGTTTCATGATTCTTGTCCTCGCGCAACTCGCGCTCGGTTTGACAATCCTCGCAGGTCTCAAATGGCGCAAGCTACTGTAAGCTCGCTGCGCCTGTACGGCGTTGCCGCTGTCGAGTCGGGGCAGGCGACATCGCTGGCCGAGGAGACAAGTCTGGTGCACTACCGCGCCCTGGCGGCGATCGTCGAGCCCTCTCCGTACACCGTGACGACGCTCGACGACGACGAAATGGCCAAATACCTGCGAGTCCTCGAGGAAGCACATGCGCACTCGACGGTTCTACCTGCTCCGCCCGGAACGGTATTCCAGTCGCAGTCGATACTCACTCGCTGGCTGGAACTGCACTATTTCACGCTTACCGAGGCTTTGGCGGTGGTCGAAGGACACGCCGCCGCGCGCGTAAGCATCACGACCCAAGGCAGGCCTGAGGATGGGGAAGCTCAAAAGAGCTTCGCGGCTCTGGCGGCCGAAAGTCTCAGAATGCTTCGTACTCAGGCCGCGGCGACGGTTACGCTGCCAAAAGCCGACGGTGACGAGGAAGATGGCGTCGTCGCTCGCGCATCGTTTCTCATCGACAGTCAGCGCTGGCAGACCTTCAAGGACACGGTGTCCAAGGAAGCGCAGCGTCAAACTGCCCTCGACTTCCGAGTTACCGGACCTTGGCCTCCGTACGATTTCGTACGGATGCAGTTCCGAGCCTGACGATGTTCTGTCCTGATTGCGGAAGCTGGAACCGCGGCGAGGCCGCGCGCTGCGTTCGTTGCGGGATCCGCCTGCCCGAAAGCTCGGATCGTCGCCAATCGCCGCCCGATCCGTCGGTGACTGCACTCCGTCAGGTCACGGGAGGCCGCTACACGATTATGCACCGTGTCGGCGAGGGCGGGATGGCGAGCGTCTATTACGCGCTCAACGTCGCCCTCGACTCACCGGTGGTGATCAAGGTTCTTCATCCGCACCTCGCTCGCGAGCACGAGATGCGGGAGCGGTTCAAGCGGGAAGCGGAATCCGCGGCGCAGCTGATGCACCCGCACATCTGCAAGATCATCGATTTCGGAATGGTTGAGGATCACGTTTTCCTGGTGATGCCGTACTTGGCGCGCGGCACACTGAGTGATCGCATTGGCGGGCATCGCTCGCTTTCTCCGGAAACTACCGCCAGCGTCGCTGCGCAGGTCGCTACGGGACTCGATTACGCCCACCGACGTGGACTGGTGCACCGCGACATCAAGCCGGACAACATTCTCTTCGATGAAGACGAGAACGCACTCGTCACCGATTTCGGAATCGCTACCGGACATTTCCGCAGCCGTATGACCGGAAGCGGAAATGTCATGGGAACTCCGCACTACATGTCGCCTGAGCAGGCGCGCGGAAAACTCCTCGACGGTCGTAGCGACATCTACGGCCTCGGCGTCGTGATGTACGAGACCCTGCTTGGTTTCCCACCCTTCGACGGAGCAGACAGTTACTCGATCAGCTACAAGCATGTGACAGAGACCGCCGTCTCGCCGGACGTGGTTGACTCTAGAATTCCCCAGCAGATGGCCTCAATCGTGATGCGTTGTCTCGAGAAGAACCCGGCCCACCGTTTCGAGCGCGGCAACGATCTGGCCGACGCGCTAATTAATTTCCTCTCGACCGCCTCAGCACACCACGAATACCGCATGGCGCGGACAGCGCGAGCCGCGCCAGCAGTGGCCGCCGGATGAAGCTCTCGCACCAGACAATCGAGCTCAACCCCACGCATCCGTTCGTGATTGCACGCGGTGGTTACGCGCATCACCGGAACGTCGTCGTGCGGATTACGGGCGACGACGGGGTCGAAGGTTTTGGGGAAGCCGCTCCCAATCGGTACTACGGCGAATCTGTCTCGACGGTCCTTGCGGCGCTCGGACAATTCAAGCCAATACTCGAGCGAGCCGATCCATTCTCGCTCGAGTCGATCGAGTCGCAACTCAACCGCGTCCTCCGTGGCAATGCGTCAGCCAAGAGTGCCGTTAGCGCGGCTCTTCACGATCTGATTGGGAAGCGCCTAGCACTCCCGGTCTATCGCATGTGGGGTCTTGATGCGACGACGACACCGCAATCCAGCTTCACCATAGCGATCGCCGAGAACGATGAGCTGGAACGACGGGTCACAGAAGCGCGCGAGTATCCGATTTTGAAAATCAAGCTCGGCACGGATCGCGACATGGAGATAGTGCGCATCATCCGGAACGCGGCGCCGGAGAAGCGTTTGCGCGTCGATGCGAACGCCGCGTGGACGGCGAAGCACGCGGTGCGCATGAGCGACTTCCTCGCGGACCAGGGCGTAGAGATGCTCGAGCAGCCGGTCCCTGCCAATGACATCGAAGGACTCCGGCTCGTTCGCGAACGGTCCAAGCTGCCGGTTTTCGCTGACGAATCGTGCCTCGTGGCCACCGATATTCCCAAGCTCGCCGGGGCCGTCGATGGCATCAACATCAAGCTCGCAAAATGTGGAAGTCTGCGCGAAGCGCTACGGATGGTGCATACCGCCCGCGCGTTGGATCTTCAGGTAATGGCTGGTTGCATGATCGAGAGCTCGCTCGGCATTTCCGCGATCGCGCAAGTCTCGCCGCTCCTCGACTACGCCGATTTTGACGGAGCCGCGCTCCTCTCAAATGACCCATTCCGTGGCGCGTCCATACCGGGCGGATCGATTCGACTCTCGGACGCTCCCGGCCTCGGCGCAAGCCCCGCACCGACCATAGACCTAGCGGCGGCGTTTCAAAGTGCGTGACAGGGGACCGCGGTTTGTCGACGTCGCACTGCCGCTTCCACTCTTCCAGACATTCAACTACGCACTTGAAGACGGTTTCGAGAATCCGGTAGTCGTTGGTTCGCGAGTGGTGGTCCCGCTGCGGAGCGGTAAGGAAATAGGCATCTGCGTCGGATTAAGTGACGTCAGCCCGCTCAAGCGAAAGCCTAAAGCTGTACTCGAATCGCCGGACGCCGAACCGGCCATCGGGTCCTCGCTGCTCGAGCTGTGCAAGTGGATGGCGGATTACTACATCGTGCCACTCGGTGTCGTGCTGCGAACTGTGCTCCCTGCCGCACTCACCGGCGCCGAGGATCCGCATCCGTCGCGAAAAACACGGCGCATTGCAAGACTCGGTGCGGACATTCCATCGCTGCTGGAACGAGACAAGGCCTTCGCGAGATCTAAGCGGCAGCGAACAGTCTTCGAGCTGATCGAATCACTCGGTGGCAGGACATCGGTAGAGAACCTGACCGCGCAGCTTGAGTTCTCGCCATCAGTGCTCAAGTCACTGGAGAAGCGCGGACTCGTTGTCATCGAGGAAGAGGATGTGGAGCGCGATCCTTTCTCGGCGCGCGGTGGAATTTCGTCTACGCGCCTTGAGCCGACGCCGGCGCAGCAGCACGCGATCGACAGCATGGCCAGCGCGCAGAAAGGAGATGTTTTCCTGCTCCACGGCATCACGGGTAGCGGCAAGACGCTGGTCTACATCGAGCTGCTGCGTCGAATCGTCGACGAGCGTGGCCAAACGGCGATCGTACTGGTTCCGGAAATCGCGCTCACTCCGCAGACGGTCGACCGATTCCGCGCTGCGTTTGGCGACAAGATCGCTGTTTTGCACTCGGCGCTCAGCGAAGGCGAACGTTATGACGCCTGGCTCGCCCTGAAGCGCGGCGAAAAGCGTATCGTCGTCGGCGCGCGATCTGCCATCTTCGCGCCACTCGAGAACCTCGGCGCGATCATCGTCGACGAAGAGCACGAGTCCAGCTACAAGCAGGGCGAAACTCCGCGCTATCACGCGCGCGAAGTAGCAATCATGCGGGCGAAAAACGAGGGAGCGATCACCGTGCTCGGAAGCGCGACGCCTTCGCTGGAGAGTTGGGCGAACGCGTCATCCGGCAAGTACACTCTGCTGACGTTGCCGGAGCGGGTTGGCGGCGGGCGACTGCCAGCCGTCGAAGTGATAGACCTGCGGCGAGCCGCTGTCGATTACAACGCCATGGCCCAGGGCGGAGTCGATTATGGCAACGTGATCCGTGAGCCGCTCCACGATGCGATTGTCGAAACGATGAACCGCGGCGAACAGAGCATTCTTCTCCTGAACCGCCGCGGGTATTCCTCGTTCATCCAGTGTATTGACTGCGGTGCTGTCGCTACCTGCCCGCACTGCAGCATTACGCTCACGCACCATCGGAATCCGGAGCGGCTGATTTGTCATTACTGTCTCCATAAGGAGGACCCCAGGCCCGACTGTCCACGCTGCGGAGGCCGGAATCTCAAGCAGCGTGGGCTCGGTACACAACAGGTGGAGCGGTTGCTATGCGAGAGGTTTCCTGCAGCTCGCATTGCGCGGATGGATGTTGATACGACCAGCGGGAAATGGGCGCACACCAGGATCCTCGACCGCGTCGCCGCCGGAGATATCGATATCCTGCTCGGAACGCAGATGATCGCCAAAGGACTCGATTTCCCGAACGTCACGCTCGTTGGAGTCGTCGATGCTGATGTCGGCATCAACCTGCCGGATTTCAGGGCGTCCGAACGCTGTTATCAGCTTCTGAGTCAGGTGTCTGGCAGAGCGGGCCGCAGTGCCAAAGGTGGTCGCGTTCTCATTCAAACGCGGCTGCCGAGCCATCACGCCGTGCGCTATGCTGTCGCGCATGATTATGTCTCGTTCGTGCGCGACGAGATGGTCGGCCGCGTCGATCCGCCGTATCCGCCCAACGTGCGTCTCGTGAACATCGTTTTCAGCGGACTAGTGGAGGATTCCACGGCAAAACTCGCCATTCACGGTGGGGAATGGCTGCGCGAGCTGATCGCGACTCGCGCCGGCGACGAAGTGACGGTGGTCGGGCCGGCGCCGTGTCCAATCGAGCGAATCAAGAGTCGGTGGCGCTGGCACGTACTGCTCAAGTCCGCGCATCCGGGGGAGCTCACGCGCGTTAGTCGCTACTTCATGGAGCGCTTCGATGTCCCGACGACCGCGCAATTGAGGGTAACGCTCGATCGCGATCCGGTGGCCCTGCTATAGGATCGGGTACTTAATACTGCGGACTGCGGACCAACGGCATTGCGGACTGCTGACTAATTGCGGATTGGGAGACCGAAGTATCTAGACCCTCCTTATCTTTAGAGTGTGACGATACTTAGACATCCCGACTTCAATTCTCCCGAGCTGGCGAATGCCCCCGACGCGAAGTTCATCCCCGCGCCCGCGGACGGCGTGCTGCCAGAGGATTTCTTCTCCACAACCAATCTTCCGACCTACGTCCGTGTCAAAGGCGCGTGGAGGATGCCGCGCGAGCCGAGGATGGATGCTGCCCTCGTGCTGGACGACGATGGGCTCTGGATCAGGGAGGGGCGGAGGCTGAAGAAGGGCGACCTGGTCGCCATCGGCAGCGCCGAGGATGGAAGCGAAGGCATTTACGTGCACACGTCTTCATTCCTCGCCGACGAAGAAGGCGAATTCAAGTTCATGACGAGCGAAGTATCGCGCGAGAAGCCGATCGACTACTCACTCATGGCGAACATCCTGATCCAGGAGAGAGATCGCGGCGGATATCCGATCTGGGTAACCGGACCAGCGTTGGTGCATTCCCGCGCCCGTGCCGACATGGTCTGGTTCATCGAGAATGGATTCGTGTCGGCGCTGCTGGCGGGGAACGCCGTGGCAGTGCACGACATCGAAGCCTCGATATTCGGAACCACTCTCGGCATGACGCGAACGGGCGAGGCGACGACCGGGGGCCACGGCCTCCACATGCGCGCGATCAACAAAGTCAGAGCAGCAGGGTCGATCGCTCGCGCAGTAGAGAAGGGAATAATCAAAGACGGAATCATGCACGCGTGCGTCGTGAAGGGAATTCCGTTCGTGCTGACGGGATCGATCCGCGACGACGGCCCACTTCCCGAGGTTATCACCGACACCCTCGCCGCGCAGGATGCAATGAAGCGACACACGACACGCGCGACCATGGCAGTTCTCATCGCAACCGCGCTCCACGCGATCGCGACGGGCAATATGCTTCCGGCGTTCACTACTGAGAAGGACGGGTCGATGCGTGAGCTCCCGACTATCTGCGTGGATTCGTCCGAGTTTGTGGTGAGCAAACTGAAGGACCGCGGCACACACCAGGCATTCGGAGTGGTGACAAACGCGCAGGACTTCATGCACATTTTGAGATTGTACGTGGAGCGCGAGCTCACCGACCAAAAGTCGGACCAGCGGACAAGTCAGACGTCGAAGGCACCAGTGTGATCGAGACTACCGAAAGATTTCTGCGCGACATAGCGGACCGCATCGGCCTGAACGCGGTCGACGAAGTCCGACTGTTTCCTCCACTTCGTCAATCGGGGGTCGAGACCGGCGTCGCGGTCGTGGCCGCGATTCCACTTCCTCCTGAGCCCGAACACGGCCATGCGCCAGACGAGCCACCCGAGGCGCTGAGCGAGAGTGCGGGAGATGAGTTCTTGCCGATCGAAGAGGAGGATCGGGAGATTATCGTTCATCGTCACACGGTCTTTACCGCGAGATATCGGCACACGCTCAAGGGGCCGGATCGCGGAAAATGGGAGGTCGACGTCCGCGCCGAAGCGGACGCTCCGCTCGTGACGGTCGATCAGGTGGTGCGCGGTGTGATGAAGCGCGCGGGGGAGCCGTTCGAGCCCGAGAAAATCTCGGCATCGGCGTTCAAAACCATCGTCTCCGGCGTGCCCGCAGTCTAGCCTTTAGCTCCGACTGGCATCTCTGTAGCGGGGTCGGTGAGGGTGTCCTCTTCGCCGGCTAGCTCGCTTACACGCATCGAGCCTCGCGCGCAAACTGCAACGGCGCGCGCGAGTCTCTTGCTACGCGAGGCGCCGCCTACGAGGACACCCTCACCTCCCTACACAGATCCGTAACTGCGGCGGCGCGGAGCGCCGCGTGTGCCCGCGTGTAACCGCGATCCCTCGCGCCCATGACGCCGAGCTTCCCTCGGCGCGCTTACGCGGCGGTGAATCGCACGCAACGCGCGACCGTGATGCCTGACGATTCTGTACTTCGCGTTGGGAAGGCGGAGAGGGTCCTCGTAGGAGGCACCCACTTCGCGACAAGGAGACCCGCGACCGAGCAGAGCGAGGGAGCGTAGTTAGGGGCTCCGCCCGAGCGAAGTGCTGCCAACGAAGAGGACCCTCTCCGCCGTACCGGCAAAAAACTCAAACGGCGGCGCGAGGAGCGATCGGTGTGAGCTTGGCGGCAGACGGCGGCGCGTTCGGCGCGTTGGCAGCAGCGTAGCGCGCGAGGATCGTGCGGTGGATGTCGCGCGCATCCTCGAGCAATTCGGCGCCGAGTCCGAGCCGTTCGGGCGAAATGATGAACGGATATACCTGATCACCGCCCGCAGATCCGTGCGCGCCAACCTGGTCGTCAAACGACACGATGTCGTAACCGTCGAACGCGCCGAACAGAACGCAATCTCCAGCGTTCGGTTGCCTCACCAGAGACTCGACTGCGCGCAACACGTATGGCTCGGCGCCAAAAATCTCGAGCGGATTTTCGCCGGAGACTAGCTCGACCTGACCGTCGCGCAAGAGAGCGCGCCCGCGCTTGCCCGCCAGGTTCACACCGTCGCTCGAGATCGTCGCGACGAGGCCGATTCCCGGATGCGCGACGAGGCGCTCGTAAAGCCTGGCCCAGCGAGCGTCGGCCAGAATTTTCTCGAGCAGAAGTCGTCGCTCCGTCGCGGCGAAGTACACCAGCGCGAGACACGAGCTGTAGGTGACCACTACGTCGTTCGTCCGGTCCACTCGATACTTCTCGGGGAAAATGATTTCCCGCAGACCGTAGCGGCTGCGCAGCCAGTCCCGAAATCGGCGAATGCTGTTTCTTACGCCGAAGGAAGCGGGTGTCAGCTGTGCAACTGCTTCGACGACCTCCGGTCCCATGTCGGCGTACTCGGTGTCCTCGGCAAAGCTGGCCAACGCTCTCGGTGCCTGCCCTCCCATCACTCGCGTTTCATCCAGAATCTGTTGAACCGTCGTGCCGAGCGATTCACCGTACTGCACTCGATAGCTCAATGCCGGCGTCATGCCATGGTCAGAGAGAATGACGAGATCATATCCCCGTCCGCCTGCAAGCTGCGCCATTCTCCAGATCTCGGCGACGCGCGCATCGGTCCGTCGAAGATCGGCGAGCGCCTGCTTGCTCGAAGGGCCGAAGTGGTGAGCTAGTTCGTCGTACTGCATGAACGTGCTGTAGATGATGGGCACGCCAAGATAGACATCGAGCAGGATTGCCATCGTCTGTAGCTCGCGGACGACGACGTTGCTGAGGATCCGAATGAACGGAAAAATTCCTTCAGCGTGAGTCACTCTCCCCACCAGCTCACCGCGCGCGCGCTCCCACTCCTCGAGCAGCCACTCGAATGCGCCCTGCAGGACCATGCGCGCCATTCGAATCGGATGCAGCAGGATGAGAAGTGCCATGCGCGTTCCGCCGAGGCGCCTGTAGACCGACATCTTCTCGCGAGTGGCTACCGTAAAGGCTACTGTCTGCGCGTCGCCGTCGAGCAGGTTGACGTAGCTCGAACCGCCGGCGAGCGCACCTGGCGAATGGATGCGGTCCCGAATGTACTGGACGCCGTGCGGCGCATTGCAGGTGATAACGCGCCGCGCCGACTTGTCGTAAAACCGAAACGCTGGGATCCCGGCGTTCTCGCCATGAAACATCCCCGCCTGGCAGTACGGGGTGGCCGAGGGCAAGCCACAGAACCATCTCCTGAGCGCAAAGCCTTCACGGAGCAGCCGAGAGATCGTTGGGCAGAGACCGAGCTCGAGTGCCCGCCGCAAGTCCGAGTAGGCGAGGGCGTCGATTTGCAGCATGATGAGCCCGCGCTGCGGCGGACGAGGACGCTTTTCGCGCGCGAAGGGGCGGTACTTCGTGCGGTAGTACCAGCGTAGGAGCGGGCCGGCGCGCGGCCGCGCTCGCCGCTCCTTTATGCCAGGTGGCGTTTGATCTGACGTAGGAGCTCGCCGATTGGGACAGGCTTGAGCAGGACCTCT
>WNFY01006952.1_pt1 | contig 13279 bp, 8 predicted proteins | sample 5400091 | NCBI WGS metagenome assembly WNFY01 (sample SAMN13153364, study PRJNA577476) | soil metagenome | isolation source: 60 cm soil or saprolite under grassland replicate 1 | place: USA:California | collected 2016-06-15 | reverse complement strand
TCAAACTCAGGCGCGAGGTGCTCTGCACTGGCATTTCGGTCGCCAAGAATCGCTTGCCATCCGGCGTGGAATAGGGTGGAACCACTGGTTGAAGACGTGGCTGCCACAATGCATGAGGCTTGCCGATTTCCAGCGAATCACCGCGCTCCGCAATATCCACCGCAACTATTTTTCCATCGAGATCGGTGTAGTACAGCTCTTTACCGTTGCGGCCCCACTGTACGTTAGCTCCGCCGGCCGTGGATACCTGAAAGCGCGCTGTCGGATTAGGGAAGGCTACTGCATAAATCTCATCTTTGCCCGACTCGTTTGAATCGTAGGCGACCCACCGCCCATCAGGTGAAAACTGTGCGTAGGTATTATTGAAATCGTTGTTGATCAGCGGATACGCTTTGTGATCGCCGAACATGGGCAACACATAGATGGAAGCTTTGCCCTGCGACGCTGATGAAACCCAGTCCATCAGCACATATTTGCCATCTGGCGACCAGCTAGTCGTGAACTTGACCGCCGGATCGGAATATACAAGCTCTTCTTTCTGCGTTCCATTGGAGGGTTTCTGATAAATTGCGTAAGCTCCGGTTCGGTTGGAGTCAAAGACGATCATCTTTCCATCAGGCGACCAAACCGGATCATCGGAAAGCCCCTGCCCAAACGTAAACCGGCTGCGCACTCCGCGCTCCAGGTCAAAAAGCCAGAGATCCTCTCCGCCGGAGTTGTCATAGATGCTGGTTGCGAGCGTCTTACCATCAGGCGAAAACCGGATGACATTGAAATTGTCATTGGCCAGGACTGCTCCAGCCTTGCCCGCACGGTCATACCACGTAACGACCGATGTCGAAATGCCGCCACCGTGCGCGATGAGCAGGCCGTTGCCTGAGGCCGAGTACGCCGCCGTGAACGTATAGTCGCGGCCCAATTGTTCAACCACCGGCGTCGAATCACCAGTCAGCTTGAGTCTGCTCTGGTCGAACGGTTGTGCCATGAGGTTGCTGCCGCGCACGAAGAGCAAAAATCCAGGTTGATCGCAACCCGGCTTGCCATTGGTCTGGGTTAGTAGCGTCTTCTCCTTCGACCCCAGCGTCCCGGCATAAATCGGAACAGCGCCGGTGCTCAATCCGCTGCGTACCAGAAAGGCGAAGTGCTTGCCATCGGGAAAGAAGCAGGGCCAGCGATGCGAGTCCTCGTTCGTAGTGGATTCCAATGTTGTCACCTGCTCCACCGTTCCACCTGAGGCGGAGACTCTAGACAAACCTGATGCCGCACTCGGCGCGAACAGAATTACACCATCCTTGTTCCATGTGCCGCCTCTCGGGACCGGCGCATCAGCCAGTACCTGCAGGCCCCCTCCGGACGCTTCCATCCTCTTCAGTTTTCCATCGGCGAAGAATCCGATCGTGTGGCTGTCTGGAGACCAGAATGGCTGGACCGCGCCGTCCGTTCCCGCAATAGGCTGGGCGGATTCGGAATCGAGCGACCGGACCCACAATTGAGTCTTTCCATTCGTATCGCTGGCGGCAAAGGTCAACTTGCTGCCATCGGGCGAGATTGCGAGATCTGTCGGCCTAAAGTAGTTTCCGTCGGGCGCCATGATACTTACGCGCAACGTGTGACGGGGTGATGGACTGCGGAATAACCACGCGATCGCAAAGGCGATCGTCGCCAGAGCAAGAATAGCGGCCACCGTCCACGCTACATTCTGCGATATCCTGCGCCGCTTACTGACCGGGGCCGGAATTCCGGCCTGTGAACCGCCTTCAGCGATCCATTGCAACTGTAGTTTGACGTCATGCGCGGTCTGCCAGCGCTCGTCCGGATCTTTCGCCAGACAACCCTGTACTACGCGATCCAACGCGGGCGGCGACATCGGCTGTACTGTCGAGATGGGTTGCGGCTCAGACGCCAGGATCGCGGCCACAATGCTGGCGTGACTCTTGCCACTGAATGCCCGCTTGCCGGATGCCATTTCGTAAAGCACTGCGCCGAGGGCGAAAATATCGCTGCGCGCGTCGGCTTCTTTTCCTTCGACCTGCTCCGGTGCCATGTACTGGAATGTTCCAACGATTGTCCCGGCAGCTGTAAGAGGGTGGCTAGCTTCGGGGGTTGCTAGGGTAACGCTTAGCCCGGAGACAGGAGCGACCGCAGAAGCCTTTGCCAACCCAAAGTCCATCAGCTTGGCACCAGACTTAGTCAACATAATGTTTCCGGGCTTCAGGTCGCGATGAATGATGCCGCTGCGATGCGCTTTCTCTAAGCCCTCAGCAATCTCCGCCCCGTACTTGAGCACCTGCTCGGAAGGCAACGGGCCTTTCGCCAAACGATCCGCCAGCGTCTCGCCTTCCAGGTACTCCATGACCAGGAAGTCGGTTCCGTTCTGGCTGCCAATGTCGAACAAAGTGCAAATGTTGGGGTGTTGCAGCGAGGAAATGGCTTTGGCTTCGCGCTCGAATCGCTGCTTTGCATCCGGCCGCCCAGAAAGGTAGGCCGGCAAGATCTTGATGGCGACCGTCCGGTCGAGGCGAGTATCGCGGGCACGATAAACCTCGCCCATCCCACCCGAACCTGCAGGCGCAAGAATTTCGTAAGGCCCGATTCGCGAGCCTGAAAGAAGTGGCATAGTGGCGCGATTATAGATGAGCGTGGCCTAGAGAAGCTAAGAGTTTCGGTGCGATGCTGCTTGACCGTTTGGCTTAAGGAAGACAAGCTCTTTACATGAATATTCAAACCTTTACTTGACTATTCGGACTAGTGAAACAACAATGGTGACGACCTCTCATCGCAGGCCGCCCGAGCGGTCGGCCCTGAACTGGCAGTGTTTGCGTTGTCATCGGAGCTGCGTGATGCGACGTGCGGCGCTTGCTGTTCTCCTCAGCTTCTTGGTTCCCATTCTCCTTCTAGCCCAGCGCCATGCCGCCGAGGGCGGATCAGGCTCGCCGGATCGTCGGGATCCGGCGCCGGTTATGGCGGTGGATCTGGCGGTGGTTATCACGGATCTGACTCATCAACTGGAGCCAACCACGCGGGATCACACTCTTCCGGCGCTGGTGGTTCTGGTCAGCCTTCGAGTCAAGGTGGTCCGTCCCGCTCGAGCGTCGGAACCAACCCGCAATCCAATTTCAGAACGGGCAAAGCTGGTTCTGAACACATGAACCCTGTCATCTTAAATAACGGCGAGAAAACTAGTTCGCCTTCTGCGGCTGGTACAAGTTCGGGATTGACTTCCGCCTCGGGCGAAGCCTGGACGGAGAACCCCATTCGGCTTCATCCTGACTGGAGCCGAATAAAGAAACGTACCGCGCGAGGCTGGCGTCGCTCGGCCAGTCGGACAAAACTGTCGCAGCGAAGAGACCGAACTGGTTTGTCAGGGCCTTTCTTGGCAAACCGGACCAGAATGGCGAAGCCGCGCGTGCCAAGCCGTGCAAGGGGAAAAATTGTAAACCGCCAATCGACTACAGCAAGATCTGCTTGATTTCCGACGGCTCTCTAAGCAGCGGATGCGGTCCTATCGGCTATGTCGAACGCTGTGACCGAAGGAACGCCCTCGATCACGAACCACAAGAATTGCCTGAAGGCAGATGTTACGTTCACTTGGCGCAGGTGAATGCCTCCCATTGCGACGATATTTTTAACCGCTTGAACGAAGAAAAGAAGCAAGCGGCGCTCCTCGAGAAGAACCGACAAACTACATGTTCGCCCGGTTCGCGGAGCGCGCAGTGCGCATCAGCGACCAGCGATGCACAGCATGCCTCGTCGCTTGTCGCGCGACTGCAGGGGCGATACCAGATGTGCCGATTGGCCGCCGGCGGCAGCGAGCCGTAGCCTTATTTGTTATCGTACGGAATAGTCGGAAAGCGCGTTCTCCCGTCCATCCGGTAGTGGCTTCACTTGGGAGTCTTGGTCAGCATAAACGACTTCACCACAACATTATTCGGCTGAACTCCTGCGGGAATCATGGTGAGCAGCCCGTACTCTCCCGGTTCCAGCTTACGCGGCTTGCGTTTCTGAATCACAGTTACGTCTCCAGACTGCGAATCGAGTACCAGCAAATAGCTCTGGCTTTGAGAAAGCGCCAGCCCATCCGGGTGTGCCCCAACTGGGAGCGACGCAATCACCTTGCCGATATCAATGTCATAGACCGCAACCGCATTCGACCCAAAATTGCTCACATAAAGCCGGGAATTGTCGCTTGAAACGAGCCCTCGCGAAGGATGCGTTCCAATCAAATAGCTTCCACTCACTTCATCTGTCGTTGTCTCGATGATGGAGATCGTATCCGAATCAAAGTTGCATACCATCAATTCGCCACCATCCGGTTTCAGTGCCAGGTTTGCCGGAGTCTTGCCCACGTCAAGCAGCGCGATCAGCTTGTCGTTTTTCAGATTGATCGAGGCCACTTGTGCTGATCCGGAGCACGCGACAAATGCCTTGCTGCTGTCCGGCAGGATCGCAATGTCTTCGGGTTGATGGCAAATCACAACTGTGTTGCGTAGGGAAAGAGTCCGTGCATCAATCAGCGAAACGGAGTCGCTTCCTCGATTGCTGACCACAACCGTATTTCCGTCGGGTGAGACACGCGCCAGTCCCGGAGAATTCCCCACGCGCACCGTCGCTACAACCTTGCGCTGGTCCAAATCAATGACGGAAACGTTTGCCGAGGCTGAATTCGCAACGTAAGCACGTTTACCATCGGAAGAAACGTCAACAAAGTAGGGCGCGCCGTGTACGCCTATGGTCGCGGCCACAGCGTTGCGCTCGGCGTCAATTACGCTCAGATTATTCGAGGCAGTGTTGACGGCGTAGATCTCGTTCTTCTTGCTGTTCGCTGCGATGCCGGTTGGGCCCGCGCCCACCTTAATCGTGGTCGCCAACTCAAATGTCCGCAAATCAATCACCGAGACGGTGTTGCTCTTACCATTGGTGATGTAAGCGTATTCGCGATAGGCCGGATCCAGACTCGAAAGCTCACGAAGGTGAAAGTACCACCATCCCAACCCTACCAGTACGGGCAGAGCAACAACGCTGAGGAGGAGTTTTTTCAAGCTGCGAAATGTTAGCCGCGAATTCGACTACCAGGGAAGACTATCAAAATCCATTCTCTTTGCCGCCAAGCGGAGCAAGAATGCAGCCCAGGGCGTAGCCCTGGGACAAGTCAAGAGTCGGCAAGCCCCTCGCCAGACGGGCACGTTGGAATCTACCGTAGCTCTTCCATCACCTGGTCCAGTACCTCACGCCCAGGCCTCACCACAGAAGCAGGCAACGTCGCCAGAGGCTCGTCGGCGGTGTTCAGCATATCGAGAAACGTGGGCGCCTGAGTGTTCACGTAGAGAACGCCGGTCAGCATCTCGTCTTTTTCCTTGGCTTGGTTTAGCCGAGTGATGGCTTGAATCTTGTTCGTCGGATCGTAGTCCTCTTCCAACTTTCGCAAACGCAGCCGCGAGCCATCATGCATTGTGACTTCAACGGTGGTACCGGGGTCGTACTCCACCCCGATGTCCTCGAATGCGGGAATGAAATTGATTTCCTGGAGCGGCTCCTCATGGTCTATCGCGTACTTATACGACTTGGTCGAGCCTTCGTGGTCGTTGAACGTCACACAAGGCGAAATCACATCCAGCAACACGGTGCCTTTGTGAGCGATCGCCGCCTTCAGCATGCTGTGTAACTGCCGCTTGTCGCCGGAAAACGACCGTCCCACAAATGTCGCTCCCAGCGAGATCGCAAGCTCGCAGGTGTCAATGGGTGGTAGTTCGTTCGCAATCCCAGACTTCAGCGTAGAACCAAGATCAGCCGTGGCGGAGAACTGGCCTTTTGTCAGCCCGTAAACTCCGTTGTCTTCGATGATGTATATGATCGGCAGATTGCGCCGCATCAGGTGCACGAATTGACCAATGCCGATCGATGCGGTATCGCCATCGCCGCTGACACCCAAGGCCATCAACGAACGATTAGCCAGCACTGCACCGGTTGCAACCGAGGGCATTCGCCCGTGAACCGAGTTAAAGCTATGTGCCCGCCCCATGAAGTAGGCGGGACTTTTAGACGAACATCCGATGCCGCTGAGCTTCGCAACTCGCTCCGGTTGCACGCCCATTTCGTACATTGCATCAATAATGCGCTCGGAAATCGCGTTGTGACCGCATCCGGCGCACAGCGTAGTCTTGCTTCCGCGATAGTCAAGCACCGCCAGCCCCAGGCGGTTGGTTTTCGGTTTGCTAGGCGTCGTCGCCATTACTTACCCTCCATTGCGACAATCTCGTCAGTTACGGATCGCGCGTCCATGGGCAGCCCATCAAGCCGGGCCACGCTGCGCAATTTCGGAACCAACTCGTTATCGAGATCCAGCTTCAACAGCGCCAGCATCTGTGCGTCGCGATTCTGCTCGACAACGTAAACGCGTTTGTGGGTCCGCACAAAGTCAGAAATCTCACTCGCGAAGGGAAACGCTCGAATCCGCAGATAATCTGTTGCCAGCTTGTGCTCATCGCGCAATTGATCTCGCGATTCCGTCAGCGCCCAGTGCGAACTACCAAAACCGATGATGCCAATCTCAGCGTTCGGCACGGTCTGCACCACCGGCGCAGGCACTAACGAACGTGCGTGCTCGAACTTCCGCCGCAGGCGCTCCATGTTGCCTTCGTAGTCTTCTGGCCGCTCGCTGTACTGGGCTTCGGCATTGTGGCCGCTGCCACGCGTAAAATACGCCGCCGCCGGATGCTGCGTCCCAGGCAGCGTGCGGTATCCGATCGCGTCGCCATCCACGTCCTTGTAGCGGCTGAACTTGCCCACCTTATCGAGGTCTTCCTTGGTCAGCACCTTGCCGCGCTCAATCGGCTTCTCCGGATACGGGAAGGGACCGGACATCCAGTTATTCATGCCGAGATCGAGGTCGGACATCACAAAGACTATGGTCTGGACCTTCTCCGCCAGATTGAACGCATCCATCGCCATCTCGAAACATTCGTGTGGCGAGGAAGGGAACAGCATGATGTGCTTGGTGTCCCCGTGCGAAAGAAACGCGGTCGAAAGAATGTCGGCTTGCGATGTACGCGTAGGCAGTCCAGTTGACGGCCCAACCCGCTGAATGTCCCAAACAACCGCGGGAATCTCCGCGTAATACGAAAGCCCCGCAAACTCCGACATCAGCGAAATTCCCGGTCCTGAAGTGGTCGTCATCGCCCGCGCACCAGCCCACCCTGCGCCAATAACCATTCCGATGGCCGCCAGTTCGTCTTCCGCCTGCACGACCGCGAATGTTGCTTTGCCGTCGGGACCGATACGGAACCGCTTTAGATATTCGATCATGCTCTCGGCGAGTGACGACGACGGCGTAATCGGATACCAGCTCAGCACCGTGCATCCCGCGAAAACACAACCGAGCGCCGAAGCCGCGTTGCCGTCCATAATGATCTTGCCCAGGTTCTTGTCCATCCGCTCAATGCGAAACGGGTCGGCTTTGGTCAGGCTGGCAGCGGCGTAGTCAAACCCAGCTTGCGCAGCCGCAAAGTTCAAATTTGCAGCCTTCACCTTTTTTGCGAACTGCTTGCGCAGCGCCTTTTCAACTTCGCCCATGTCAATGTCGAGCAGCTTGGCGACTACACCCACATAGATCATGTTCTTGACCAGCTTGCGCAACTTGGCTTCCGGACAAATCGCCGCCACCAGCGTGTCGTAAGGAACGGAATAAAAGATCAAATCATCACGCATCGAACTTAACTTCAGAGGCTCGTCATAGAGCACCGCCGCGCCCGGATCGAGCGACATCACGTCGTCGCGCGCGGTCTCCGAGTTCATCGCGATCAGGAAATCAATTTCCTTCTTGCGGGCGACATATCCATCTTTGTTGGCGCGGATGGTGTACCACGTCGGTAGCCCGGCGATATTGGAAGGGAAGAGGTTCTTCCCCGAGACCGGCACGCCCATCTGAAAAATGCTGCGAAGAAGTACGGTATTGGAGCTCTGTGAACCGCTGCCGTTCACCGTGGCGACCTGAATGCTCATGTTGTTAGCAACCGGCACCCGTGCGGCCCGCCCGGCGGCATCGTGCAGCCCAACATCAGTTGTAGCCATTAACTAGCGAATCCTTCCTTGAGTGACTGTCATCACCTTTAGCGGCGAGAAACCTGCGTTTTGCTGGTTTAAGCCTGCCAAGCATTTGCAAAAACGTTTGTGCATGCACTAGCTACCCATCCGCACTTTTTCATTTCCCTTGTCATTCCGAGTGGGCTTTAGCCCGCGAGGAATCTGCTTTTGCGGCGGGGAGCTACTCAAATTATACGGCACTGGTTGGATGTTGGTAACGCGGGCGAAGGTTCGAGGTTACCGATTGGGAACTAGCTTGGGCCCAGTTTTGGAGCTTAAGCCCCGGCACCCGCCGGAGTTCCTTTTCGTTGTTCGTAACCAATATCAGCCGCGCTGCGAGAGCGTGCGCCGCGATCCACAAATCATTGTTTCCGATCATCTCGCCTCGCGCTTCCAGGTGCGACCGAATCTTTCCATAAGCTTGCGCCGCCGTCTCAGGCAAAGGAAGCGCAGGTAGCAGAGTAACCAACTCCCGCAAAGGTTCGAGTGCCGCGCTCCGGTGGGCGCTCTTTTCTGCCCCATATATCAGCTCCCCGTACGTAATGACCGAGACCGCAGCCTCTCCTGCCCGCAATTTCTGAAAGCGACGCAACAGTTCGACGGGTCTTTCTTGCCGGATATATATACAGATGTTTGTATCCAGAAGATAGGCGGTTTCCACTAGAGGCCTTTTCGCTTCTGTGGCGCATTCTTTTCACGGCCAGGTATTTCGAAATCATCAGGGAGGCCCGCCAACAAATCGAAAGCCCGCGCGAGGTCGCCGCTTTTTTCGCGCAAGACCAGTTCATCGCCTCGACGGAAAATCTCCACTTCTTTGCTCTTCAGCCGGAACTGCTTGGGCAGTCTTACTGCCTGGCTATTGCCCGAACGAAACACCTTGGCTGTGGACACAGATCACCTCCATTATGTATACACGTATGGTATATACATAAATTATGTTCGTCAACGCGCGCCTTCGGGGAAGTCGAGGAATTGTCGGGTGGAGTCTTCGTGGAAGAGCGGCCATTTATGGCTGCGTTACGGTGCGTATGTGGCGAAGCGAGCTTCAGCTCGCGGTGACGAGGTCTCACTGCTCCGTAAAGAACTGTGCCATCTTCCTGAACTTGTCATATCGCGCGGCGACCAGCTCTTTCGGCGGCAATCCTTTTAGCTCAGATAAATTCTTTAGCAGCGCCTCGGAAACCAACTTTGCCGCTCCATCCGGATCAGCATGTGCCCCGCCGTCCGGCTCGGGAACGATAGCGTCAATGCAGCCAAGTTCCTCCAGATCTGGAGCCGTAATGCGCAGCGCCTCAGCAGCCAGTTCTTTTTTGGACGAATCCCGCCACATGATGGACGCGCAGCCTTCCGGCGAAATTACAGAGTAGATCGCGTTCTCCATCATCAGCACACGATCAGAAACCGCAATGGCCAGCGCGCCGCCACTGCCACCTTCCCCCGTAATAATGGTCACAATCGGAACCTGCAACCGTGCCATCTCGCGCAAGTTCAACGCGATGGCTTCCGCCTGACCGCGCTCTTCCGCGCCCAGCCCTGGGTTGGCGCCGGTCACATCAATAAACGTAAACACCGGTCGCGAGAACTTTTCCGCCATCTGCATTGCCCGCAGGGCCTTGCGATAGCCCTCAGGGTTCGGCAAGCCAAAATTTCGATAAACCTTCTGCTTGGTGTCGCGGCCCTTCTGCGTGCCAATGAGCAGCACTTCAGCACCATGGAACCGTGCCATGCCGCAAATCATCGCGGGATCATCGGCATAACGCCGGTCGCCGTGAATCTCGCTGAAATCAGTGAAGATTTTTTCTACGTAATCGAGAAAGTAAGGTCGCTGGGGATGCCGCGCAAGCTCAGTCTTGATCCAGGCCGCTCGATGTGCCATGTCACGTCGCAACGCATCAACCCGCGCGCGCAAATCTTCAATTTCCTGGCGGACCGCATCGCTCTGTCCATCCAGCGCCTCAAGCCTGCCGATCTGCTGCTCAACTCTTTCCAGTTCCTGGGGAGCGCTCGAATCCATGCTGTTCCCGTTGCGTGCGGCCCGGCGAGTTTCGACCATCGAAAGCAATAGTTGCGCGCCGGTAAGCACCGCGCTGATGTCGGCCGTCTTCATTGCGTGTAGTTTCGCCGTAGCGATTCAACGCTCCTGTGAGAGTTCGACGGCAAGCTCAATCAATAACGCGGACCGCGCCGCGCCCGCAAAGTTCTTCCACGCGGACTATGAAGCTGCGGTCTGGCAGCACATTATAGCCTTCCGCCTCCATTACCACCATGAAATCTCCCTCGCGTTCCACGTCAAATAACACCTTGGCTTCGCCTTTGCGTTGAGAGAAAAGGAGATGCAGCTCATCCACGGTATTTTCTGAGGCTTTTTCGAGAGGGATACGTATGCGCAAAGATTTGGGCAGAGGGACTTTCACGTCTTCGAGCGAAATGATGTCGTTGACCGTCAGTTTAGGATTTGCGCCTTCCTCGATGCGGACGCCGCCGCGCACAAGCACCGGCACTTCGATCTTCACCTTCTCCTGGAGCTTGCGATAAGCCTCGGGAAAGACCAACATCTCAATCGAACCGGCCAGGTCTTCGAGTGATCCCTGTGCGTAGAACTCGCCTCTTTTTGATTTCAGCACGCGTAGGTTCGTAATGATTCCTGCCGTGGACAAGCTCTCATCTTTCCCGGTTGAGGATTTCATCGCGCCCAACTCGGCAGTCGTGAGGGCGTGCAAGTCTTCCAGCTTCTCGCGATACTTGTCGAGCGGATGGCCGGTTATGAAGAAACCCAGAATTTCCTTTTCGGCGGCAAGACGCGTGTGTTCATCCCAGTCTGGAGTATCCGGGAGCCGATCTTCATTAGCTTGCATTTCTTCTTGCTGAAACACTCCGAACAGCCCGTGCTGGCCAGATTCCGCATCACGCTGCGTTTTCTGCGCATTGTCCATGGCCTTGTCGAGGACAGCCATAAGTTGCGCCCTCCGCCCCAAAGAATCCATGGCGCCGCTCTTGATGAGCGATTCCAGGACGCGCTTGTTCAGCAACCGCAAATCAACCTTCTCGCAGAACTCGTAAATAGATTTGAATCGCCCAGTTTGCGTGGGGTTGGCTTGTGTGGGGCGGGCGCCCTCGCCCGCCATCCCAAGATCTTTCCGTGCCGCAACAATAGATTCAATCGCATTGTGACCTACGTTCTTTACCGCCGCCAGCCCAAATCGAATCGCGCTTCCATGCGGAGTGAAATTGGCGTCACTGACATTGATGTCAGGCGGCTCGACTGAAACCCCCATCTCGCGGCACTCGTTGATGTACTTCACCACGTCATCCGTGTTGCCGGTTACAGATGTCAGCAGCGCGGCCATAAACTCCACTGGATAATGCGTCTTCAAATACGCGGTGTGATACGCCAGCAGAGCATAAGCAGCCGAGTGTGACTTCGGAAAACCGTATTCTGCGAATTTAGCAAGCAGATCAAAAATCTTCTCGATTTTCTTTGGTGGATAGCCTCTGTTTACAGCGCCTTCAATGAAACGTTCGCGCTGCTGGGCCATTTCCTCCGGCTTTTTCTTTCCCATTGCCCGACGCAACACGTCCGCCTCTCCCATTGAATATCCGGCGAGCCGGTTGGCGATTTGCATTACGTGCTCCTGATAGACGATCACACCGAATGTCTCTCTCAGGATTTCTTCCAACTCCGGCAATTCGTACTCGACTTTCTTCCGGCCATGCTTGCGATCAATAAAGTAATCAATCATTCCGCCCTGGATCGGTCCCGGACGGTAGAGCGCATTCAGTGCGGTAAGGTCTTCAATGGTGTTGGGTTGATAGCGGCGCAGCACGTCGCGCATGCCTTGCGATTCAAACTGGAAAACGCCCGAAGTAAGTGCGCTATGAAATACCTTGACGTAGGTTTCCTGATCGGTCAGAGGAATATCTTCCAGCCTGAGATTCTCTCCCCGAGTCTGTGCAATCAACTTGACCGTATCATCCAGAATTGTCAGCGTGGTCAGCCCAAGAAAATCCATCTTGAGCAGGCCCATCTTCTCGATGGCGACCATGTCAAATGCGGTGACAATTTCATCATTCTTGGTTCGATACAGCGGAACCAGTTCCTGCAGCGGGCGCGGCGAGATCACTACCCCCGCCGCATGAACCCCGGCATTCCTTACTAGTCCTTCCAGTTTTTTTGCGGTATCAATAAGCTGCCGAACTTGCGTATCGCTCTCATAGGCCTGCTGCAGCGCCGGAGATTCTTTGACTGCGTTCTCCAATTTGATATTCAGGGTGGTTGGCACCATCTTGGCAATGCGGTCCACATCGGCATATGGAACGTCCATTGCGCGTCCCACGTCCTTGATCGCCGCCTTCGCCGCCATCGTCCCGAAGGTAATGATCTGCGCGACATTTTCGCGTCCGTACTTTCGCGTCACGTAGTCAATGACTTCGCCGCGCCGGTTCATGCAGAAATCCATGTCGATGTCAGGCATGGAAATCCGTTCCGGATTCAGAAAGCGCTCGAAAAACAATTCGTACTGCAACGGATCGAGATCGGTGATGCCCAACGAATACGAAACTAGCGAGCCTGCCGCCGAACCACGCCCCGGCCCAACCGGAATGTTGTGCTCTCTTGCGTACCGCACAAAGTCCCACACAATGAGGAAATAGCCGGAAAACTTCATCTGTTGGATGATAGCTATCTCGCGGGCTAGCCGCTGCTCGTATTCTGTGATTCCGTGCTTCAACAGACCTGCAGATGACTTTGCGCGAATAGCCTCCAATCGTCTTGCGAAGCCTTCGCGCGTTACATGTTCGAAATAGCGGTCGAGTGTGTACCCGCCCGGCACGTCAAAATGCGGGAATGGATTGCTTACCTTGGCCAGCTGCACATGGCAGCGTTCGGCAATTTCAAGCGTGCGAGAAAGGACGTCCGGCGCATCCTTGAACACCTGAAACATCTCATCGTGGCTCTTGACGTAGAACCCGGTGCCCTGGAACTTCATCCGGTTCGGATCTTGAATGCTCTTACCGGTCTGAATGCAGACCATCACATCCTGCGCGTGCGCATCATCTTCGCAGAGATAATGGCTGTCATTCGTCGCGACCAGTGGAAGCCCGATGTCCTTCTGCAACTGAAAAAGACCAGGATGGATCTTGTGCTCCATCTCCAGTCCCTGGTCCTGAATTTCCAAGAAGAAATTCTGTTTCCCAAAAATAT
>WNFY01004234.1_pt1 | contig 13280 bp, 9 predicted proteins | sample 5400091 | NCBI WGS metagenome assembly WNFY01 (sample SAMN13153364, study PRJNA577476) | soil metagenome | isolation source: 60 cm soil or saprolite under grassland replicate 1 | place: USA:California | collected 2016-06-15 | reverse complement strand
TTTAACTGCCTGCGCTGTTGCGGTCGCCGGTGCGCGAGATCTCATCGCCGCGAGCATGCAAACTGATATCGACGCGCGGCGCATTCCGCGTTGGCGCGGCTTCAATCTTTGATCTAATCAACGAGCCGCCAACAATGAGCTCTACGAGGAGTGGCTCAGCTACACAGAGTGGGAATTCAAAAAGAATTTGGTCTCTTTCTCCGGACAAGCTTTCGTCGAGAATATTGCATTAGTGAATCGCAAAGTCGCGTTGCCGTGTTTAGCGCGATCCTTTTCTTTCTAGAGGCGGCCTACTGGCGGCCTGGTTGGCCGGGGTGGGTGCTTAACCCCGATGTTGGGGTCTGCTGTCGGCGGTGGTGGAGGTGGTGGCGGCAGTGGCCGCACCGGTTGGGAACTTGAAGAGATTTGTTTGTCTTCTCGCATGCTCTAATCTCTTGTGCTCTTGCTAGATGACTCTAATAATACCTCATTCCCACGACGTAAAGGAAACGGGAAACGCGATTGGGAAAATGCTCGAACTGCTGAAACATTGGTGATGCGACATCCATCATAGGATTAATCACACTTCTTCTTGTTTGACAGAGATGAGAGCGATCGTTTTGACAATTCATGCTGAGCACAAGATTCTATCTACGAATCGCGACAGTCCTCGTTCTTTTATGCGCCATTCAATTGCCGATTAGCGGTCAGCAATCAGTGTCTCAAACTGGCAACGTGAACTCGGTCGATTATGCACCGCCAGGTAAAGAGACTTATTTGAAGCTCGCCGATGAGATGGAAGCAGCCCTGCGACATGACGTTCTCGGCGTTTGGTTTCCGCGGTCGATCGATAAAGTTAACGGCGGCTTCTATTCGAACTTCACACGCGACTGGAAGCTCGGACCCAGCGAAGGCAAGTTTTCAGTATTCCAGGGACGGATGACCTGGGTTGCGGCGCGAATCGTGATTGCTCGGCCCGATTTGAAGGATCAATTTAGGCCAATTATCGATCACGGCATAAAATATCTGAGCGAAGTCCTCTAGGACAAGCAATATGGCGGTTTCTTCTGGGGACTTGATGACAAAGGAAAAGTCTCGCCCCAATACACGGATGGCAAACATCTTTACGGCGTGAGCTTTGGGCTTTATGGCGCCGCAGCAGCTTATCAGGCAACGAAAGATCCAAAGGCGCTCGAACTCTTTTATTCTGCTCAACGTCGCAGTCGGCGGCGACTGGCCTGGCAGTCCGGACGCGACGACGGTATTTCCGCAAACTATGCTGGTTGATTACGTTCGCGTGTACCAATGAGCAGGCCCGTCGATCGGCTGCTGCGCGTGGACAAACGAACGACGCACCGCAATCGCGATTCCGTGGTGAAGAGCTTCAAACAATTTCGGAGGGGTTCGCCTAAGAAGTCGGGCAGGAGGCATTCGGGTACCCCCTCCGATGTGCGGAAGCGCTCCGCGCTTCCGTCGGTCAGCATGAATAAATTTGGGGCTGCGCCCCAACAATTGGGCGTAGCCCGGAATTCAAATATAGAACTTGCCCGAAGGGCCTGGGCCTTCCGCACATCACACGGCATAGTTGCACCGCTGAAAGACTTTTTAGGCAAAGACACTTCGGAGGATTGAAGGACATGAGAATCAAGAGACAACTCTTAACGATCGCACTCGTCGCTTTCGCTTCGCAACTGATTGGCATTCAGACAATGGCCCAGAGCGCGAAGCCGACGATCGTGATCGTCCATGGCGCATGGGGCGGCGCGTGGGCCTTTCGCAAAGTCGATGCGGCCCTGCGCGAAAAGGGTTACAACGTCTATCGGCCGCAGTTAACCGGACTCGGCGAGCGTGTCCACTTGAGCCGGCCGGATATCGGCTTAAGCACGCACATTGAAGACGTTGTGAACACCATTCTGTTTGAAGATCTTCACCACATCATCCTCGTGGGCCACAGTTATGGCGGCATGGTTATCACCGGCGTTGCTGATCGCTTGCCTGATCGGATTAAGCGACTGGTTTACATCGATGCGCTTGTGCCCACGGATGGTGAAAGTGTGATGGCAATTTTTGGCAAGCGCAACGACTTTCTCAAGAATATGACGAAAGGCGATTACATTGTGCCGGCATGGGTAAAACCTGATCAGCCACCGCCACACGATGTACCGCAGCCGCTGAAGACCTTTACGGAAGCGATCGTGCTCAAGAACCAAGCCGCGTTTAAGCTTCCTGCTACCTACATTCTCACGGTGGAAAAAGGTAAAGAAGCGAAAGACGACGATTTCTATTCTCAGTCCGTACGCGCGAAGGAGCGCGGCTGGCCGGTGCTGCAATTGACCGCGGATCACAATCCGCAATGGTCTGCACTGGAGGCTTTAGTAGAAACGCTGGATCGAATTGCACGCGGAAATTAGGAGGCAATTCACACTAACGGGGACGTGAATCTCGTAGAGCTTACCCGCTGCAGCCTTTCATTCAACCGAGCGGCGGCGCCGAGTGTAAGACGCAGCGTGACGACCTGCTTACCATAGCGCACCTTGCAGTCGGTCCCGTTAATACTTCGAATAGTCGACCGCACCAACTTCCCTTCTCTCCATTCAATATCGACTTCGAATCCGCCACGCGCGCGCAATCCTTTGATGTTTCCGGTGAGCCATGCTTTCGGCAAGGCTGGCAGCAGATGAATCTCGCCCGTGTGTGATTGCAAAAGCATTTCGGCGATGCCTGAGGTCGCGCCGAAGTTGCCGTCGATTTGAAATGGCGGATGAGCGTCGAAAAGATTCGGATAGATACCACCACCACCGCGATACCTGGGATCGTTTGAATAAATGGGTGTCAGCGCTTTTTGCAGAAGGAGATAGGCATGGTCAGCATCGAGCAGTCGTGCCCATAAGTTGATCTTCCAGGCGAGACTCCATCCGGTTCCAACGTCGCCCCGCAGCTCCAGCGTCTTCTTGGCGGCTGCAAACAGATCGGGCGTGGCACTCGACGTAATCTGATTGCTGGGAAACAAACCGTAGAGATGTGAGACGTGACGGTGCTGACGCTCTGGCGCCTCTAGGTCCCAATCTTCGAGCCACTCTTGCAACTGACCGGCCTTGCCGATCTGCATCGGCGCCAGCCGGGCGCGAACATCAGCGAGCTTGGCGCTGAACTCTCTGTCGATGCCTAACATCCGCGCGGTCTCGATACACTGACTAAACAGGTCGCGCAGAATCTGCATGTCCATCGTTGGGGCCGCGCAGATTGCCACCCCCGCCGGATGTGTGTTTTCCGGTGAGATCGAAGGACACGTCACGAGCCATTTATGTTTCGGTTCTTCGACCAGAGTGTCGACAAAAAATTGCGCCGCGCCCTTCATTACCGAATAGACACGCGCGAGAAATTTGTCATCTCGGGTGAACTCATAGTGATTCCACAAATGCGTGCAAAGCCACGCGCCCCCCGTGGGCCAGAACCCCCACAGTGGCCCGTCGATAGGAGCGGTCTGCCGCCAGAGGTCTGTATTATGATGACAAACCCAGCCCTTCGCGCCGTACTGTATGTGCGCTGTGCGGCCTCCGTTCTCAACCAGTTCCGTCACCATTCGCAGCAGCGGTTCGTGGCACTCGGAAAGGTTAGTCGTCTCTGCCGGCCAGTAGTTCATCTCGGTGTTGATGTTGATTGTGTACTTCGATTCCCACGGCGGTGTCATCGACTCGTTCCAAAGGCCCTGCAGGTTTGCCGGCTGCGTGCCTGGTCGCGATGATGAAATGAGAAGGTACCGTCCGTACTGAAAGTAGAGTGTCGCGAGGTGTGGATCGGCGCCTGCAACAAACTTAGCCGGTCGTTGATCTGTCGGCAGGTTCGCCGCTTCCGTAATCCCAAGATCCAGCGTCACGCGCCGAAAGAACCGCTGATGCTCGCGGACATGCGCGGTGCGCATCGCAGCAAATGACTTTCCTTTGATTCGATTCAGATAAGCTTTTACCAGCGCTTCCGGATCACCGCTCACGTCCTTGTAACTCTTGTAATTGGTCGCCTCCGCAATCCTGATCAAAACCGTATTCGCATTGCTGACGACGATCTCTCCATTCCGGGCGACTGCTGCGCCTCCGCTCGCCAGCACGCGGGCGCGCGCCTGAAACTTCAGCGCGCCTTTCACGCCAAAAGCGTCGCCATTCTCGCCGCGCATGACGAGCGTGTCATTTGCTTCCGTTTGGATAGTCGCCTTCTGGGCCGTGGTGAAACTCACGATACAACTGAGTTTCGCCGGCGCGTCTGCGGTAAGCCGCAGCACAATCACTTGGTCCACCGGACTGGCGAAGACTTCACGATAAAAGGTCACGCCAGCGAGTTTGTAAGACACTCTGGCAATCGCCGTATCGAGATCCAATTCGCGAAAGTAATTCGAAACATTATTATGCCCGGGAAACTCAAGCCGCAGATCGCCGACGGGTTGGTAAGGCATCTGCTTGATCGGATGGGCCATCATTTTTTCACCGATCAGGTCATTTGCTTCTTTGTACTTGCCCGCAAAGATCAGCCGTCGCGCGTCCGGCAAGGCTTTCAGCGCTTCGCGATTATTCGGATCGTATGGCCCACCCGCATAAAGAGTGTCCTCGTTTAATTGGAGGCGCTCACTCACCGTCCCACCGAAGACCATCGCCCCCAATCGCCCGTTACCAATTGGCAAGGCCTCAACCCACTGGCTGGCCGGCTTTTCGTACCAGAGCATCAGTGGCTGTCTGCTGGCGTTAGTTGCGAAGGAAATTTTCTCTTTGATTGCGAGTGCGGAAGAGGCAAGAGGAAGAGCCGCACCTGCGAACGCAGTCTGCCTGAGAAATTTTCGGCGCGAGATCTTGCGCTTCATGATGATGGTCCGCAGCGTGGGTGAGCTCCGACGCAGAAAAGAAAATCAGTGTCGAGCAAACCGCGTGATCCTCCACTTCACTTTTCCGCGAAGTGGATCCTCGACCAAAGCAAAGCCGCCAGTACTCGGACTGAGGCTGATCGTCTGAAGAGCGCCTTTGGGCAGGGCAAACAATCCGGTAATCGGCTCCTTGTCGGTGCTGAAGATGCGCAACTCGACGTCCTTCCAGTCCATGTCCTTCGTGCTTTGTGCGACTTTGATGTGCGGCAGAACGGAGTGGTTCTTTACAAGCAAAACAACTGGGATATCGCCGGCTTTGATGTCGTGCCATTGCGCGCCCGCGTAGACCTTGCCCGTTTGATAATCAATCCAGTCGCCCGGCGGGAGGTAAACCTTGCGGGTATCACTGCTGTCGAAGAGCGGTCCGACCAGCAGATTAGATCCGAACATGTATTCATCGTCAATGTCCCACGATCCAGGATCATTTGGATATTCGAAGAAGAGCGTGCGCAGCATCGGATAGCCGCGGCCAGAAGAATCTTTAGCCTGAGCGTAAATGTAAGGCATCAGCGAATACTTCAAACCAAGCGCGCGGCGAAAATCTTCCGTCAACGCCTCGTCATATTCCCAAGGTTCGCGCGGTGGCGCACCGTGCGCTCGCGTATGCGAGGTCAGCACGCCCCACGCCATCCAGCGACGATACAGATCTCGCGGCGCACGCTGGACGAAGCCGCCTACGTCGTGACTCCAGTAAGTGAAGCCAGACAAGCCGAAGCTAAGTCCGCCGCGCAACTCGCCGGCCATCGCCGAGTTCGTGTTCTCGGCATCGCCGCCCCAGTGGAGTGGGTAACGCTGACTACCGGCCCACGCGCTCCGCGCCCAAATGATGTTATCGCCCGTCACGTCTTTCGTGATCTCGGCGACGGCTTTGTTGTAACGCAACGGGTAAAGATTATGCTCGTACCAGCCGGTTCGACCTGAAGCATACTGTCCCGTCAACGGAGCCCCTTCGCCGAAATCAACCTTGATGGCGCTGACCCCGAGCTTCAAAAGGTTTGCGAGCTTCGCTTGATACCACTTGACCGCTTCGGGATTGCTCATATCGAGTGTCGCGTCTTCAAAAGGCAACTGCCCGCTTTCGTTCTTCACTTCGTAACCGTGTGAGACCATCTCTTTCCACAAATCGTTCTTGCTCGTGAAATAAGTGTACTGCCAGAGACTGATGTGAAAGCCCTGTTGCTTCAAATCGGCGATCATTTTCGCGGGATCGCGGAATCGTGAAGAGGAAAAGCGGTAGTCGCTGCGCCAATCCGTTTCGAACCAGCCAGTATCAAGATGAATGACATCAGCGGGCACGCGGTGCGCTCTTAATTGCTTCGCTACCTCGCGCACTTGATCTTCAGAGTTGTAGGTGATGCGGCTCATCCAAAAGCCAAAAGACCAAAGTGGAGGCACGGGACTGCGGCCGGTCAGGGCCGTGTATTCAGAGAGAATGTCCTTCGGCTCGCCGAGGAAGATAAAGAGGTCGAGGTCCTCGTCGCCCGAATAGATGACATTGTGCGCGTCGTAGTACTTGCCGAAATCAAAGGTCACGGGGGCGCTGGTGTGCACGAACATGCCGTAGCCGTTGCTGCTGAGGAAGAATGGAATCGGCTTATACATGTATTCGTTCTGCGTGCCCATGCCGTCACGCGTAAAGACGTTGATGTGTTGTCCGCGCTTGTTCAGCCGGGTAAACGACTCGCCGCAACCGAAAATCTTCTCGTCGTGCTCTAGTTCGAAAGTGGCCGCAATGCGGCGGCTCAAATCGCCGGCGCGGCGGAGGAAAGAAAATGGAATCGGAGCGATAAACGTCGCCGGATCACCAATGTTCTGTGTGCGTGTCAGGAGATGTCCGCGTTCGTCATGTATCTCGATATGCCACGGCTGTTTAATTATGCGCACTTCACCGTGAGCGCTCTTGTACGTAATCGCCTGGTCGGTCTGCTCAACTCTCCACGAATGATCGGTTGGAACCGGCCCCGCAAGCATTAGCGACTTCCCTTCACTGAGTGGCACCGCTCGTGTGGAAAAACGCAATCGCACCGTGCGAGGACTTACAAACGTAATCGAGAAAGGCAGCGACGGATCTTGATCGTATTCCGTTCCGGGAAATTCAGTGGCCCGACCGCGCGCAAACCCAACGTCAATTTTGTTGAAAGACAGCGTAGTATTCCTCAGGTATCGGTCCCACTGCAGTGTCCCTTGCCCGGTCGCTGGATCGAACGAAGTGACCCGGCTGCCGATGAAATAGACATTCTCCATCTTCTGAAAATCCTGACTGACGTCTACGGGATCCCCAAGGACTTGAGCCAAGGGACGACCCGGCGCACAAACAATGACCATCAGCGCGAATAGCAGTAAGTAAGGAATGGGATCAAGAGAATGTCCCGAAGCCCGCTTTCGCGGGCGACAGCGCGAACGATTTGCGGTCTCGCCTTTCACCTTTTTGGTTTGCCTCCGTTGATGGAAATGATCAGACCTGCTGTGGAGTTCAGGCACAAGCGTTCAGAGTTCGACCTTTAGATTGCTGTCCACGAAAGGCGACAAGCTAAAGGTTGAGCTCTGAACCCCGGTGCGTGACTTCCGCTTTTTAAATACACCGGCCAACGATGCGAATCAACGAACGCCTAACAGGATATCCACCGTCAATTGATCTATGCGTTCGTAAGGCAGTTTCTTCGCCGCTAATTCCGCTCGATCCAAAGGCAGCGCTCTTATGCTCTCGGCCCGGTCATGTGTGTAAGGGCCAAAGCCGTTCGCGTAATCGCCGGGCGCTGAGCGAATCTCCGCGAGCAGTGATTGAATCTCGGTGTCTTCATTAAATCGGCGCGCCTTCTCTTTGAGGATTAGATAATTTCGCATGCAGCCGGCGGCAAATTCCCAAACCCCTGCTTCGTCCTCACTTCGATACGAATGAGCGTCAAAGTGACGTGGTCCATCGTACCCCGAGTCTTCCAGCAGCCTCACGAGAAAGAAAAGGTTCTTAATTGACTCGGAACCGAAACGCAGGTCCTGATCGAAACGGGGTCCTTTCTGATCGTTGAGATCGATGTGAAAGAGCTTGCCGGCTTCAATTGCCTGGGCCACGACATGATAAAAATTCAGGCCCGACATCTGTTCGTGCCCGACTTCGGGATTGACGCCAACCATCTCGGGATGATCGAGCGTGGCAATGAACGCGAGCATCGCGCCGGTCGTTGGCAGATAGATGTCCCCGCGTGGTTCGTTCGGTTTGGCTTCGAGGGCGAACTTGTAATCGTAGCCGTGGTCGATCGAATACTCGCACAGAAAATTCAGTGCTTCGCGATACCACTTCAATGCTTCGCGCGGGTCTTTCGCTGCATCTACCTCCGCGCCTTCGCGGCCACCCCAGAAGACGTAAATGTGTGCACCGAACTCCGCGCCGAGATCCATCGAACGCATCGTCTTCTGCAACGCGTAAAGACGCACGCGCGGATCGTTAGAAGTAAACGCGCCGTCCTTGAACACCGGATCGTAAAAAAGGTTCGTGGTGGCCATGGGAACTTTCATTCCATGATCGTGCAGGGCCTTTTGGAATTCACGCACGATCCGATCGCGCTCCTGGGGCTTCGCATCGATAGGTACCAGGTCGTTGTCGTGAAGATTGACTCCGTAAGCGCCGAGCCTGCTTAACTCTCGCACGATCTTAACCGGACTCAGACTCGGACGCGTCGCATCACCAAACGGATCGCGGCCTCGATTGCCAACGGTCCAGAGCCCAAAAGTGAATTTGTGTTCAGGCTGGGGGCGGTAGTTGTTCGCTGTCATGTGTCTACTCCGTTATTTTCAATTTGAGCACGCCAACAAACGCCGGCTTGGGTTGACCCTCACGATCGAACAGCAACGGGTAATTAGTTCTGCCTTTGATGGGCCAATCATTCAACCATGAATCGCCGTCAGTAACACACCAAAAAGTTATGCGGTCGATTGCGTCGCGATGCATTAGATAGATGCGAAACAGATCCGCATAGCGTTTCGCCAAAGCCCGTTGAACCACCTCAGGCAAACCGTTTTGATATGGATTTAGCTGCAGAGTCGCAGGAATGTCCAGCGCGTAATCGGCGCCAGGCCTCGTCGGACGCGGCAGCACGTCGACATCCAATTCGGTGATGTTGACTTTGATTCCGAGTTGTTCAAACGCGCTGATCGTTTCATCTTCGTCCGTCACTGACGGCCAGTTCATCTGATTATGGTTCTGCAATCCAATCGCTGTGATCGGAACCCCCTGTGCTTTGAGTCTTCCGATCAAGGCGACCGCCCCTTTACGTTTCGCCGGCAGCTCCAGGTCGTAATCGTTATAGTACAACTGCGCATCAGGATCGGCTTCGTGCGCAAAGTCAAAAGCCTTTGCCAAATAATCTTCGCCGATGATTTTCATCCACGGTGACTGCCGCATAGTTCCGTTCTGATTCAGCGCTTCGTTAACGACATCCCAACCTTTGATTCTTCCTTTGTAACGGCCGACGACGGTCGTGATGTGATCCCGCAGACGCTTCAGCAAGGTCTCGCGATTCGCGGCATTACCTTTCTCGTCCTGAAAAACCCACGCAGGAGTTTGGTTGTGCCACACCAGCGTGTGGCCAACGATGAACATCCCATGCTTCTCGCCGAACGCGACGTAGCGATCGGCTGCGGCAAAAAAGTATTTGTCAGGGGCGGGGTGGACCAGCGCCCATTTCAGAATATTCTCAGAGGTAATCGTGTTGAACTGCGAGACGAGCAGCGATGTTATTCGCGGGTCTTCCTCATAGATTTGATGGCGGTTGAGCGACGCTCCAATTAGAAAATCGTCTTTGAACGTGTCCTTGAGGGCCGCTCGTGTTTGCGAGTGTGATGGAGAAAACAAGAGGAAGCCACTGAGGCACAGAGACACTGAGAAGAAGAACATAATTCCGATTTTCCATTTATCATTGGTCATTTTTCATTTTCCATTTGGAGTGTGTCGAGGTTGGCCTCAACAAAATAGCAAATGAAAATCTTGTTAACTCAATGCTATTTTCGGACCGAAAATCTGTAGATTGTGGTCGTATGATAACGCGCGCCTTTTCTTAAGACCGTGCTCGGGAAATTCGGCTTATTCGGCGAATCGGGGTAATGCTGCGTCTCCAGACAAAAGCCGGATCGCCGTTGATAGACTTTGCCCTCTTTGCCGGTCAGTGTGCCATCAAGAAAGTTCCCACTGTAGAACTGAAGTCCAGGTTCCGTCGTCAAAACTTCCATCACCCGTCCGGTGGTCGGCTCGTAAACTCTGGCCGCCAGGCGCATCACTCCCGTTTTCCCGTTCAGAACAAAGTTGTGGTCGTAACCACTCCCAAACTTCAACTGTTCGTCATCCGCATTGATGCGCGCGCCAATCGGTGTCATGCGAATGAAATCAAAAGGAGTGCCGCGCACGCTCCGCAGGCCTCCGGTCGGAATCGATCCGGCATCGATTGGTGTGAATCGGCTGGCGTTAAGGTACAGGCGATGATTGAGAATGTCACCGTTTCCCTGGCCGGCAAGATTGAAATAAGAGTGATGCGTGAGATTGACGACTGTATCTTTGTCGGTGGTTGCGGAGTAATCGATCTTCAGCTCATTCGCATTCGTCAGCGTGTAAGTGACTTTGACCGAGAGATTGCCCGGATAACCTTCCTCACCGTCCTTGCTGAGATAAGTCAATTCGAGGGCTGCGCTGCCGGGAACTTTCATAGGCCTCGCGTTCCAAATGACTTTGTCAAAGCCTTTGATGCCACCGTGCAGATGGTTCTCGCCATTGTTGGTCGCCAGTTTGTATTCGATGCCGTTTAGGGTGAAGCGGCCTTTTGCGATGCGATTGCCGTAACGGCCGATCAGTGCGCCGAACCACGGATCGCCCTTTAGATATGCGTCCAGATTATCGAAGCCGAGCACTACGTCGTCGGCCTTCCCCTTGCGGTCCGGAACACGCAACGAGGTGAGAATGCCGCCAAAGTTTGTAATCCTCGCTTCAACACCGTGACTGTTCGTCAAAGTGTAAATGTCCACCGGCTGGCCCTCCGGAGTTTTGCCAAAAGTTTCCTTTTTCACGTTCGCCTGAGCCGTCGCCTGGGAACAAGGCACGAATAACACGAGGCCCAGCAATAGCCAAATGAAAAATCTTTGCTTCATATTCATCAGTTCTTTCTTTTCAGTTTCGCGTCAGTCTCAAGTCCCCGAAGGCACTCGCGCCCGGCGAAGAACCTGAAACGATCGCTGGTCGAATACCAGTTTGCTTATGGTACTGCTTGGCAATTTCCTGGATTGCCTCGAGAGTGCCGCGGCGGACCAGGATTGCGACTGCGCCTCCGCTTCCGCCCCCGGTAATTCTGGCGCCGTAAAGAGCGTCGCCGCTCGCTTGCTTCACAAGTCGCACAAGTTCATCTGTTCCGTGCGAACCCAAGCCGCACGCGGAATAACTTTCATGTGACTCAAACATCAGTTCGCCTACTGCGCGCGCCTGCTCGAGACCGTCCCAATTTCTAAGCATCGAGGTGTATGATTTTACCCGAGCGTGCTCGTAAATCGGATGAAGCGTTGCCTGCTTTACCGGATAGTTCGTCGCCGGATCGACGCTGGTAACGATATCAGTAATGCCCTTGACAACAGGAATCTCCGTTTGAATCGCCAGTTCGATGTCGCTCAGGTTTGTGTCAGGCCCACCATTCGGCGCGACGCCGGTCAGAATCCAGCCACTCCGTTTCTGATACATCAACCCGCGTGTACCGTCGATCGGATCGACGATGATCCGCCACGCCGCATCTTCCTCAGACGCTTGCAGCGGAAGCACAAGCTTTCCATTCGGAAGTCCCTCGGCAATCAAAACGATTGGAGCGAGCGGCGCAATTTCGCTTTGGAAGAAATCGATGAGCAGTTGTTCGCTGATGTAATCGACCACGTAGATTGTGTCGCCTTCTTCTTCGCGGGCCACCTCGGCCACTGTCTCGATCGATGAGCGTTCGCAGGCTTCGGTGACTGTCTGACGAATGGTCTCGTGGAGGCGCCGGAGCGGCGCGAGCAATGATTGCAAAGCGAAGGTCGTCGATGACGTTGACATGAAATGGAATTAGGTTTGCTCAGTGTAATGCACGTTCGAAAGCGCGCGTAGTTCGGCTGCCTTCTCTTCCGGCGAGGTGTCGCTCAAAAAATTGCCCCCGCCAATTTCAGGACCGGCGAGATACTTCAGCAGGTTCGGCTTGCGCAGCGGCGGATGAAACTCGATATGGAAATGAAATCCGCGATAATCGCCGCCGTCTGTGGGCGCCTGATGCAGCGGCATGACATACGGAAAGGGCATTTGCCACAAATTGTCGAAGCGCACGACCGTATCTTTCAGAACCTGCGCGAGATCGCTCACTTCGGGATCCGTCAGCGTCGCGATGCTTTGGTGCGTTTGTTTAGGCGCTACGAACACCTCGTAGGCGTAGCGCGCAAAGTAAGGAAGAAAAGCGATGGCTGTTTTGTTCTCGTAGATAATGCGCGTCGCTTCGCGCTGCTCGGCAGCAATGATGTCCTGAAAGAGTGAGCGGCCGGTTTCGGCCAAGTGCCGACTGCTGACGTGAGCTTCAGTTTCGATTGTCTTGAATACGAAGTTGGTCGCGTAGATCTGGCAATGTGGGTGCGGATTTGAGACACCAACGATTTCGCCCTTGTTTTCAAAAATCAGCACATGATCGATCTCTGGCCGATTACCGAGATCAATGTATTCACTTTGCCAGGCAGCGATTAGGTTCTCGATCTCTTTCAGTTCAAGTTGTGCCAACGACAAATCGTGCCGAGGTGAGTAGCAAACGACACGCGCTATGCCGCGCGCCGGACGCGTCTGATAAATCGCGGCGCCGCTTTCCCGCGGCTCAGGTGCGTTCAATCCCACGCAAGGGTGATCGTTGTCGAAAACGAAAACGCCGGTGTAATGAGGATTGACTTGACCGCTCAGGCGCGCATTGCCCGGGCAGAGATAGCAGTCGTCAAGGTATTGCGGACGATTGGCGTTTTCCTGTTTGACGGTATGACCGCTCCACGGGCGATCCTGACGATGGGCCGCCACGATCACCCATTCTTCGCGTAGGGGGTGCCATCGTTCTTCCCAGATCATAACAAGCGGTTCATTCTGGTTTGCGATTGACCAGAAAACATCATCGCCCGGCTACCGGCGGTTCTGACCCAGTGCCGCCGGAGTGATCCGCAGCTAACGGATTCGGCGCGCGCATGTCCGCGTGGAGAGACTCGCGCATCAATGCAACCTGTCGCCGGTTCCGGCGCTCGCTTAGGAGCTGATCTGCCATCACACCGAGCAAAATCACGGCCCCCATCACCGCAAAGTCCAGAGAACTCGGAATGCCCAGCAAATTGACAAGATTGCGCAACACTTGCAGCAACGCGGCGCCGATTA
>WNFY01009041.1_pt1 | contig 13285 bp, 8 predicted proteins | sample 5400091 | NCBI WGS metagenome assembly WNFY01 (sample SAMN13153364, study PRJNA577476) | soil metagenome | isolation source: 60 cm soil or saprolite under grassland replicate 1 | place: USA:California | collected 2016-06-15 | reverse complement strand
GTGCTGCTGGCCTATGAGAAGTCCGGTTACGACTTCAGCACGAAGGGACGCCTGCCCGACTTGCTGCCAGAGTGGAGTGTTCGGCGCTTAGTAGAAGCCGGGGCGCAGGCGATCAAAATTCTGCTCTACTACAACCCGCTCGACGAGGCGCAGATCAACGCGATCAAACAGGCGTACATCGAACGCATAGGCGCTGAGTGCGAGGGGATGGATGTGCCCTTTTTCCTGGAGCCGCTGGTCTACGACGATGCAGTCGGCGATGAAAAGGGGCTGGCTTTTGCCAGAAAGAAGCCGGAATACGTCATACGAGCGATGCAGGAGTTTGCTCAGCCGCGCTATGGTGTGGATGTGCTCAAAGTCGAGATCCCTGTCAATCCCGCCTTCGTCGAGGGGACAAGCAGCTTCACCGGAGAGGGGAGGGCCTATACTCGTCAAGAGGCGCTGGAGCATTTCCGCACGCTGGCCACTGCGACGCCCAAACCATTCATTTACCTGAGCGCTGGCACGAGCGACGCGGTCTTCTGCGAGATGTTAGATCTGCATGCCGAGGCAGGCGTGAAATATGCAGGAGTACTATGCGGTCGCGCCACCTGGCAGGATGCGATTTCAATCTACGCGAATAAAGGGGTCGCAGCCCTCGAAGACTGGCTATCGCAGCAGGGAAGGCAAAACGTCCAGGCCCTCAACGCCGTGCTGGCGCGCGGTGCGACCGCGTGGTGGGATGTGTACGGCGGCAAGGACAATATAGAAGTCATCGAACCGAGCAACACAGCGCTTTGAGAGCGCAAAAAGAAGGATGTTATGAAAGCTATTGCTGTCTTTCCTAAGACGCGCGAGGTAAAGTTGATCGATCACGAGGAGCCGAAGATCACAAGGCCGACGCAGGTCAAGCTGCGCACGCTGGAGGTTGGCGTGTGTGGCACTGATAAGAAGATTACCTCCTTCCAGTTCGGCACTCCTCCCGCTGGCTATGACTACTTTGTGATTGGACATGAGATGCTCGGTGAGGTGGTCGAGGTGGGTTCGGAGGTGCGCGATCTCAAGCCGGGCGATCTGGCAGTGACGATAGTGCGGCATCCTTGTCTACATGACGAATGTCGCGCCTGTCGTGTAGGGCATCAGGGTTTCTGTTTCACAGGCGATTTCACCGAGCACGGCATTAAAGAGTCGCACGGCTTCATGGCCGAGTTTGTAGTCGATGAAGGACGCTATATGCACCTGGTGCCGCATGAACTGCGCGATGTAGGGGTGCTGGCAGAGCCGCTTACCGTTGCCGAGAAAGGCATAGCGCAGGTCTGGCAAATTCAGCAGCGCCTGCCGTGGATTGATCCCAACGCACCAGCTCACCTGCGCGGGAAGGGTCTTAAGGCGCTGGTGTTGGGTGCCGGTCCGGTTGGACTACTCGGGGCAATGCTGTTCATTACAACGGGTTTCGAGACGTATGTCTATTCACGTTCGAAGGCACCCAATCCCAAGGCAGAGCTGGTAGAGGCCATCGGCGGCAAATATATCTCCAGTGAGACAACACCGGTCGAGCAGCTTGCCAGGCAGATCGGCGCTATCGACCTCGGTTTTGAAGCTGCAGGAGCCTCCCGGCTGGCCCTCGATGTTATGCGCGTATTGGGTCCCAATGGCATCTTTGTCTTCGCCGGTGTGCCTGACCATCAAGCCGCCACAGAAGTCGATACCGATCTCTTGATCCTCGATCGTGTGCTGAAGAATCAGGTTATCCTGGGCACAGTGAACACTGACGACGCCGCCTTCGAGGCTGCTATTCGCGATCTCGGCGTCTTCAAGCAGCGCTGGCCGCAGGCGCTGCGTTCGCTGATTACGGGACGCTATCCTATTGAGCAAGCCCCACAGTTGTTGCTCGGCAATGTGAGGGGGATGAAGAACATTATTATATTGTAGGGAACATTTTTGTAGGAGCACTACGTATTCAGTAGGGATGGGGCTTGCCCCCATCCGGTTCCCCAGAACGCTGCTCCCGTGCCTGATCGTGCTCCCCGAGCCGGATGGGGGCAAGCCCCATCCCTACTAGTGGGGGCCTGAACGGTTGCAATAGACAAAAGGAGATGAACGTCTCATGCCTGAACAGTTGTTGAAGATAGGTTTGATCGGTGCTGGGCGCATTGGTCGCGTGCATGCCGAGCATCTTACCACGCATATCCCGTCAGTCGAGCTCGTCATGGTTGCTGACGTGTTTGAGGAGAACGCCAGGCAGTGTGCGAAGCGCTATGCTATACCTTTCGCCACACAGGATTACCACGCTATATTGGACCGTCCGGATATTGAGGCGGTGGTGATCTGCTCATCCACCGACACCCATGCCCGCATCATCGAGGAAGCAGCGCAGGCTGGGAAGCACATCTTCTGCGAGAAACCCATCGCACTCGATCTCCCGTCGATTGACCGGGCGCTGGATGCCGTGGCACGCGCTGGCATCAAACTGCAACTCGGCTTCAACCGCCGCTTTGACGCCAGTTATCGCCGGGTGCGCCAGGCGGTGGAACAGGGGGAGACTGGCCGCTTGCAGCAGATCCATATCATCAGCCGGGACCCTGCCCCGCCGCCGATTGAGTATATCCCCGGTTCAGGTGGCCTCTTCCTTGATATGACCATCCACGATTTTGACATGGCCCGTTTCCTGGCTGGTAGTGAAGTGGAGGAAATCTTCGCGATGGCAGGTGTGACGGTGGACCCGGCTATTGGGGAGGTGGGCGACGTGGACACGGCGACCATCCTGTTGCACTTTACCAATGGCGTGATCGGCACGATCGAGAACTGCCGACGCGCTGCCTACGGCTATGATCAACGCGTGGAAGTACTGGGTAGCGCCGGGGCGGTGCGGACCGAAAACAAGTATCCCAACACCGCCATTATCAGCGATAGCCATGGCATCCGGCGTGATCTGCCACTCCACTTCTACATCGAGCGCTATACCCAGAGTTATGTCACGGAGATAGAAGCCTTCGTGGACGCTGCGCTCCATGATAAACCCGTCCCGGTCACTGGATATGATGGGCGCATGGCACTGGTCCTGGGACTGGCCGCGAAAAAGTCCCTGGCCGAACACCGCCCGGTCCGTTTGAGCGAAAGCTGAGAGGAATCCAACTATAGAAAGGAAGAACAATGAGGCGACTCGTAACCCTTTGTACCTCACAGTGGATTGACCTACCATTGGAGGTTCTTGCCAAAAAAGCCAGTCAATGGGGCTTTGATGGTCTTGAATTGGCGTGCCAGGGTGACCACTTCGATGTGCGTCGGGCAATCACTGAACCAGAATATGTGCAAACGCGTTGGGATATTCTCAACAGGTACAACTTGAAGTGTTATGCCATCAGCTACCATCCCGTGGGACAGGCCGTTTGCGATCTCATTGACTCACGCCATAAGACGATTCTTCCCGCCTATATCTGGGGCGACGGTGAGCCGGAAGGAGTGCGCCAGCGTGCTGCAAAAGAACTTATGGATACTGCCCGCGCCGCTGCAGCATTGGGTGTGACCCAGGTCAATGGATTCACAGGATCAAGCATCTGGCACCTATTCTACCCCTTCCCGCCAGGCGACCCCACTGAAATCGAGCGTGGGTACGAGGATTTTGCCCGGCGCTGGAATCCCATTATCGATGTCTTTGAGCGGGAAGGCGTGAAGTATGGCCTGGAGGTACATCCTGCTGAAATCGCCTACGATTTTGTGACAACCCGCAAGACGCTCGATGCCATCGGCAATCGTCCTGGCTTTGGTATTAACTTTGATCCAAGCCATTTTATTCCTCAATTCCTCGATCCTGCTGTCTTTGTCGAAGAGTTCGCCGACCGTATCTACCACGTACATATTAAAGACTCGAAAAGAAACTTGAATGGACGCAGGAGCATCCTGGGGTCCCATCTCAATTTTGGAGAGGCCGAACGCGGATGGGATTTTGTTTCTCCAGGACATGGTGATGTCGATTTCCAGTCCCTGGTACGAGCTCTTAATCGCATTGGCTACGCGGGACCACTCTCGTGTGAGTGGGAGGATGCGGGCATGGACCGCGAATGGGGGGCTCAGGATGCCCTTGCTTTGGTACGGCGTATTGATTTCCCTCCGTCGACTTTGCGATGGTCAGGTAGACTGGAAAGCCAATAGTTTGCTTCTGGCCAGATGGCCAGAAGCATTCAGCAGTTCTGTTGGATTGTTCATTCTTACAGAACACTGCTGGATGCTTCCTCCGCTTAAAAAAATCAAGACGCCCGGCGCTGTGATGCCCGGCTGCGCAGGTGCTGGGGCACATTGAGAACCGCTACGCCCGGACGGAAGAGCAGCGCCGCCTTCAGGCGCAGAGCCACCTGGTTATGCAGCATGTATTCCCACCAGTGCGCCACCACAAATTCCGGCACGATCACCGTCAAGAAATCCTCGGGATGGCGCTGGTGCACCGCGTCGATATAGGCCAGGATCGGACGCAGCAGCGTACGGTACGGCGACTCGATGATGAGCAGATGCGTCTCCTCACCTGCCGCGATCTGCTTTTGCCACTGCTGCCAGCTCGTCCGTACCTGCTCGGCCTGCTCTTCGTCGGCCACTACGTGCATGGCGATGACGTGACCTGAGACGGAGCGCGCATACGCCAGGCTCGCGATCGCCGCGCGGTCCAGCCCCGCCATCGGCACAATGAAGCGATGACGCACCTCTTGTGGATGGATGGGGGCTACACTGGCGCGCTGCTGTAGCGGCACGTTGGCTACCACAATATCTGGTCGGAAGAGCAGCGTCGCCTTGAGTCCCAGAATCTTAGGACTCGTCAACACCCGTTTCAGCGAAGTCTCCACCTCTTCAGGAAGAATGACCGTCAACGTGTCCCCCGGATACTGCTGATGCAACGCATCGATCGTCTCAAGCAGGGGCAGCAGGGGCAGGCGATGGCCGGGATCGATAATCTGCAACAGGGTCCCCTCCTGCGCAGGAAGGCTCTTTAGCCACTCGGCCCACTCGGCCTGCAGCGCATCGGCCTTGTTCTTATTGATGGCGACATGCAGAGCGATGACCTGCGGCCCTATCGAGCGCGCATACGCCAGCGCCTGCTTTGATGCTTGATTCAGCGCCGCTACGGGGACGATGATGCGGTGATGGATGTCCTGCGGACGTAGTGGTATGGTCGTCGTGCGCTCCCGCTTCACATACCCATAGTGCCGGTGAATGCCCAGAAACAGCAGCACCAGCAAAGGGATCAGCAGCAGCACGATCCACGCCCCCTCCAGAAACTTCATTGAGGAGATCACCCCGGCCACCAGCAGCGTCGTGCAGGCGCCGATGCCGTTGATGACCATGCTACGCTTCCAACCCCGCTCCTGCCCGCGCAGGCGCCACCAGTGACGCACCATCCCCCCTTGTGAGAGGGTAAAGGAGATAAAGACCCCGACGGCGAACAGGTTGATCAGCGCATTTGTATCGCCATGGAAGATGATGAGCAGCGCCGCCGCCAGGACGGAGAGGAAGGTGATGCCCACCGAAAAGGCCAGCCGATCCCCACGCAGACCAAAGAGCCGAGGGAGGAACTCATCGCGCGCCAGTAGAGACGCCAGGCGCGGGAAATCCGAATAGCTTGTTTCGGCAGAGAGGGTGAGAATCCCCAGGGTAGCGATCTGGAAGACCGGAAACAGGAAGACGAGTGGGCCGCTGAAGACCTGGGTGGCGATCTGGGCGATCACCGTTGGATTGCCCGCCGGATTGGCCTCCACATGGTAACTGGTCGCCAGCAGGGTGATGCCCAGGAAGAGCGTGCCCAGGATCAGCGCCATCCATGTCAGGGTGATGGCGGCATTGCGCGTCTCGGGCTTCTCGAAGGCGGGCACCCCATTGGAGATGGCCTCCACCCCCGTCATCGCCGAACAGCCAGTGGCAAAGGATCTCAGAATCAGGAAGAGCGAGAGCGGTTCGATCGCCTGCACGGGTGCATAGTCGCCGATGACCGGCTGGTGATGCAGGACGAAGGCTTTGAAGAGGCCGACCACGATGAGTAGCAGGGCACTGACAATAAAGAAGTAGGTGGGCAGGGCGAAGATCGATCCTGACTCACGCACGCCGCGTAGATTGAGGATCATCATTAGCAGCACCAGCGCGACATCCAGCAGCACGACGAAGTGCCCCAGTCCGCTAAAGAGAGAGGCGATGTTCTGCACGCCAGCAGCCACACTGACGGATACGTTGAGCACATAGTCGATGAGCAGGGCCGCCGCCGCTACCAGCCCTGGCAGCGTGCCCAGATTCTCTTTGGCGACGATATAGGAGCCACCGCCGCTGGGATAGGCGGGAATGGTCTGGCGGTAGGATGTTGCGACGATGGCAAGCAGGACGACGATGACGACGCTGATGGGTAGGGTAAGTCCCAGATGCTCGGACCCGCCGGCCACGAGATTGATCAATATGGCCTCGGTGGCGTAGGCCACTGAGGAGATGGCGTCAGAGGAGAGAACGGCCAGGGCCTTGAACTTGCTAAGGCGTTCCCCTTCGGCCTGCAAGCTGGAGATCGGGACGCCGATCAAGATGCGTTTGAGCCGTGAGAGCGCGCGCCCCAGCGTTGTCTCCGGCGCGCCGGCGACTTCAGTGGCCTCCAATACGCCTTCCTGGATGCGATGAAAGGGCTGATGCCGTGGCAATGTTATACGCACGCGCATATTGCCCGGTATGCTGCCCTGGCGTTCCTCGACGGTTCCCAGCAGGATGGCATCAAAATCGTCCTGCTCGCTGACAGCCTTCTCGGAAACATGCTGATCGCGCGTTCCGTCATTGTCGTGTTTATCCATAGCCTCTGCTCCTTTGTAATGAGCTGAGCTTCTTCGCATGCTCAGGGCTATTCAACAGTAGGGATGGGGCTTGCCCCCATCCGCTTTCCCACGAACTCCGCTTCTTTGCCTGATCACGCTCCCTGAGCCGGATGGGGGCGAGCCCCATCCCTACTACGGGCCGCACCAATTGATTACGTATAGAGCGCGTCTTGTTAGTAGCCTTCCATCTTCGTCAGGCGCACCTTGCCCCAGAAGAGACGGTACGTAAGCACGAAGTAGACGATGGCGAGCAGCATGCCTATGCTCCACCAGACTAACCCGACCGTCTGACCATACTGGGACGATGAGGCATTCTGGACCGTCAGACTATAGACCGGGTTGACGGCAGGGAGCACATCAGGATACAGGCCAAAGGCTGCACTCGCCAGCATACCTATAATGAAGATCCCCGAAGAAAAAAAGGCGAACAGGTCTCGCTTCATGAAATTAAAGTAACCCATCCCGATCAACCCGAGCAGAGCAATGATCGGGAAGATGAATCCCCAGGGACGACCAAAGAAGTTCGCCCCCAGCAGCGGCTGTACCGAGAAGGTGATAGGCGTTGCCAGCACGGCGAGCACTATCGTCACAAGCCACGCGCCCCTGGCAATGCGCCGGGCGCGCGCGTTGAGCTCGCCCTCCGTCTTCACGGTAATGTAGTTGGCCCCATGAGCCGTCAGAACCGCGAGTGCCAATAGCCCTATCAGAATAGTATACCAGTCCAGAATACCGGGATTCGAGTTGTAAGGGTTGAAATCAGTCCACAGTGCTTCGAAGAAGTTGCCACTTGCATCCAGGGGAACACCACGGATCACGTTTGCCATCGCGGCCCCGTAGAAGATGGCGAGCAGGGTGCTGCCGAGAAAGAAGACTCCGTCCCAGAAGGAGGCCCACACAGGATTGTTGATGTGCGAGCGCAGTTCGATGGCGATCCCACGCAGCATTAAGAACCAGAGGACCATAATCAAGGGCAGGTAGAACCCACTGAAGCTGGCGGCATAGAGCACTGGAAAGGAGAAGAAGAGGGTGCCCCCGGCAGCAATAAGCCAGACCTCGTTTCCATCCCACACCGGGCCGATTGCCTGTAGTATCATGCGTCGTTCATCATTGGTTCTGGCCGCGAACAGGTGGATGACACCCACCCCCAGGTCAAAACCATCCAGCAGCACGTACATCGTGATCATAAATGCGACCAGGATAAACCACAGTGTTGGCAGTATTGGCATCTTTTTCCTCTACTTTCGTATCTCTTCAGTAGGGGTGGGGCTGGCCCCATCCTGGTCCCCGAACACTGCGTTGCGTGGCCTGATCGCGCTGCCCGAGCCGGATGGGGGCCAGCCCCATCCCTACTTTCGCCTGCGTTGTCGTATGAGCTCCATTCCAAATGCCAGGACAGTTCCTGCAATGACTCCGATCATCACTCCGGCTTTAGAAGGACCCTTTTCCTCCTGGGGTTTGTGCTTCTGCTGTTTCTTCAATGCGCGTTTATCTTGAGCAGATGGGTTGTGTTGTTGTTCGGGGCCATCTGGCAGCCACTCATCCGAAGAAGTTGTCGTATTCTCAACTGCTGGCTCGGGACCATGGAGTGCCTCTTGCACCACCATGAAGACGTAGAGCAGACCCAGCAGCGCGTACATGCCGGCGAATCCGATCAGCGTAAAGAGGACGTTGCCGGGCGAGAGCGTTGTCGATGATCCAGCGCCAGCGGAAGAGCCGACGCTCCCACAGGAATAAGAGCAGCGCGAGACCCATAATGGCGATGAAAAAGGTCCCCAGGCCGACCATGATATGGTAACTGTAGTAGAGGAGTTCAATCTCGTCAGGCCACTGACTGGTAGGAAAGGCGTCGAGTCCCTCCACTTCTGCTGTCCAGCGCCGGTACGTCAGGAAGCTGAGCACATAGGGGAAAACGATGGGATTATCAAGCTGCTGACGGGCCACATCGGGCTGACCGATAATCACAATACCCGCGCCCAGTTCAGTATGGAAGAGGCCCTCCATCGCCGCAAGCTTGATTGGTTGGTAGATCGAAACCTGCCGTCCCTCCAGATCTCCACTCGGGAAGAGCTGAATGGCGCTGGCGATGAGACCCACGATTACCCCTAAAGTGATAAACAGTCTCCCATAGTCGATATGCTGTTTCATGAGCAAATAGTACGCTCCGACTCCCGCCATCGCGAAGGAGCCGGTCACGACAGCTCCGCTCATGGTATGCATGTATTGGGCTAGAATCCAGGGATTGAAGAGCACTGCCCAGTAATTAGCGATATGCAGGCGACCATTCGCCGCCATGACATAGCCGACGGGGTGCTGCATCCACGCGTTCGAAGCTATGATGAAGCCGCCCGAGGCCCACGTGCCCAGCCATACCATGAAGGCCGAGAACCAGTGCATCCTTTGTCCGAAGGTCTGTTCGCCAAATAAAAAGATGCCCAGGAAGGCCGATTCGATAAAGAAGGCGAAAGCCCCTTCCATCGCCAGCGTTTGCGCGATGATATCGCCGGCAAAGATGGAGAAGCGCGCCCAGTTCGTGCCGAACTGGAACTCCATGGGAATACCTGTCACGACGCCCATCACGAAGGTAATAGCAAATATGCGCGCCCAGAAGCGTGCCCCTTTATTATAGCGCTCATCCTTACGAATAAGGTACAGCGTTTTGAGTATTAATATGAGCAGGGCCAGCCCCATGGTGAGTTGCGGAAAAAGATAGTGAAAGGCTATCGTGAAGGCGAATTGTAAACGCGATAAGATTGTTGAAGTATCCATATTTTGCCTGCTCCTTATGTCCTCCTGCTACTGAGAACGGGACAGCTCACAGAAGGGTCAGCATTGCATTCTGTACATCAAACATCTGCCGGTAGAGACCATCTTCCTCTACAAGTTGGGTATGGGTGCCACGCTGTCTGACACGGCCAGAATCGAGTACCAGGATCTCATCCATCTGCTCCATCGCAACCAGGCGATGGGTGATGGTGAGTGTCGTTCGGCCCCGCATGAGGGTCGCGAGCGCATCCAGCACTGCCTGCTCCGTCAGAGGGTCCAGGTTGGCTGTTGCCTCATCTAAAATGAGCAGTGGAGCATCCTTGAGCAACGCACGGGCAATTGCGAGACGCTGCCGTTCTCCACCGGAGAGTCGTAATCCCTGTTCACCCACCCATGTTTCAAGCCTCCTGGGGAGTTGAGCAACAAATTCGGTGAGTTGCGCCTGTTCCAGCACCTGCTCTATCTCGCTTTCGCTGGCATGTGCATTGGCCAGCAGCAGGTTACTGCGTATAGTGCCGTTAAAGAGATACGTGTCTTGTGCCACGACGCCAATGATGCTGCGCAGGTCGCTGAGCGTATAGCTTCGTATATCCTGACCGTCGAGGCGAATGCTGCCTTGCGTCGGGTCCCAGAAGCGCAGCGCCAGCCTGCTCAGCGTCGTTTTGCCCGAGCCGCTGGGACCCACGATCGCAACGCGGCGGTCGGGTCGCACGGTAAGGGTGATCCCCTGCAATACCTCGCCCTCCGTGGCGGAATAAGTGAAATGTACCTGGTCGAACTCCAGTATGTGCCCGCCAGTCTCCTGCCTGTCCGCTAGCGGCAGAGGAGCGGCGCATTCGCTTACCTGGGGAGTGGCGTCTATCACCTCGAATATGCGCTTGCCGGCTGCCAGTGAGCGACCGAGAGATTGAAATGCCTGCCCCAGTGGCTCGATGGCCTCGAAGCTCGCCAGGATCAGCAGGGCGAGCGCGGCCAGGTAGACGCCGTTAATGCTCTTTGTGACCACGAGTGGGATCGCCAGCACGAGGATGGTGCACAGCGCCAGGTTCATCAAGATGTCGTTGAGCGCCTGCTGTAATCCCGTGACGAACGCTAACCGGCGCTGGACCTGCGCCAGAGCACGATCGAGTCCTATGATCTTCTGTTGCTGATCGTCTGCTCGCCCGCAGGCCAGAATATCCTGCACCCCCTGCACGGTATCCACCACTTGCGCGTTCAGTGCCGCGCGCAGTGCTAGCTGGCGTTTCCCCATGCCGCGCGCAAGGGCGCTGACCAGGGGCGGAACGCCGAGACCGGCGGCGACAAGAAATGCCAGCGCGGTCCAGGCCAGTACAGGACTGAAGATGCTGAACAGGCCGAACGTCATGATGGCGATCATGATGGCGATGATGAAAGGTGACGCCACGCGCAAATAGACATCCTGCAATTCCTCAACGTCCGCGACCAGCCGCGTCAGTACATCGCCACTGCGGTACATGAGCAGGCCAGCAGGCGCCAGCGGCTCAAGACGACTATAGACCCAGATGCGTAACTGGGCCAGGAGACGAAAGGTGACATTGTGCGCCATCAGCCGCTCGCTGTAGCGCGCAACCGCCCGTGAGACACCCATAAAGCGTACTATATAGATTGGCAGCGTGAGTAGCACCAGCAGCGGAGCCAGCGCTGCCGCCGCGATCAGGTACGCGGCCATGCCCAGCAAGCCGATATTGCTTGCCACCGTAGCGCTCCCCAGAATGAGGGCGAGGGCTACCTGCCACCAGTAAGGGCGCAAAAGGGTAAGCAGGCGCACGAAGAGCCTCATACGCGCACCTCCCATCTCTGATCTTCTGATCCGCCGGCCTGAGCGGTAGCTACTTCCGCTCGGTCGCTTGAGCCGTAGGCTAGAGGCATAGCATCGTTAGCGACCGCATAAGGATCTAGACGCGAAGGCGGCGTTGGCTGGCGGGATTTAGAGCAAGCACCTATGAGCTGTGCGTATGCTCCATTGCGCTGCACCAGTTCGGCAGAGCAGCCAATCTCAACGAGTCGCCCACCCTCAAGGACGGCGACCTGTTCCGCGTGCGCGATGGTGTTCAGCCTGTGAGCAATTACCAGCACCGTCCGGTCCTGCACAAGGCGCTCCAATGCCTGCCGGATACGTGTCTCGCTCTCAGGGTCAAGGCTTGAGGTTGGCTCGTCAAGGACCAGCAGGGGAGCGTTCTTGAGAAATGCGCGCGCGATGGCGATGCGCTGGACCTGGCCGGCGCTCAAACGTGTCCCCCGCTCTCCGATCTCCGTGTCATAGCCCTGGGGCAGTCTTGTAATGAACTCTGCCGCTCCGGCGAGTTCAGCGGCCTGCGTCACCTCATCGTCACTCGCGCCGGGACGGGCCAGATGCCATTGGCGCTAATTCCTCCATCCTGGCTATCTATGAAGCGCAGCAACAGGTTCACAAGGGTGCTCTTGCCCGCGCCGCTGCGTCCCACCAGCGCAGTGCATGTGCGGGCCGGCAGGGTCAGATTGACATTTTGCAGGGCCGGACCAGCGTTTCCAGGATAGGTGTAGGTTACGTCGGTAAACGTAATGGTGAGTCCACCAGGGATCTCTACAGGCGCTGTCTCTACCTGCTTTGTGTGCAGGGGGGCAGGAGTTTCTAAAATCTCGACCATCCGCCCGGCAGCCGCTTTCCCCTCCATGCCCGCGTGACGATGGACGCCAAGTTCGCGCAGTGGCCGGTAGAACTCCGGTGCCAGGAGCAGCACGAGAAAGGCTTGCTCAAAGGCAATCCCCCCATTCAACAGGCGCACTCCCAGGACGACGGCAATCAAGCCAATAGCGATGGCCGTCATGAATTCAAGCACCGCGCCGGAGAGAAATGCGACGCGCAGCACACCCAGCGTTCTGTCACGATACACGTCACTTGCCTGCTCAATCCGTGCCTGCTGTACTCCACTGCGTCCATAGAGCTTCAACGTTGGCAACCCCTGCACGACATCCAGGAAGTGCGCGCTCATCCGTGAGAGCGCGACCCATTGGCGCTGGATGCGCCGCTCAGCATAACTGCCCACCAGGATCATCAGGAGCGGAATAACCGGGCCGGTGACTAGCAGCAGAACTCCGCTGGTCCAGTCAATGGGGATGATGTAAGCAGCAATGATGAGTGGGACCAGCAGGCTCAGGAACATCTGTGGTACATAGCGACTCACATAGGCATCGAGCCGCTCAATGCCTTCGTTGAGGGTTGCTACCAGTTCGCCAACGCGTTCGCCCCTGCTGTACGCCGGACCCAACCGGAGCAGGTGGGCAAATAAACGCTCGCGTATCTCAGACTTGACGCGAATCGCACCTCGTTGGGCGCTCACTTCGCGGCCCCAGACAAGGCCCGCGCGCATGATGATGATGCCAGGCAGAAGAACGAGCAGCAGGCTCACCTGGGCGAGGCCACGGTGGGCCAGGAATACCTGGCCCACGATCCTGCTCAAAAGGGTCATCTGAGCAATTGTCGCGACCGTCGCCAGCAGACCCAGGACGATCGTAACGGTCAGAGTACCCGGTATATATCTCATCAGCCAGAAGAGTTGTTTCTTCATCTGTTCACTTCTTCTCAGTCAGGTGAGCGAAGCTAGAGACGCATGTCTCGTTCCTGACTGAATAAGGATCTTACTTTTCTAACACATACGTACCCGGAGCTGGCGTAATCGGCGGATGTGCCTCGCTCCCCATAGATGGCGGCA
>WNFY01004231.1_pt1 | contig 13286 bp, 10 predicted proteins | sample 5400091 | NCBI WGS metagenome assembly WNFY01 (sample SAMN13153364, study PRJNA577476) | soil metagenome | isolation source: 60 cm soil or saprolite under grassland replicate 1 | place: USA:California | collected 2016-06-15 | reverse complement strand
AGTGGTTCAAGGGCAAGTCCCTCGACACCTTCTGCCCCATGGGCCCGGTGCTGGTGACGGCCGACGAGATCCCGAACCCGCAGGCGCTCAACATCACCATGCGGGTCGGCGGAAACGTGCGTCAGTCGAGCAACACCAGCAAGATGATCTTTCCCGTGGACCAGTGCATCGAGGTGCTGTCGCTCGCCATGATGCTCCTGCCCGGCGACATCATCGCCACCGGCACTCCCGATGGCGTGGGCGCGGCCACCGGCAACTTCCTCAAGGCCGGTGACCGCATGGAGGCCGAAGTCGAGAAGATCGGCGTGCTCGCCAACAAGGTCGTCCGCCCGTAGCCCGAACCTAACAGACGAGAGGGGAGCCCCGCATGCGCACAGCAAGGACGCTGGCACTGACCCTGGCGCTCGTCTTCGCGCCGCTCGCGGCCCATGCCCAGCTCCTGATCATCGGGCTCGACAGCAAGATCAGCTTCGACAAGGCAGGCACCGTGATCTTTGGTCCCCCGGGCAAGGACTCCGTCGCGATCGTGGACATCAGCAGCCCCGAGGCGCCGAAGATCGTGGCCAACCTGCCGCTGATGAACACCATCATCGGCCCGCCGACCAACCTGGCCATTACCCCCGACCAGAGGCTGGCTCTCGTCGCCAACTCGATGGACTGGGAGAAGGACGGGGAGAAGTGGAAGCCCGTGCCCGACACCAAGCTCTACGTAATCGACCTGACCACGACCCCGCCCGCCCATGTCTCGACGGTGACGGTGGGCAAGCAGCCCTCGGGCCTATCCATTAATAAGGCCGGCACCCTGGCCCTGGTCGCCAACCGCGCGGAGAACTCCATCAGCGTGCTGTCGATCAACGGCAAGGAGGTCAAGGTGGTCGACACCGTGCCCATGGGCGAGGTGGTGGCGCACGTGGCCTTCACCCCCGACGGCAAGCGGGCGCTCGTGGTCAAGTTCCCCGGCCACAGGATCGGCGTGCTCGACGTGGACGGCCAGAAGGTGACCGACACGAAGCACAACATGAACGTGGGCCTCTGGCCCTACAACGTGGACGTGACGCCCGACGGCGCCATCGCCTTGGTGGCCGACAACGGCGCCAGCGGCAACTCCGACGGCCAGGTGGACACGCTCAGCGTGATCGACATGGAGGCAACGCCGCCCCGCGTGATCGACAAGGTGGTGGTGGGTGACTCGCCCGAGGGCCTGACCATCAGTCCCAAGGGCAACCTGGCGGCGACCGCCCTGAACCGCGGCACCAACGTGGCGTGGAATTCGTGGTTTTACAACCGCAACGGCAGCGTGGTGGTCCTGAAGATCGACGGCAAGAAGGTGACCAAGATCGACGAGGTCGAGGTGCGCGGCCTGCCCCAGGCGATGGCGTGGAGCGCCGACGGCAAGTACCTCTACGTCGGCAACTTCATTGACGGTGACCTGTCCATCCTCAGGGTGGAGGAGACCAAGAAGGGCATCCGCGTCGTGAACACCGGCAAGAACTTCAAGCTGCCCGGCAACCCGGCGTCCATGCGCGGCAGGAACCAGTAGCGCAGCTCCGTGGCACAGTTCACGGTGAACGCGCAGCGGGTGAGGCTCCCAAAAACGTTGGAAGGCGAGTGACCGAAGCCCCAAAGAGGGTAACCGAAGTTACAAAGAGGGTAGAAGACATAAGCGAGCGCGCTGCAATTAGGTGATTTCTCACGACAGCGGATTGCCGGGAGCGCGGCACAGGGCTTGCTCTACAGAATGCCTGTATGGTCAGCGCATCGAGGCTGCAGGAATTGCGTCGCTGCCCGCGGAACCGGGTTTCCTGGCCCGTGATCGTGCAGGCAGGCAATCGGCTGCTTCAGGCCGAGATGCTCGACCTGTGTGCAGGCGGTGCCAAGCTGCGGCTCGCTGAGCGGCTACAAGAGGGCGACCTCGCGACGCTCCGCTTCACGCCGCCGCAGGGTAGAGCCGTCGACGTTCACGCCATCGTATGGCGAAGCGATGCCGACGGACCGGCCTTCTTCTTCATCGGCGCGGTCCCGGCGTTCCCCCAGCCCCTGCACTAGTCTCCCGACTCATCTCGCATACGATCTTCCGGCCGCGACGAACGGCCGGCTCCGTGCTATTAATCCACGGCAGGAGGATCCCCTGCCATGACGGCTAGCGAGCGTGCGCTGCTGAGCCAGATGGACGACTACACTCTCGATGGCAAGTTCCACGAGGCCACCGAGGCGTTCTGCCGGCTCGCCGCGGGAGGGCACGACGTCCGCCGGCTCGTGAGCCACATCATGTCGACGGCGGCTCCGTACCTGCACGTGCCGGCGCACGAGAAGCTCCTGCCCAACGGCGAGTTCCGCAACGTGAACTACGATCACACGAGCCTCGGCATCCGCGCGGGCATGCGGCTGGCGCCGTATCTCGCGCCGGCCGAGCAGCACCTGCCGCTGGTGCAGGGGATCTATTACGTGCCGCAGGGCCTCGACGTCTGGGCCCAGCTCGAGTGCGGCTTCCCGGGTCACTACGCGCGCGAGCAGGAGAAGTGCGCCGAGGAGCAGATCGGCCATGAGCTCCAGTGCCACTTCGAGGATCGCGAGCCGCTGCTGGACGGCAGCGTCGAGGACCGCTTCCAGCGCATGTTCCACGCGCTCACGCGCGGCGACAAGGACACGAGCTACCGGCTCTTCCTCGGCCTGGCCCCGGAGCCGGAGCATCGCGCGCGGCTGCAAGACACGCTGCTCTTCGCCGCCATCATCGACCAGCAGGAGTACAACTCGTTCCGCAAGGTGCGCCACATCGGCCACAAGGCCATCCGCACCCGCTCCATGTTCGACCTCGCGGACTGGGTGGGCTGGGAACACGCGCACCCGTTCTTCTACACGGTCGTCCCGGATATCTGCAACGCGCCCATCTTCCATTCGCTCTACGACCACGTGAGCCTGCTGCTCGGGGCGACGTTCAAGGGCGCGCAGTACGAGCTGATCCATCGCAACATCACGCCGCTCAGCGAGGAAGAGCAGGACCGGTTCATCGGGCTGGTTCTGGCGGGAGACTCGATGGCGGTGACCGCGGAGATCACCGCGCTGCTGGAGCGCGGCAAGGCGGTGCAGAGCATCGCCGACACCCTGATGATCGCCCACGCGACGCACGCCGTGACGCGGCTCCGCACCCCGGTGGCGTGGACAGTGCCGACCCACGCCTTCGATTACGGCAACGCTGTCAACCACTGGCTGCGCACCTTCAAGAACCCGCACCAGACCAAGGCCGTCTATCTCGCAGCCTGGTTCGTGACCGACACGATTCGCGAGGTCGACTCCTATCCCGACGATCCCGCGATCGCCAGGCCCGATCCCGCCTCGCGACGGGCATGGGCCGACAGCCGGAGCCTGCCCCAGGCGCTGGCGGAGCTGGAGCCGGCGATCGCCGCGCAGAATCCGAACGACGCCCTCGCGCTGGTGCGGTCGTACCTCGAGCGCACGGGAGAGCGCGACAAGCTCATCGGCATGCTCGCCCACTGCGCGGGCAAGTTCCAAGGCGACGCGCACATCTTCCGCAACGCGCGGTCGATCATCGAGGAGTACACGCACAACACGTCCAGCGAGCGGCGGAAGAACGTGCTCTTCGAGTCGTGGACGCACTTCCTGTCGTTCTACCGCAAGCGCACGCTGGCGCCCGACTGCTACGAGCTGTACCAGCACTACTTCATGAGCTAGCCGACAGGGAGCCACGCCGATGGGACTGCTCGATGGCAAGGTGGCGGTGGTCACCGGAGGGGGCACAGGCATCGGCCGCGCGGTATCGCTCGATCTCGCGGCGGCCGGCGCGAAGGTGGTCGTCAATGACTACGGCGTGAGCGTCGATGGGCGGGACCCGTCGAGCGAGCCCGCGAACGAGGTGGTGGGGAAGATCCGCGCCAAGGGCGGCCAGGCGGTGGCGAGCCCGGAGAGCGTGGCGACGATGGCGGGCGGCCGGGCCGTGGTGGATCTGGCGCTCAAGGAGTTCGGCGACCTGCACATCCTCGTCTGCTGCGCGGGCATCCTGCGGGAGCGGATGATCTTCAACATGTCGGAGGAGGAGTGGGACGCCGTCATCGCGGTACACCTGAAGGGGCACTTCACCGTGATGCAGCCCGCGACGCGCCACATGCGGGAGAAGAAGGCGGGCAGCATCATCTCCTTCACCTCCACCGCCGGCCTCGAGGGCAGCCCCGGGCAGCCCAACTACTCGGCGGCCAAGGAAGGCATCGTGGGGCTCACGCGGTCGACGGCGCTCGCCATGGCGCGCTACGGCGTGCGCTGCAACGCGATCTCTCCGACCGCGGATACGCGGATGACCCAGCGGCTTCCCGGGGAGCGCCGCGGGCTCGCCACGGCCACGCCGCCCGAAGCCATCGGCCCCGTGGCGACCTTCCTCGCGAGCGACAAGGCGGCGCACATCACCGGGCAGATCATCGGCGTGCGCGGCACCGAGGTGACGGTCTACTCGCACCAGGCTCCGCTGCGCACGGCCACCAGCGTCGAGGCGTGGACGCCCGAGCGGCTGGCCGATGTGTGGGACCGCGCCCTCGGCCAGGACCGGCTTCGGCGCTTCGACGCTCTCCAGATCCCGTGGCCGCCCCGCCCCGCCGGAGCGGCCTAGCGACTCCGCACGGAAAATCGAGAGCTCATGCCGTCGGAGGCCTCGGGTCTCCTCGCTGCGTCAGCGCTTCCCGGAGCAGATCATCGACATCTCCAAGCTTGTCTTCGAGAAGATTCAGCTTGGTGGCCAGGTTTTGGATCTCGGACTCGGCGCGCCGATTCACGTCGTAGTCCAGCTCGCTGCGCAGGCGGTCCTTCATGTCCTGGCGATTCTGGCTCATCATGATGACCGGGGCCTGAATGGCGGCGAGCATCGAGAGGAAGAGGTTCAGGAGAATGAACGGATACGGATCCCAGGCCTTGCCCCCCAACGCCACGTTCAGCCAGGAGTAGACCACGAGAACGACGCCGAACAGTATGATGAAGGTCCACGAGCCGCCGAAGCGGGCGACCGAGTCGGCGATGCCCTCGCCCAGGGTCGATTTCTGCTCGATGACTTCGTTGGCATTGCGGCTGGCCCGGACCCGCACGAGTCGTTGGGCGGCGTGGAACTGACGGCCCAGCACGGTCAACATATCCATGCCGGCCATCGGTTTGCGCTGCAGCAACGTGGCTATGTCGTCCCGACTCACCTCGAGACAGATCGTGTCTTCCATCGCGATGGCGCTGGTCTGATGAGGCGTCTGCTCCAGCATGGAGGCGAAGCCGAAAAAGTCGCCGTGCCCCGGCTCGTCGACGAGGACCTCCTGATGATCCTCGTCCACCGTGGTCACGCGGACGGCTCCCGACATCATGATGTAGGCGTGTTGAGGAGGATCGCCGATCTTGTAGATGCGTTGCCGCGGGGCAAATCTCTTGAGCTCGACCTGTGCGGCGAGGACGGCCGCTTCTTCATCGTCGAGCAGGGCAAAAAGTGGAACGTGGGTCAACTCTCGCGGATCACACGACATTGTTCACCTCCGTCATCGGTGGGCGCTCATTTGCCGCTGAGGGGAAGGGTGAGGAGCGGACCCGACCCCGGCTTTCCGAGGACCTCCAGGCGCGAGAGCTCCAAGAGAAGCGAGAACGTGGATTTGGTGTCTTGGTCCGTTTGGTCGATGTAGAACCAATACCCTTTATAGGGGATGGCGACATGGGCGTTCGGCGGCCGCTCGTCCGCCTTGACCGAAGACACGCGAAAGAAGTCGCTCATCAGGAGCTTCCAGTCGAACGGTTGACCGGAGGCGCCACGGGTCACGGTCGCCAAACGCCCGGTCACGTGCTCGGCCGGCAGCTCGACCCCATGGCTCACGTAGTAGAGCGCCTGCAGGAAGGACCGGGTCTCGAGATCGATCTGCGCGAGGCCCTCGCTCGGATAGGTCGACGGAAATGGGCTGAGCGAATCCTGGGTGAGAGGGAATTTTGTCACGCCCGCCCGGAGCTTGAACGCCCGCGCGACCTCTCGCATGTCCGCCGAGTCCACCGCCTGGGGATCCACGAGGAGGACGGGCTGCGAGGTTTTCTTGTAGAGGGTCCACCCCGTGCCCTTGTCGTCGAGCCGATACTCGTAGCCGTTCTTGGCAGCTTCCACCATGTCGCGGCCGGTCACGCTTGCCACGGGCAAGGAACCGCCCAGCGCTTCCTGGCGGTCCTCGACGCTGAACACGAGCTGCCCGCGATCCTGCAAGGCCTGCATCGCCTGCACGCCGCGGAGGAAATCCTCGTAGACGGGCTGGGTCTTCGGCGTGGGCCCGCTCGCCGTCTGCGCGTTGGACACCCAGTTGAGGTTTTCCAGGTACAGCCTGAAGACCGTGGAGATCGGCCAGGTGGTCTTCGCCAGATAAATGAGGCCGTCCAGCGGAAGCGTCGTGAAAAGCTTCCGGGTGAATTCCTGGTCGTCGAGGGGCGTGAGGCTGAACGTGGGGCGATCAGCCCCCCCGATCCCGAGCTGGGGAAGGACGGCCGAATAGCTCTTGGCAACCTCCGCCCCCGACGCCACGAAGAAGGGGGTCAACTGAAAGCTCTTGGTGAGCTCGAACTGGGCCGCTATGGCCGACACCGCGAGGCTGCTCGGAGTGTCCGTATAGCGCAGGCGAACAATGTTGAGGAGGAGCTGCTCCTCCCCCGTGGTCTTTACCGCCTCGTTGTACTGGAGTCGGCTCTGGTAGAGGGCCGTGGGGCCAAAGCTCGAGCATCCGGTCAGAAGCGCCGCGACCAGAAGCGTGAGGGGCATGGGTCTCGCCCAGTTGATCCGATTTATCATGACCGGCTCCCTCTCTGGGGGTTGTGGACCGCGGCATTCGCGTCGGCGACGAGGCGCATGACGCCCTGGATGTCGAAGGTGGGGAAATCCAGTGAGCGCCCGAAGCGCACGACCACGAGCCGCTCCGGCGCGATCACGATCCGCTGGCCCAGCATGCCCGACGCGATGAATGAGTCCGCGGGCGATCAGGATTGGCTTGCGCACCGGCCGCCATCTTAACCCGCATTTTCCTTTTGAGAGGTGAATCGACCGCCCCATCATCGCTCAGCGCCGGCGGGAGCGCGTCTTTCGGCTCATCTGACGTCGGTATTTTGCGCGGCAACTACCGCCCATTTGCCATCGCGCTTCGTGAGCACCTGCATCATGACGCCGTTGCGAGGCTGCCGGGGGGTGCCATCACGGTCTTTGTCTCCCCTCATTCCCCATCTGACATGAGCCACGGCAATGTCGGGCGTGAGGAACTTGATGTCCGTACCTGTAACGGTTCTCACGCTCTCCTTGAATTGCATGGCATGTGTTCTCGTCTGTAGCTGCTCGAACTCTCGCCGCCCCGTCAGCACTTGTCCTGCCACATTGACGAAGCGAACGTCTTCTGCGACGAGGGAGCTCAAAGCCTTGACGTCGTTCCGATTCCACGCATCATCCCAGCGCGCCTGTATTTCCCTTATGGCGTTCTCCTCATCGGCCTGGGTCGCCGAAAGAGGACTGACCGCGAGCGCCAGAACGGTCAATGCTAAGAGAATCTTCATCGCCGGTCTCCCCGTTCTCAATCGTGACGTCGATGCCGGGCTGTCGTGAAACCGCCATGTCCGCAAGTCGTCACCGCGCGGCGACGACTACAACACATGACCGTCATGCAGCCACCCCCGTGTGCTGGCTGAGCACCGCGACGATCTTCCGCCAGCCGTCGATCGTGCGCAACTTGATCTGCCCACTCGCCACGAGGCTGAAGACAAGGAACTACAACGATGGAGGCTTCGGGGTGCGAGGCCTCTGGCGCCAGCCGGACCGAGCGGAGTAGGATGGGCGTGACATGGATTTGAAGGTCTGTTCGCGGGTGTTTCTCCAAGGGCTGCTGTCCGGCGTGATCCTGCTCGTCGCGCTGGCGCCGCCCGCCGAGGGGCAGGGCGGGCAGGGCAGGGGCCGGAACCGCCAGCCGGACCAGCCCAGCAAGCAGGAGAAATCGCCGAAGCAGGAGCCGGGGCCCGGGCAGTACTCGTACAACGGCCCCGACGTCCTCGAAGCCATCAATCGCGGAGAAGGGCCGCAAGCGATGGCTTATTTCGAGCGCGCGGCCAAGGAGGACGAGCAGCAGGGCAACCTGGTGCGCGCGGCGCGAGAGCTGCACGCCGTCACCATCGTCGCGAACCGGATGGGCCGCTATCAGAAGACTATCCAGGCCGCGACCCGGGCGATCGCGCTCTTCAGGAAAGCGAGCGCGCTGACCCTGCAGGACCAGAGCGCCTGGGCGTCGACCTATTCCCACCTCGGATCGGCCTACCGGCAGCTGGGCGATCTGACCAAGGCCCGCCAGGCGTTCGAAGAGGGACTCGCGTACGTCAAAGCCGACATGCGCGGGCGATGGGCGGGGCAGTCCGAAGGCTACCTGCTCAACGACCTCGCCACGGTCGCGTATCTGCAGAAGGACTTCCAAACGGCGCTGGCCAACAACACGCAGGCGGCCCAGTATTTCGTAAACGCCGAGACCTCGCAGTCGCGGCACGCGCCGGAGCGCCAGCGGCAGAACCTGCGGCGCTGGGCCGCCAGCTCGTTCTTCGGGGTAGGGCGGGACCAGCAGGCGCTCGGGAATACCGAGGCCGCGGATGCCGCGTTCGCCAAGGGGCTCACCTACGCGCGTTTGACGGGGCTCCGCGAGACCGAGATGCAGATGCTGAGCGCCCAGGCCAACCTGGCGCTCGCGCGGAAGGACTATCCCAAGGCGCTCGCCCTGTCCCAGCAGAGCATCGCGCTCGCCACCCAGGTCAACCAGACGCGCGGTGTGCCGGGCCTCTACCTGAGCCAGGCGAAAGCGCTCGAGGGCCTGGGCCGCATGGACGAGGCGCTGGTCTCGACGCGCGAAGCGGTGCGCCTGATCGAGGAGGTCCGCGCGGACCTGACCGACTCCGACCTCCGCACGGAGTTCTTCGAGGGCAAGCAGAGCATCTATCAGCACGCGGTGTACCTGGCGCTGCAGGCGCAGAAGCCCGAGGAGGCCTTCGCGCTCTCGGAGCAGAGCCGGTCGCGGACCTTCCTGGACCTCCTCGGCAGCCAGACCACGCTGTCCAAAGGGCGCACGCGCGCGCTGGTCAGCGAGGAAGTGCTGCTCCGATCGAGGCTGGCCGAGGCCAAGGCGGAGGCCCAGCAGTCCGAGGGGGCTGAGGAGTCGGCGCGCGCGAAGGCGCAGGCCGACGCCCTCGACCGCGACTACAAGGCCTTCCTCGAGCGCGTCAAGAAGGAGAACCTCGAGCAGGCCTCGCTCATGTCCGTCGAGCCGGTGAAGCTGGCGGAGATCCAGGCGCTCCTGCCCGAGGGGACGACGCTGATCGAATACCACGCGGGCGAGGGCGGCGTCGTCGTCTGGGTCGTGGACTTCAAGCGGTTCAAGCTGGTGCAGCTGCCGGGCGACCGGTCGTCCCTCAACACCCAGGTGCGCAACTTCCGGGGCGCGATCACCAAGCAGGCGTCGATAGGCAACGTGCAGGGACAGGCCACGGCCCTCTATCGCCGGCTGATCGAGCCGGCGCTGGCCGACATCCAGGGCCAGCGCCTCCTGATCGTGCCCCACGGCGTCCTCCACTACCTGCCGTTTGCCGCGCTTCGCTCGCCGGGACGCCGCTGGCTGGTCCAGGATTTTGCGCTGAGCACGCTGCCCAGCGCCAGCGTGCTGCGCTATCTGACCGACAAGGGCGCCGGCGCCCCCGCTGGCACCCTGGTCATGGGCAACCCGGACCTGGGCGCCGAGCTGGCCCTGCCGTGGGCCGAGCGCGAGGCGCGCATGGTCGGCCAGGAAGAGAAGGGGGCGACGGTGTTCGTGCGGGCCGACGCGACGGAAGCAAAGGCCAAGAAGCTCCTGCCGACGGTGGGCATCATTCACTTCGCCACCCACGGCGAGCTGAGCGAGACCGACCCGCTGTCGTCCGCGGTGCTCCTGGTACCGGGCGAAGGCGAGGACGGCCGGCTGGAAGTGCGCGAGGTCTTCGGCCTCGACCTGCACGCCAAGCTGGTCGTGCTCTCGGCCTGCGAGACGGGCCTGGGCAAGCTCTCCCGCGGCGACGAGGTGGTGGGGCTCCAGCGGGCCTTTCTCTACGCGGGCACCCCGGCCGTCGTCACCACGCTGTGGAAGGTGGACGACAAGGCCACGTACGACCTGATCCGCGCCTTCTATTCAAAGCTTGAGAGCGCGGGCCCGGTGGAAGCCCTCCGCCAGGCCCAGCTCGAGACCATGGCCACCTATCCGCATCCCTACCAGTGGGCCGCGTTCAACCTGACGGGTGCCCCTCGCTGAGATAGCGACTGCGGCGTATCTTCCCCTTGTCGTGTCCGCGTGGCAGTGTCTTTCAATTCCGACAGGTCCCTGTATCGAAAGAACCACTCTTGAAACGATTCGGGAGCGGGCCTACGGTGAGCCTCCAGTTCGGCGCCTGCGAATGACACGCTCGCGCCGCAGGAGGGTAAATGGCCCGCTGCGAGGTTCGCTCTACAGGACGGTGGCCCGCTCTTTCGGTTGTATGCGTGGCGCTCACCGCCCTTCTCGGGACGTATTCACTCTCCGTGCGCGGCGTGTTGGCGGTGGAGTCGCTCGTACAGACTTCAGGCGAGCTTGTCGGCGTTGCCGTGGCGCCCGACGGCACGGGCTATGTGTCCGATGTGAGGCGGGGCGAGATCCTCAAGGTGGACACGACGGGCTCGGTGACCATTGTCGCCGCCGGACTCCGACGTCCTTCGGGCCTGGTGCTTGCCGGCCCGGATCTGTTGATTGCCGAGGAAGGCACCGGACGCGTCCTGCGCCTGACGCCGACGGGAGGGGTGACGGTCTTCGCCAAAGGAATGCGCACCCCGCGCGGTCTTGCCCTGGGTCACGATGGCACCCTTTACATCACCGCGCACCGGCTCTTGGGGCCGGATGGCTCCGATCCCGACGAGGCACAGGTCATCATCCGCCGTGATCCCTCCACCGGAGCGCTCAGCGTGGTCGCCACCGACGTCCATCAGCTCGAGGCCCTGGCATTGGATGGCACTGCGCTCTTTGCGACGGCCGGCTGGATCGAAGGGCTACCGCAGGCACAGGGGGTCATCGCGCGCTATTCGCTACTCCCCGATGGCCGCCTGGACCCGCCTGCGTATTTTGTCTCAGCCGGAGTCCAGCATCCGCGCGGTCTCGTACTTGACCGACTCGCAGCCTTGTACGTCACGGGCCGGCCCTTGCCTGTCGGCAACACGGCGTTGTCCAGCAGCATAGTCAAGGCGCACGCGGATGCTCATCTCACGCTTTTCGCGACGTCCCTGTCCGACCCTCAGGGACTTGCCCTGGGCCCCGACGGTTCGCTCTATGTCGCCGCCGGCTACTCGGGGCGTTTGGTGCGGTTCCCCGCGCCTCCGCCACCCAAACTCGCCCAATTGCCAGCTTTCACCAACGCATCCCCGCTGGCGATAAGCGGCACCGCCGTGCCCTCGGCTCGCATAGACGTCTTCGTCAACGACGCCACCACCGCGATCACGGACACTTCAGACAAGACCGGCGCCTTCACTCTCCGGGTGCCCCTGGAGTTGAACGCCAAGAACGTGCTCGAGGTTTTTACCACCGCGCATCTCGGCGACGGGCTCACGAGCGCCCCGGCCCGGGTGAGCATCGCCCACGACGGCCAGCCGCCTACAATCAACTTCGTCGCCCCGCCCGTGAACGCCTTCCTTCGCCAGACCGTGACCGTACAGGCCCAGGCAAGTGGCGGTATAGGCAGCCCCGTGATGAAACTTACCCTGAGCGCGGGAGGCCAGGCTCTCACGGCCACCCAGAGCCCGGCGGCACCGGCCCCGTCGATCACCGCGACCGCGGCCTGGACCACCAGCAGCATCACCGACGGCGCCCAGATGCTGATCGCGACGGCGACCGATCAGGCGGGCAACACGGCCACGGCGACGCGTGCCGTGGTAGTAGACAACACGCCACCAGATACCCAGATCACGGCAGGGCCCAAGGGCATCATCACCGACGCGTCCGCCACCTTCACCGTGACCGGCACGGACAATCTCACGCCCGTCGCTCGGCTCCACTACGCCTGGCGGCTCGATGGCGGCGCCTACTCGGCTTTCGACCCCAGCACGCAGATTCCGCTCAGCGGCCTGACTCCGGGCGGGCATACCTTCGAGGTCAAAGCCCGCGACCTGGCCGGCAACGAGGATCCAACGCCCGCCAAGCAAACCTTCACCGTGAGCGCGCTGAGCCTCCAGATCACGTCGCCCGGGGCGGGCGCGATGGTGCCCGCAGGTCTGTTGCTGGTGCGCGGGAGCATCAATGCCGGGAGCGCGGAAGTCGGCGTGAACGTCAACGGGCGCCCGGCGGCCGTGCAGGGACGAGTATTCGCCGTGCTCGTCCCTGTGGACCAAAGCACGAGTCAACTGCTCGCTGTGGCAACAACCTCGTCTGGAGCCACGACGAGCAGCGCCATCGCAATTGGCGTTACCGGTAGCCCCACCGATGCAGTCATTCTCCGACCCAGTCCCGAGAGCGGCACCGCCCCGCTCCAAGTCACGTTCTCCGTCTCGAGCCCTCGGCCGGTGACTCAGGTTGCGCTCGACTTCGATGGGAACGGCAGCGTGGATTTCCGGGGCCCGAGCCTCGACGGGCAGCGCTTCACTTACTCTCAGCCCGGACTCTACGTTGCGACGGCGTCCGTTACCGACACCCAAGGCGTTCAGACCAACACGGGGGCCATCGTCCAGGTCTTCGATCGTTCCCAACTGGATGCGTTCCTCCAGGGGAAATGGAACGCGCTTCGTGACGCCCTGAGCCGGGCTGACGTTCCAGCAGCAGTGAGCCTGTTTGCTCTGGCCTCGCGCGACGCCTACCAGGATCAGCTCGGGGCCCTGGCCGGGGCCGGCGCGTTGCAACAGGTCGGAAGCGACTTGGGTGTCATCCGGATGGTAAGAACCATGGCGAACGCGGCCGAGTACGAGGTCAGGGCGTTTCGAAATGCTGTCGAATACTCGTTCTATGTGCTCTTTGTTGTGGACAGCGACGGCGTGTGGCGTCTCCGAGTCTTCTGAGCATGAGATTCATGTCCGTCATAAGTATCGGGCTCCTTTCGCTGGCCTTGGCCGCAGCTACATCGTACGAAACGGAGCCGTTGCTCGAGGCGCCGGCTGGCCCCTATCGGGGCACGGTCGTGGATGCGGAGAATAAGCGGCCCCTGGCGGGTGCCAGCGTCGTGCTGATCTGGCAGCGGCCCGATCCCCAGTTTCCGCAGCGCCGGCTCACCTTTCTGGCCCGTGA
>WNFY01009380.1_pt1 | contig 13291 bp, 10 predicted proteins | sample 5400091 | NCBI WGS metagenome assembly WNFY01 (sample SAMN13153364, study PRJNA577476) | soil metagenome | isolation source: 60 cm soil or saprolite under grassland replicate 1 | place: USA:California | collected 2016-06-15 | reverse complement strand
CGCCGCCTCTAGATCCGTGAGCGTATTGATAGGCGCTTGCGGGTTCTGAGCGGCGGCACTCGCCGAAAGCGCCGCGATCGCCAGCGCCTCACCGGCAATTTGGAAGCGAGATTTGAACATCGGTCGAGTGGCAAACAAAATTTCCGTCGAAAAGAGTATCGAGCAATACCACCGCGAGCACAATGAACGGCCAACAGGTTGTAAAATCGTTTCGTTATCTCCTGACTGATCCTCCCCAATTCGATATCCTGTAATCTGGCCCCGGCTAGCAGGGACCGAATGCAATTGGATCAATTGAAGCGGCGCGAGTTCATCACGCTTGTGGGCACGCGGCAGCCGCGTGGCCGCTCGCGGCGCGCGCGCAGCAGGGCGCGATGCCGTGATCCTCCGTTATGAGATGAGGTCGCGCTATGACCCCTGGGGCCAAATTCTCGCATACGCCTTCTATTTTTGTGCTAATGTCTCTCGCCAATCAATGGGAGAAACGTGCAGGTCTATAGGGGGGGAGATGGTGCATGGGGAGGCAGATCCTCGTTACCGGAGGAGCTGGCTTTATCGGCTCTAATCTCGTAAGTAGTCTGCTAAGCGACAAATTCGACGTAATTGTTTTCGACGCACTCCTGCGGCGAGGGAGCCAGGATAATATCGCCTGGCTGCAGCAACACCCCCAGAATTCTCGGTTGCAACTCGTGAATGGAGATGTTCGCAATTTCAAGGCCGTGCAGGCCGCAGTCGCCCACGCGGACGTCATTTTTCACTTGGCTGGTCAGGTGGCCGTGACCTCGTCGGTTAGCGACCCGCGGACCGACTTCGAGATCAATGCACTTGGAACGTTCAATCTGCTAGAAGCCGTCCGGCTCAGCGGACGTCGTCCCACAGTCGTCTTCTCATCTACCAATAAGGTCTACGGCGGCATGGAAGGTTTGGCGATTGTTGGGGAACGCGATCGGTATTCCCTTCGCGACTTCCCGAATGGTATTCCTGAAAGCCAACCGCTCGACCTTCACTCGCCTTACGGCTGCTCGAAGGGCGCTGCGGACCAGTACGTTCGAGACTACGCTCGCGTCTATAATCTACCAACCGTCGTCTTCCGATTAAGCTGCATTTACGGCCCCAGACAGTTTGGAACGGAAGATCAGGGGTGGATAGCTCATTTCATCAACTCGGCCCTCGATCGTCGGCCGATCACCATTTATGGCAATGGCAAGCAGGTGAGGGATGTACTTTTTGTCGAGGATCTCGTGCGGGCGTTCCGGCTCGCCGCAAATAACATCGACAGTGTGGCCGGAGAAGTCTTCAATGTCGGCGGCGGTCCTTCGAACACGATATCCGTCTGGGCGGAGTTTGGAGAGTTTCTGACGGAACTGGCGGGACGGAAAATCGAAGTCAACTTCGCAGATTGGAGGCCAGGCGATCAACTATGTTACGTCAGTGACATTCGAAAAGTTGCCGAGCGGCTCGGATGGCGGCCCCTAACCGACAAGACAAGCGGTGTCCGGCAGCTTTGGGAGTGGGCTGTCGAGAATTCGATGCCCTCCGTAGCCTTAGCCAGGCTAGGCGGCTGATGCCACCCCTGAAACGCGACTCGGAAACTACGACCCGAAAACTGAAAAGGCGTTCATGAGGATCCTGGTTACCGGAGGAGCTGGCTTCATCGGTTCTCATATGGCTCAGCGACTTCTGAAGGAAGGTCATGAGGTTACGATCGTTGATAACGAGTCCACGGGTCGATCGGTTAACGTGCCGGCTCGAGCCAAATACGTACTCGCTGACGTAACCCAACTTGACCAGCTTCAGCCCATATTCGCCACTGGCCTGGATGTCGTTTTCCACGTCGCAGGCCAAGTCTCTCTCATACGCTCTTACCATGATCCTGCGTTGGACTTGCGGACTAACCTGCAGGGCACGCTAAACGTGTTACAACTTTGCCTGCGGTTTCGCGTACCGCGCCTCCTTTATGCCAGTTCAATGACCGTTTACGGACACACTACTGTATTTCCGACTCCAGAAGACACCTCCTGCTGTCCCGTTTCCTACTACGGCATTACTAAATATGCAGCCGAGCGATACGTGCATGCCACCGCTGAGCGGGCCGATCTGGACTTCGGCTTTCAAGTGACGTCCTTCCGGATGTACAATGTCTACGGATCACGGCAGGCGTTAGATAATCCCTATCAGGGTGTGCTTGGGATTTTCGTCGGCAACCTCTTGCGTGGCGAGCCCATAACCATCTTTGGTGACGGACAGCAATCGCGTGATTTTGTCCACATCGATGACATCGTGGATGCCTGGGTATCTGCGCTACCGAATCGCAAAACCTATGGATGCGTGATCAATCTGGGGAGCGGCCAGCGTCTGTCCATACAGCAACTCTCCGATCACGTCCTCTCGGCGTTCGGCCGCACACGCGCTGACCGAATGATCACATTTGCGCCTGCTCGGTCCGGAGAACAGCGTCATGTTCAGGCCGACATCAGGCTGGCGCGCAAGGTCCTTGGTTGGGAGCCGAGAGTACCCTTCAGCGACGGCTTGATGGAGACCGTGCGCTGGGCGAGGTCGATTTATTCGAGACCTGCTGCCTGATCGATTGTCAGAGATGCCACACTCTTCACGTCGCGACATGGTCGTGTTTTTGAACATTTTGCGGGCATGAGGGAGCCCACAACATGAAGCTCTTGTTTGTCTCAAGACTAGAGCGCGGAGTACGCGCGGTCAGGGCCCTCACGAGATACGCCGAGATCGGCAAGCGGCTGGGACACGAAGTGGCTATGTTTGGCGAGCCGCGCGCGGATTTCCCGTCTGTGCCGCACTCGATGGACATCGAGGCGTTCGACTTCGCAGTCTTCGTGATTTACGAGGCGCACGATTTTCCCGATTTGCCGCATCTTGCGTATTTGCTCGACCGTATGCCAAAGGAGCGTCGAATCGTCATTGATTGTACCGGGACATATAACGAGACGATCACTGTCGAGCATGACTGCAATCACTTTGTGCAACTGAATGGGCACGAGAGCTGGGAATGGATCGAGGGTTTCGAGGCCGTCGCAAGCAAGATTTTGCAGCCCACGCTCACGCCCTTGCGGGAAGACGTACGCTCGTTCCTGTTTTTTGGTTACGACCCGTCGACCGAGGCCCGTCCCTACCGTTCTCCGCAGGAGGCAGCGGCAGCCTGGTCGGGTCCGAATGGCGCCAGCAAGCCATACGGCGTCATCTATGTCGGGCACAACTGGGAACGCTGGGACCAGCTCCGGCGCTTCTTCGAGGCACTTGAGCCGGCGAGAAGTCGGATCGGCGCCATTCACCTCAGGGGGTGGGCCTGGGACCATCGGCCCGACTGGGCTGTCGAACACGGGTTCCAGGGCGTCGATGTGGATCTCGATTTTCTGAAAAGGGCGGGCGTCGAGACGGGCGGCCCAATTGCCTTCGATGAAGTGGTCGCGTTACAAGGGCAAGCCCGCTTCTGCCCGATTTTTCATCGCCCGCTATTTAATCAGCTGGGGCTCGTCACCAATCGGACTTTCGAAACCTTCTGCTCCGACACGCTTCCGCTCCTTATGCTGCCTGAGCGAGTCGTAGAGAGCATCCATGGACACGATGCACTGCGCCTAAGGCCGGGAGACGACGTGGCGAGGCGGCTGGAGGACATGATGCGGCGGCCGGAGTTCTACTGGGAGGCGGTGTTGAAGACTCGCGCGCACCTCGCTGCTCATCATTCATATGAGCGCCGATTCGAGGAGTTGATGACAATCCTCGAGAACTAAGCAGCCAACAACGGACCATCCCAAGAGCAGCGATCCGATCAAATGAACATCCTGTTCATGATGGACAGGCGGGCCAACGCGGGCAGCATTCAGGCTGTGGCCAGCTATGTTCGCGCCGGAGACGAGTTGGGACACACCATCGCCGTTTATGGACAGCCCGATCCCAAGTACCTGGGCATACGATGGTCTACAGAATTCGACTCATTCGATCACGTGGTGTTCGTCTGTGAATTTGGCATCGGTTGGATGTCGGCGCTGCGCATGTCCCGAATCCTAACCCAGGTGCCCCGAAAGAAACGCGCCGTTCTCGACGCTGACGGCATGTACAACCCGGTGGTCTGCGTCGACATGTACGACCGCAACCATGCCGATGAGCACAACCGCGCGCGTTGGGTCGCGCATTGTGATGCCGTGGCGGACAAGATCTTTCAGCCTACGCTCGAGCCTCTCAATGCTGCGGTGTTGCCTCTCCCTTTCTACGGGTATGATCCGACATTACGTCTTGAGCTCGGTGCGCGCCCCAAAAGCTTCGACATCGTACATTTAGGACACAACTGGTGGCGCTGGCGAGAAGTCAGCAGCCGCGTGTTGCCGGCTATCGAGCGGATTAGGCCAAAGCTGGATGGCGTATGCTTCGTCGGGCTCTGGTGGGACATGGTCCCGGCAGGAGCGCGTGAGCAGAACTTGGAGATGGCTTTCGAATTTGACATGGACCGCTTCCGCCGGCTCGGGATTGATGTAAAGCCCGCGGTGCCGTTCACGGAGGTGGTCTCCGCCATGAGCGAGGGCCGGGTGAACATCATGACACAGCGCCCGCTGTTTCGCCGGCTCAAGTTGCTGACGGCGAAATACTTCGAAATCTTTTGCGCCGACACGATCCCGCTGGTCATGCTAGAACCCGCGCATGCAGAATCAATTTACGGCCCTGCAGGGCGGGAGCTGGCTCTGCATGGCAACATTTCCGATAAGCTTCTTGACGTGATTCAAAATCCGCTGAGGTATCGGCAGATCGTCGAGGCAGTACGGATCCATCTCGTCGATTGTCATTCGTACCACAGACGCCTGCAGCAGCTCGTCGACGCGCTCCGCTCCTGAAGCGACGACCGAGCGGGTCAATATGAGATTAATATTCGTCTGTTGGCCCTTTGAGGACCAAGGCAGTAGCCTAGTCATTCGGGGATACAGCGAGGCGGCCAGGGCGCTCGGGCACGAGGTCGTCGTCTATGCAGGTCCTTACGACAAGATTCCATTGAGCTATTCGCTGGCCGTTGGCTCTGCGGACGCTGTCGTATTCCTGTTCGAGTGGACGACCCGACAGTACTACGGCGACAGGCTCGACCTTGCCCGGCTAATTGGAAGAGTGCCGCGGGGGCGGCGGGTCGTGATCGACGGCGATGGCAACTACAACGACGTGATCAGAGTGGACGGTGACGTCAACCATCCGGATGACGCCGCGAGCCGCCGGTGGCGGGAAGTTTGCGACAGCATCTCGGACAAGATCTGCCAGCCCACGTTTCATCCACTGCGCCCGAATGTGCGCCCGTTTCTTTTTTACGCTTATAACCCATCATGGGAACAGCCGTTGGACTTCACCGCCAAGGAGTTCACGATGCTCTACGTAGGCCACAGCAAATCCCGCTGGCAACCGATGAGGCGGCTGCTCCAAGTGATTGAACCGGCGCGCAGGGAATTAGGGCGCATCGGTTTGGTCGGGCACGGCTGGGATTCGACACCGCGATGGGCGGCCAAAATGCAGATCGAACACATCTATTACACAGATAAAGCCTATCTGCGCCGGATAGGGGTCGACGTGCTGCCGGCCGTATCCTTCGATAAGGTCATCGCCTGGATGAGCAAGGCAACGTTCAACCCGGTGCTCGTGCGGCCCACCTTCGCTCAAATGCGGCTGGTCACGCCGCGCTTTTTCGAAACGCCAGCCGCGAGCACGATTCCTTTGTTCCTGTTGGACGAGGCGCACGTCCGGCTTCTCTACGGGCCCGAGGCGCTGGAGCTTCGGTTGCCAGATGAGGGTGCCGAGGAGAAGATCGTCGATGTGGTCCGGCGGCCTCAATACTATGGCGACATCGTCAGGAGGATACGCCGCCACCTCAGCGAGCAGCATTCCCATCGCGCCCGCCTCCAGCGCCTGATCGAGATTATCGAATCTTGAGATAGGTGCGCCGTGCGGGTGATGTTCGCCTACCACCTCATGGCTCTGCATTCGGGCACCGTCGGTAGCGCCCAAGACCTCTACCAATATACACAAGTGGCGAAAGACCTCGGGCATGAAGTGCTGGTCTACGGTCCGCCGGATCTTTCATTGCCATTCACTTTTTCGCTCGATCTCGCAGCGGTGGACGCCCTCGTCTTCGTCTTCGAATGGACAACTCATCTGCGCGACGGCGACCGGCTCGACTTCGCGCGATTTGTAACCAAGGTGCCCAGGGAAAGGCGTATCGTGATCGACTGCGATGGCGCCTACAACGATCCGATCTCCGCGAACGGCGACCACAACCACCGGGACGCAGCCTTGAGCCGCAGGTGGACCGAGGTGTGTGACAGCCTCTCCAGCAAGATCTGCCAGCCAACTCTAAGGCCGCTTCGCAGCAACGTGATCCCGTTCTTGTTTTACGGTTTCAATCCGAAACGTGCTGAGCCGTATGAGGCAGAGTCGAAAGAATATGGAATGATGTATGTCGGGCACAGCAAGCTGCGCTGGAGCGCGATGGAGCGCGTGCTGCGGGCCGTTGAGCCAGTGCGCGAACAGGTTGGACGCCTCGCCGTTGTCGGCCACGGCTGGGACGCTCTTCCACCCTGGGCAGCGGCAATGCGAATAGAAGAGGCCTTCTACACGGACTACGCGTACCTGCAAAAGCTCGGTGTTGAAATCTTCCCACCGATCCGCTTTGAGCATGTTATTCCCTGGATGAGCAGAGCTGTGTTCAACCCCGTGCTTCTGCGACCAATTTTTCAGCGTCTCCAGCTGGTCACGCCGCGCCTATTCGAGACGGTCAGCGCCAGCACGATCCCACTGTTAACCATGGACGACGCTGAACACGTCCGGCAGATTTACGGCGAGGAAATCATGGAGCTCATCCTGCCGGACGAACATCCTGAACGCAGGATTCTTGACTGCGTGCGGCACCCGGAGCGGTACGTGGGCATTCTCAAAGACATTCGTCGGCACCTGGCTGGCCAGCATTCGCATACACGTCGGCTCAAAGAGCTCATCAAGATCGTGGAAAGCTGATGCGGCTAATGTTCGTGTACTACTGTTATGGTGATGCGGGTAGCGCTCAGGACTTCTACCATTACGGGCATGCGGCTAAAGAACTTGGGCATCAGGTGGTCATGTACGGTCGCCCTGATCCTAGCTCGCTGTTCAGTTTCTCGCTGGACGTCGAATCGGCTGACGCTCTCGTGTTTGTTTTTGAGTGGACGACGCAGCTGCGTGATGGCGACCGGCTGGATCTGGCGCGCCTGCTGACTAAGGTGCCCAGGCAGCGGCGCATCGTGATTGACTGCGACGGCGCCTACAACGAGGCCATCACTGTGGATGGCGACTACAACCATCGCAATCAGGCCGCAAGCCGAGCCTGGATCGAGATCTGCGACAGCATCTCCGACCGGATCTACCAACCAACGTTGCGTCCATCTCGGCCCAACGTTCGAACATTCTTCTTCCACGGATACGACCCGGCTTGGGAAAGACCACTGGACTTCAGATCCAAGGAGTTCGGGATGGTTTACGTGGGCCACAGCAAATTCCGATGGCATCCGATGCAGGCGGTGCTGCGCGCCATCGAGCCGGTCCGCGAGCAGGTCGGCCGCGCTGTGCTCGTCGGTCATGGGTGGGACGCACCTCCAGATTGGGCCGCGCCGATGGGGATCCAAGATCTCTATTATGTCGATCATTCGTACTTGCGAAGAATGGGTGTCGAGTTCATTCCGCCCGTTCCGTTCGGACAGGTGATTTCGTGGATGAGCCGAGCTGTCATCAATCCTGTTATCTATAGGCCGCTCTTCAGGCGATTGTGGCTTGTGACCTGTCGAACCTTCGAGACACCCGCTGCGAATACCATTCCTCTCTTAGGCCTCGACGAAGCCTATGTGCGGGAAATCTACGGCGAAGATGCCCTCGAATTGGTGCTGCCACAGGAGCATCCTGAGAAGAAGATCGCGGACATGATGTCCCACCCCGAGAAATACGCGGAGGTCGTGCTGAGGATTCGCAGCCACTTGGCCACCCAGCACTCCTACTCAATCCGGATGCAACAACTGATCGAACTCGCGCAGAGTTGAGAGAAGAGCCAGCGGCGAGAGAACTCGGGGTGCACCGCTAGACAGGACCCGTCCATGCGCCGATCTATCGGATCGGCGAGGGCAAACTTTGCAACCAGGCGGGGGCCCGAGCGGCCATGTGGTCACGGGCTGATCGACATCGTGGAGCGCGCCGATGCGGTTCATGTTCGTGTACTGGAAACTAGAGAACGCCGGAAGCGCTCAGACAATCCTCAACTACGCAACAAGCCGCTCGACCTTTCTGGGGCGCTCCGCTCGTCGGCTCGGGAGCAACGCATCGTTATCGACAACGACGGGATGTACAACGACCCGATCCGGATCGATGGCGACTACAACCATCCCGCCATAGAGGATAGCCACAAGCGCACCCAACTCTACGACAGCATATCGGACCGGATCTACCAGCCGACCCTGCACCCGTTACGTCGCAACGTGAGGCCGTTTTTGTTCCACGGCTACAATCCCGCCTGGGAGGCACCGCTGGATCCAACCAACAAACCCTACGGGATGCTGTACGTTGGGAGCAACTGGTTCCGGTGGCGGGCCATGTCCCGGGTGCTACGGGCGATCGAGCCGATCCGGCACCGAGTGGGACGAGTGCGAATCGTCGGCCACGACTGGACTAAGATGCCATGGTGGGTCGAGTCACCCCTGCGGGAGGATGCCTACTTCGTCGACCCCGAGTACCTACGGGCCCTCGATGTGGAAGTGAATCCACCCGTTCCGATCGGTGATGTTATCGCCACAATGGGCCAGGGTGTGTTCAATCCCGTTCTCGTGCGGCCTACCTTTAACCACTTACGCCTCGTGAACCCCCGCCTCTTCGAGACGGTCGCAGCCAACACCATCCCCCTCTTCGGCCTGGATGAGGCCTACGTGAAGGAGATCTATGGTGAGGCGGGCGCCGAACTCATCCTCGGCGAAGACCCTTCGAGACTCATCCTCGACGTCCTCGAACGACCCCAGCACTATGCCGCGGTGGTCACCGAACTGCGGCGGCATTTGGCTAAACGGCACTCGTTCATGGCCCGAGTGACCGAACTCGTCGAGCTCGTCCGAAGCTGAGCGCCGATATGCGGCTGATGTTCGTACATTGGGTCGTTGAGGACCGCGGCAGCGCGCAAGATATCTACCATTACGCAGAGGCGGCCAAGCACCTCGGACACGAGGCTGCTCTTTACGGACGGCCCCTAGGCCCGTCAGCGTTCAATTATTCGCTTGATATCGCATCCGCCGATGCCGTGATTTTTCTCAACGAGTGGACGACGGGACTCCAGTACGGCGATCGAATGGATCTCCTGCGGCTAGTCGCAAAGGTGCCGAGGGAGCGTCGGGTCGTTGTGGATCTAGACGGTAAATATAATGACGTCATCAGAGTGGTCGGCGACTACAATCATGCGGATGAAGCAGCGAGCCGGGATTGGGTGGAGACCTGCAACAGCCTCACGGATAAAATCTTCCAGGCGACACTTCATCCCTTGCGGCCGAACGTGCGCTCATTTTTGTTCCACGCCTATAGTCCGACATGGGAACTCCCACTGGACTTCAGCACCAAAAAATACGGAATGTATTGTGTCGGCAATAACTGGTTCCGGTGGCGTCCGATGTACCAGGTACTGAAGGCCATCGAGCCAGTGCGGGAACAAGTGGGGCCAATCGGCCTCGTCGGGAACGGCTGGAACGCGCCCGCGCCCTGGACCCACCCGACGCTAGGCGTCGACGCGTATTACACTGATCCGGATTACCTGGCGAAGCTGGATGTAGAGGTGATGCCGGCCGTCCATTTCCGCCAAGTAATCGAGGCAATGAGCAGGGGCGTCTTCATGCCGGTGATCTACCGCCCGCTTTTTGACTACCTGCGGATGGTGACGTGCCGCACGTTCGAAACGCCGGCTGCTAACACGATCCCCTTGTTCACGCAGGATCGGAAGTACGTCGAGGAGATCTTCGGAGAGGAGGCGCTCGAACTCACGCTTCCGGATGAGCGCCCGCAGGACAAGATACTTGGGATCTTGCGACGGCCGGAGCGCTACGCACGCATCGTGAAGGGGATCCGCCGACGCCTGGCGGAAAGACACTCTTATGAGTTGCGGCTCCGAGAGTTGATTGAGATCGTGAAGAGCTAACGGGAAAGCTAGAGGCCCTTTTAGCAACCATCGGATCCGAGGAGCGGAGAACAGGGGCATGAACGCGTCAGTCACCGGCTCGAGCGAGCAACGGATGAAGCTGCAGTATGGCGTGGCTCAGGCGGACCAATGTAGGGACTTTGCCATCGGGCCGCACCGTGAGCGTATCTGGGCGCGGCTTCGCGAGATCGACACCCGTATGGTTCGACTATTCCTGTTCGATAAGGGCGCCCCCGACCATCTCAAGGAGTGGGAGGTATTTGCCGCCTACGTAGAAGCCGTTCTCAACGTTGGTGCGAAGCCGATGATGACCTTTGCGAAGTTCCAGCCACCCTTCGACGACCCGTGGTCGGTTCGAGCGTTTGCTGAGCGATCCGCGGATGTCGTGCGTCGCTGCATCGATCAGTGGGGCGGCGAGGCGGTCCGTGATTGGTATTGGTGCGTCTGGAACGAGCCGAACAACGGCTGGATTAGCGACGGTGGTCTCCCGTTCGAGCAATATAGGCGCATCTACGAAGAGGTGGCGCAGGCCGTCCTCAAGCAGCTCGATCCGCACTTGGATGGCCGTAAGCCGTTGATCGGCGGCCCGGCCGTCGAGGGATTCCCTAACTTCTGGTGGGATTGGCCATGGCGGTTCGTAAATGAGATCGACAATGCCCTGATCGGCTTCGTCGACTGGCACCGCTACGCCGACTGGCGAGATGCTGGGGAGCACGGCGCACCGCAGGATGAGTCCACTTACCGGGCTCTCATTGCGTCCCAGGCACTGGACTACCAGTTCCGCTCGCGAGCCATTGGACGGCAGGTGCGCGGGCGCGAGATCCTGAACATCTGCGGGGAGCTAAATTGCCATTCCCATTACACCGCGCCGGTGAGGGAGCGTTTCAATTTTTCGATCTTCGGCGCCACCTTTTACGTCGCCGCCTTGCTCAATCTCATGCGCGGGGAGGCCGACGCCGAAATGTTTTGGGTCGGAACGGAGACCAGTGGAGGCTATGGAATGCTGGACCAGCACGGCCAGCCCAAGCCGGCTTTCCACGCGAAGAAGCTATGCACCCAATATGTTCAATACGGGGACGCAATCTCGTTCGCGCCGTGGGATCGAGAAAATAGTTCGATCGACGCTGTCGTCGCCCGCGGGAGCGGGGGACGGCTGAGCGCGGTAGTGGTGCACCTGAACGACAAAACCGAGAGTCATTCCGTGACCAATCTGGACCAAGATTTGTTGGATTGCGAGTTCGCGCTCAAGATCGACGAAGGTACTGGAAATCGGGTGGTGAGCGGCAAGTGTGATGGCAAAGTGATGTTTGAGGGGTATGGCGTTGCCGCGGTGACAAACGTCGCACCTTCAGAGGCTAAAGAGGGGTTTACTTTTTAGCGGCTATGGGTTTGCGGGCAAACCAGCTGTGGGCCCTCACTCTCATCGTCCTCCTCGGCGCAGTGCTACGCTTCTATGGGCTCGACCGGGAGCCACTATGGAGCGATGAGGCAGCGACTCTGCGGTACGCCGAAATGCCGCAGGCATGGCTCTGGCGCGACTCGTTCGACACCAGTCCGCCGCTTTACTACTCCCTCCAACGAATTTGGCTGGCGTTCGGCAGGTCAGAGGTGGCGCTGCGCTCTTTGCCCGCCGTCATTGGGACAGCCACCATTCCGTTGGTCTACATGCTTGGCCGCGCGCTAGCCGGCGCCTGGGGAGGGCTCGCGAGCGCACTACTGCTAGCGACTTCCGCATTGCACGTCCAATTTAGTCAGGAAGCTCGCACCTACACGCTGCTAATGGCGGCCGCAACGCTCGCCGTTTTGGGATTGGTCCGTCTCCTGGACCAGCCGCCTGCCGCCTCGGACCGTTCTCCCGATGCGCGATCAAACTCGCGCAATATTTCGTTCAAAGCAACGGCCGCTTACGTCGTTGGCACAATCGTCGCCGTTTACGCACATAATCTCGCAATTTTCCTGCCCCTCATCGCGAATCTCGTGGTGTGCCTCCACTGGGCTATGCACCGCAGATTCGACCTGGCCTTCTTCAGCCGCTGGGTCCTCGCTAACCTCGTGGTCGTGGGTGCCTGGTCGTGGTGGCTGCCAGTGGTCGTGCAGCAGTTCGGCAGCGATCTCTACGATCTCTGGTGGCTACCAGCGCCATCATTGACGCAGGCGCTCGGAGACGTCACCAAAGTTTATGGCCAGGTTCATTTTGCTTGGCGCTGGCGACCGTACGTGAGCGACGCGTTCATGGGGCTCGGCCTGCTTGGGCTCGGCATTCTCGCTCGTCGAAGGCCTTGGCCGGCCGCGGTTCTGGGCGGGATGGTCGTGCTAACCCCCGCGCTCGCCTGGGCTGTCAGCATTCTGTCTTTGCCGATCTTTTATTTGCGCACGATCCTTTGGCCGCTGCCGATGTTTCTGATTCTCGTCGCGACGGGTATCCTTGGACTCGGTAGGCGTACTCTAGTCGGTAGCGCAGGGCTTGCGGCAGCGCTCACCATTCAAGGGCTAGCGCTCGTCCACCTCTATACCCATCCGGCCCGGTATGAGCCATGGGACGCGATCGTGCGCCGGGTCGGTGCCGCGGGTGAGATGGGCTCAACTTCTGTGCTGCTCTGCGGGGCGGATACCGAGATGTCCTTTGGTTACTATGCCGAGCGCGCAGGCCTCGAGGTGCCGATCTACGGCGTGGTGGCAGCGCATGAGCCGGCCTGGCGCCGTCCTCTGCTGCAGCAACCGATCGGGCGCGGTCCGACAATTGCACCAACGGAGCTCGCCAAGTTCGGCGCGTCATTCCAAAACGTTTGGCTCGTCGAGCGCCTTTGCGAAGCCAGCTCGCAGATCCGCCGCGAGCTCATCCCCCGATATCGTGAGGTAAGCTCCGAATGGATGAGCGGTCTCAGAGTGACGGTTTTCAGACGCGAACGGTAATTTAAATTAAACCGTGCCGTGCTCGCCGATCCCAAATTCCCCGGTACCGAGCGGGTTGTCTCAGAGGTCCGAGCCGCGGCGTCGGCCACGGGGCAGCAACTCATCGTCCTCGATGTCAGCAGCGACCGCGAAATCGAGACCGCCTTTACAACGCTCGTCCAACGTGGGGCTGGCGCGTTGCTCGCCGGG
>WNFY01004226.1_pt1 | contig 13291 bp, 11 predicted proteins | sample 5400091 | NCBI WGS metagenome assembly WNFY01 (sample SAMN13153364, study PRJNA577476) | soil metagenome | isolation source: 60 cm soil or saprolite under grassland replicate 1 | place: USA:California | collected 2016-06-15 | reverse complement strand
ATTCCGGAGGCGATGGAGCACTTGCTCTTCGATCCGCAGACGTCCGGCGGGCTGCTCTTCGCCGTCGCGCCCGAGAACGCAGGCCAGGTGGAGTCGCTCTTCGCGGTGGCAGATGAGCCGGTGTGGCGTGTAGGCGATGTCGCCGAGGGCGAGCGCGTCGAGGTCGTCGCCTAGGCGTGACCCTCCCGATCGCCGGGACTAGTCGAGGCCTCGACCCTACAATCGCAGCCGCATCGGCGTCATCTGCTTGAGGATCTCCGGCCGCTCAGTGAGGCCCACATATTGCCAGGACTCCCGGACGGCCGGCTCGAAGTCGTCCGTCATGACGGGTTCGAAGCCGTAGCGGGCGAAGAACGGCGCCGCGTGCATTGTGAAGAGGTACACCCGCCTCGCGCTGTGGTCTCGCGCATCATCGAGACCGGTTCGGACGAGGCGGTCGCCCTCTCCAGTCCCGCGCAGTTCGGGCGCGACAACGACCGATCGGAGCACCGCCGCCTCGCCGTAGATCTCGATCCCGGCAGCACCCGCGACGCGGCCTTCATTCTCGAGTACCCAGAACGACTCGAGAAACTCCTGGATGGCCATCGGCGGCAGCCATTCGGCGGCCAGCAGACGCTCGATCTCCGGAATATCACCTGAGCGAGCCGGACGTAGCGAGACGCCCACGCTACATCGACCGCAGGATCCGCACGCGGTCTTCGACTGGCGGGTGCGTCGAGAAGAGGTTGTTCAGGAAGCTCTCGTGTCCCTTCAGTGGGTTGCAGATGTAGAGGTGGGCCGTCGCCTTATTTGCCACTTCCAGCGGCTCGGGGTCGGCCGAAATCTTGAGCAGAGCGTCGGCGAGCGCGTCCGGGTTGCGGCAGAGAAGCGCCCCGGAGGCGTCGGCCAGGTACTCTCGCTGTCGCGAGAGCGCAAGCCGCATGATGCTGGCGATAACCGGAGACAACGCGATGAATACGACCGCCACTGCCAGAATAACCAGGGCGATCGCGCCGCCGCCCTTATCCCGGTTACTGGAACGCGCGCCGGCACCGTACCAGGTCAGCCGCAGCATGAGGTCTGACAGCAGGGCGACGAGGCCTACGACAACAGCGACGAGCGTCATCAGCCGCGTATCGTAGTTGCCGACGTGCGAGACCTCGTGCGCTATCACGCCTTCGAGCTCTCGCTTCTCCAGTTTGTCGAGCAGGCCCCGCGTCGCCGCGACGTGCGCTGCGCCGGGATTGCGGCCGGTCGCGAAGGCGTTCGGGGCGCTGTCCTCGATCACCCACACCTTTGGCATCGGCAGGCCTGAGCCGATACTGAGGTTCTCCACGATTCGATATAGGACCGGCTCCTCTTCCTTCGTGACCTCATGAGCGCCCGAGATGCCGAGCACGATCGAGGTACTGGAGCGATACATGATGACCGCGATCGCAAGGCTAATGACACCGGCGATTGCACCTACCACGAGCGTTATGGTCACCTGTTCGCTGCGTGGCACCTGGCTGCTGAAGCCGATCACTGCGCCAATCGCGGCGAAGAAGAGAGTGAGAAATATCACGTAGCCGCCCATGATCATCAATGTCTCGCGCTTGTTTTTGTCGATCCGATCGTAGATGAGGAGGCGTTGGGCGTCGCCGACATTTATCGGGTCGGGCTTCCAGTCGCGGTCCGCGGCTCTACGCGCTGCTTGTGCGGTCTGGTCGCGTTCGAATGCTGCAACCCCCGCGGGCGACGGCCCAAGCGGCGCTTCGGGGTCGGGCGGCTCTGGCTGTGTCGCCAGCGACATCGCCTCGACCTCGTTGACGGGCGTGGACGCCGGAATAAAGCCGAAGCTGTCGTCTGGCGTTATGACGTGCAGGAAATCGCCCGAGCGATCATGCACGGTGACTATTGACCCCGCCGCGAGCGTCGCCACGACCCGCGCGGAAGCGTCGGGCGTCTCGTACAGGGGCGTCTCGCCCGTTAGGCGGAAAGCGTATTCGCCGTCTCTAACCGCTTCGGCCGCCGTACTGTCGTCCGTCATGCTAGCTCGCGGACTCGCGAATCTGGTCCGCTAGCTCGTTGGCGCCTACGAGGGCTGTTGTCCCGGCTGTTCCGGCTGGGTTTCCGCGCCTTCTGGTGCGCTTGCGGCTGGCGCGGCCGCCTGCGCTCCCGTGAAGTCGACCCGAACCTCCGCACGGCCTTCCTCGTCTGCCTCGAAGAACTCCTCGCGCTGGAAGCCAAACATGTTCGCGATGAACACCGTGGGCACGGTCTGGAGCCGGTTGTTATAGTCGAGGACGTTCGTGTTATAGAACTGGCGCGAAAACGCGATCTTCTCCTCGATGTCAGACAGCTCGGTCTGCAGGTTCATGAAGTTCTCGGATGCCCGCAGTTGAGGGTAGTTCTCCGCCACAGCGAACAAGTGACGCAACGCCCCGGTAAGCATGTTGTTCGCCGCCGCGGCGTCCGGGATGCTCCCCGCCTGCTCGACCGCCGAGCGGGCGCGCGTCACTTCTTCGAACGTCTCGCGCTCGTGTGATGCGTAACCCTTGACGGTCTCCACCAGATTCGGGACGAGGCTGGCGCGCCGCCGCAATTGGACGTCGATCCCTGACCACGCCTCTTTCACCCGGTTCCGTGACCGGATCAGCCCGTTGTACATCCCGAAAAGGATCAAGGCGACGATCACAATGATTACCGCGAGCACCGCGATTATGATGATTGCTGTCATCCGCTCCTCCTTCCCCGCCGGGCGGGAGAGAAAATCAGGGGCGCATACCCGCTAAATCTTAGCACGGCGCGAGCCCCGCAGCCGCGTTGGGCGAGCCGCATCGGCTTTTCGCTGCGCTTGTGGTTTGCTGGCTCGGCCGTTTCCGTCTGGTATCATCCCCACATGCCCCTGCGCGTCGCCGAGTTCCTCCCACTCGTAAACGACCGCGCGATCTCGCTTCTCCCCGAAGAGCTGCGCCACGGCATAACCTCCCGCATCAGCTCCGTCTGGCTCTGGATGCACTATCACTCCCCGAAGGTGCACTACGAAGTGTGGCTCGCACGCAAGACCGGCCGCATCGAGATCGGCCTCCACTTCGAGGGCCCCCGCGACTTCTCCTATCGTTGGGCGGAGCTGATGGCACCCCACATGCCCGAGATCCAGGCCCGCCTCGGCCCGCAGGTGGAGTTGGAGGAGTGGACTGCTTCGTGGGCCCGCATCCACCAGACGGTAATTTACGACCCCCTGACCGAACCTCTCGCAGACGAAGTCGCGCGCCTTCTTGCCCAGACGATCACCGTCCTTCAGCCGATTGTCGAGCGCGAGCGGGGAAGCATTCCACCTGAGCTGTCGCCGGTGCGGGAGCGCCGGCCCGTCAACACCAGGCCGTTCCGCCACCGCCGGAGACGAAGCGCCTAACTCCGACGCGGCTCGTAGGGGCGCAGCACACGCGCATGCGGGGATAGGTTCCACTCTGGAGGTCATCCTGCGGGGAACCGCCCCGGCGATTACACGCGTGCTGCGCCCCTACACCTCGCGTTGTGTAGGACGCTCGCCGTGCACCATATCCCCCAACGCCGCAATCATTCCGAGGGGGCCGGAGCGATCCCCGAGCGCTGCGCGCTCGAGGCGGACGTACTTCAGTGGCTCCTTTCGCGCGAGCTGACGCATGATTCGCTCGGCGTGTTCGAGGAACAGGTCGCCGGCGCCGGTGAGCACGCCCCCGCCGAGGACTATCATCTCCGGGTTGAAGATGTTCACGTAATTGGCGAGCGCCACACCCAGGTAGAGCCCGGCCTCATCGAACAGGCGGCGCGCATCCTTGTTCCCGGCTCGGGCAGCGTCCGCGATCTCGTCGGCGTCCAGCTCTCCCTTCTCGCGAAGAATGTTGGCAAGGCCAGGCGCTTCCCCGCGTTCGACCAGCTCCTTCGCACGCCACGAGAGCCCCGTACCGGAGGCGATCGCCTCCAGACAGCCGCGCTCGCCGCAGAGGCAGCGCGGGCCGTTGAACCAGACGACCATGTGGCCCAGCTCCCCCGCGGCGCCGCTCACACCGTGATAGACCTTGCGCTCGATGATGATGCCACCGCCTACCCCTGTGCTTATCGTGAGATAGACGAGGAAGCGCGTATCCCGGCCGGCGCCGAAACGGTTCTCCCCGAGCGCCGCTGCGTTCGCGTCGTTCTCGAGCAGCGCCGGGATGCGCAACCGCTTGCTCATGATCTCGACCAGCGGAACACCGTCCCAGCCGGGAAGCTGCGGCGCCTCGAAGACGAGCCCGTGGACGAGGTCCAGGGCGCCGGGAGACGCGACCCCGACCGCGCGCAGTTGCGAGGCCGAAACGCCCGCTTTGCCCGCCGCAGCCTCGAGTGTCTCGATCATGCGGGCGATCACCGGCTCTGGGCCGTCGTCGGCCTCCGACGGGCGGATGATCTCGCCGAGGACGTTGCCGTCGAGATCCGCGACGATCGCTCGCAGCTTCGTACCGCCGAGGTCGATCGCGCCGTAGAGGTCAGGCATGGGGCTAATTGTAAGACCGGCCGCGCACAAGAAAGAACGAAGGCGCGCGCACCCCTAAAGGGTTCGAAGTCAGACGATTTGTTTAACTAGCCCAAAAGTCGAGTTCTCGCACAACATACTCTGCAACGGCTTCATCCAGTGAGCCGAAGCGCATCTCTGATTGCGAGCCGCCAACTCGCCCGATTGCACCCTGTTCTAATAGATACCAACCTCCATCCGTCCGCTTATCCTCCGAGTAGGCGAGCCACGCTTCAGCGAGTGTTGGGTGAGTCTTGATTACGGGAAGTAGGTCCTCGGGGCCGAAGCCGGAACGCAAATCCCGGTAGCCGGTACGAGTCAAAGCCTCGCTCAGAGAGATACCAGCCCCTCTAATTGATGCCTCGTGGCCGATGCGTAAGATTGCAAGCAACTGACTCTCACGGTTCGTCATTACGGTCGTCCCGCTAACGGGCGGGTGAGCTATGCCACGACACGAGCTGCTAGCAGTTAGGTCGAGGCGTCCGGCTCGCTCTCGCTCGGTTCGCGCTCCCACAGCGTGTGATAGTTGTGGCCGGTGATGGCGTCGTTGGTCGCCTTGCGTTCGAGGGAAATCAGCTTCCAGATCGATTCCGCCACAGAGCGGCCGATGTCACCGTTTTCGTTGTCGAGCGGGTAGATGCGCTGGCGGATGCGGTCCATCATGCCGGACTCCTCGAGGTAGCCGACCGAATGCGGCCAGATGAAGAACGTGAAGCTTTCGGGCACCCCGAAGTTCGGCCGGCGCTGACCGAGCCAGAAGAAGCGCTCCTCCACGGTGCCCACCGGCGCGACGATCTCGAGCATCGGTCCCTCTTCGCCGGTCGTCCGGGTGTCGACGATCATTCGTTCGGAAAACAGCCGGAAGCCCACGGTGAACACATCGCACTTGTCGATCACCTTGCGCAGCTCCTCGAAGTCGATTAAGACGCCGTTTTCAGTAAACACTCGCTATCTCCCTCTCTGAGCGGATTCTATCCTGCCTATTCAAGTATAACGCCGGGCGGGTCTGGCCGGTCTCTAGCCGAATGGCACAACCGGGTGACGATTGCGTGACAATGCGCGCCGCCAGCGTCGACGCATCCACCCGACAAGATGGGGCGTCTCTACAAGACCGCCGTCTAGTACATATCCGACATCGCCGGAGCGGGCGCTGCCTTCCTCTCGGGGATCTCGGACACGAGGCAGTTCGTCGTCAGCACCATCGAAGCGATGCTCACCGCGTTCTCCAGCGCGGAGCGGGTCACTTTCACGGGATCGACGATGCCTTTCTTGACCATGTTGCCGTAGTCACCTGCGGCGGCGTCGTAGCCCTGTCCCGCCTTCAGCGTCTTGACCTTCTGCACAACCACTGAGCCGTCCTGCCCCGCGTTCGTCGCGATCCGCCGTACCGGCTCTTCGAGCGCGCGGCGAAGGATCGCGACCCCGGTCGCCTCGTCGCCGTCGAGTTTGAGCTTATCGAGCGCGGGAAGTGCGTTAATGAACGCGACGCCTCCTCCCGACACGATCCCTTCCTCGACCGCCGCTCGCGTCGCCTGCACGGCATCCTCGACGCGGTGCTTGCGCTCCTTGAGTTCGGGTTCCGTGGCGGCGCCCACCTTGACGACGGCCACGCTGCCCGTCAGTTTGCCCAGCCGCTCCTGCAGCTTCTCGCGGTCCCAGTCCGATGTGGCTGCGTCGATCGCGACTTTGATCGCGCCGGTTCGCGCCTGAACTGCCTTGGGGTCGCCCTTGCCTTCGACGATCGTCGTCTCTTCCTTCGTGATCACCACCCGGCGGGCGCGGCCGAGGTCGCTCAGCTGAACGCCGTCCAGCTTGCGCCCCAGCTCCTCGCTGATGAGCTGACCGCCGGTGACAGCGGCGAGGTCGCCGAGATTGTCCTTCCGCCGGTCGCCGAAGCCGGGCGCCTTCACCGCGCAGACGTTAATCGTGCCGCGCAGCTTGTTCACCGCCAGCGTGGCGAGCGCCTCCCCGTCGCAGTCGTCGCAGATGATCAGCAGGTTCTTGCTGCCGCCCTGCAATACCTTCTCCAGCACCGGCACGATGTCGTTGACCGAAGACAGCTTCTTGTCGGTGATCAGGATGTATGCGTCTTCGATCACGCACTCCATGCGCTCGGGGTTGGTGATGAAGTAAGGGCTGATGTAGCCGCGGTCAAAGTTCATGCCCTCGACGTATTCGGTCTCGGTCTCGATGCCCTTCGACTCCTCGACAGTAATGACGCCGTCCTTGCCCACCTTCTCCATCACGTCCGCGATCAGCTCGCCGATGGCGGGGTCGTTGTTGGCCGAGATCGCCGCGACCTGCGCCATCTGCTCGCGCGTGGTGACGGGGATAGCGTTCTTCTTGATCGCCTCGAGCAGAGCGTTTGCGCCCTTCTCGATGCCGCGCTTAAGGGCCATCGGGTTGGCGCCGGCGGCGACGTTCTTCAAGCCCTCGTGGACGATGCCCTGGCCGAGGACGGTGGCGGTCGTGGTGCCGTCGCCGGCGATGTCGTTCGTCTTCGAGGCGATCTCCTTCGCGAGCTGGGCGCCGATGTTCTCGAACGGGTCCTCGAGCTCGATGTCCTTGGCGATCGTCACGCCGTCGTTGGTGATCGTCGGCGAGCCGAACTTCTTCTCGAGCACGACGTTGCGGCCCTTCGGGCCGAGCGTGATCTTGACCGCGTCCGCGAGCGCGTCGACGCCGTTCTTGAGGGCGTGCCGGGCGGCTTCATCGAAGAGCAGTTGCTTGGCCATGTTAGTCTCCTCCTGCTGTCCCGCATTTAGGGAGCGGGAATTTGTTTTGCAAAAATGATGTTTTTTGCGCCCGCCGCGTGGACGGGTTAGCACTCTCAGGGGCGGAGTGCTAATGATGTTTTAGCGCATCGCGACGCGATGTGCAAGAGGCGCACGAATTGACTATCTAACCTCGCGAGACCGCCCCACGAAGAAATGCCAACAAAAACGCAGGTTTGCGCATTGACAGGCTCGGGGCGCGGATGTAGCCTGAGGCCGCGATAACGAAGGGGACGCCTCATGATTAAGCCCATCTGGGCAGCCGTAGGAGGGCTCGCGCTACTCGGAACCGCCGGCGGAATCGGCGTGCTTGTCGCAACGACCGGAGGCGAGGACGAGGTGACTTTTCAGCCCCAAGCCACATTGGCGCCCGCGACTGTTGCACCGTCGCCGGTGATTGACACGCCGAGTCCCGGACCGCCCGAGGCTCCGGAGTACCCACTGATCGTACCTTCCTTCGCGCCCGTCGCCACATGTCTTCCCTCGGTTTCAGCACCCGGCACAAAAACGTGGCGATGGGGTGACGTCACAATAGTTACTCCCGAAGGCAGTGGAGTCCATGTGGGCGGCATCCTCGGGCCTCAAGCTCAGCCCGTAATGGCAATATTTTCAGAGACGGACACGAGCGAGCGAATTCTAATCGACGCGTTTAGCGGGCAACTTGTCTCGGCGGGGCCGGATGACGATCCAGTATTTGAAAAGCAGAAGGAAATTGGGGCGGCATTGGCAACCGTGTCTATCTGTCCTATCGACCCGAGCACAGCCCCCTGGCCGTATACCGGGCCGTCTCCGAACGGGCCACGACGGACGTTGGGGAAGATTAGCTTCTTGCAGCCTGATCCCGCGTCTGGAGTTCAATGGACTTTCGAAATTGACGATCCGGGGGGAATGTTCCTTCTTCTTCAGACTGCCCGGTCGGAGGTGGCAATAGATGCTGAGACGGGTGCGGTATCGCAGGAGACGGCCAGAATTCATGCGGACGATAAAGTCGCCTTTGACCGCTACATAGCCACGATACAGATAGTTGAAAAGTGAGACAGTGAAGGGCATTGGCTTATCGGTCCTGCTTCTCGCGCTGACCTTATTGAGTCTCGAGCGATGTGCAAGAGGCGCACGAATTGACTGTCTAACCTCGCTAGACCGCCACCGAAGAAATGCCAAAAAAAAGCAGGTTTGCGTATTGACAGGCTCGAGAAGCGGATGTAGCCTGGGGCCGCGATACGAAGGGGACGCCTCATGATCAAGCCCATCTGGGCAGCCGTAGGAGGGCTCGCGCTACTCGGGACTGCCGGCGGTGTCGGCGCGCTCGTAGTAGCGTCCACTGGCGGTGAGGAAGAGGCCGCCTTTGAGCCAAAGTCAACAGCGGTGCCCGCCACTATTGCACCCTCGCCGGTCATGGACACGCCCAGTCCGGGACCTGACGAGGCACCGGAATACCAGTTGGACGTGCCTTCCTTCGCTCCCACTCGGAAATGCCCCTCCTCCGGCGCGGAAACAGGAACAAAGACTTGGCGATGGGGTGACGTCACCGTAATTACTTCAGAGGGCAACGGAATTCGTGCAGGTGGGCTCCTCCATCCTTATTCTCAACCAGTCATGGCGATATTTTCTGAGGACGACACCAGCGAGCAGGTCATGATCGACGCGTTCACCGGGCAACTTGTATCCGCTCGTCCTAATGACGATCCGGTGTTTGAGAAGCGGGAGGAAATTGCGCCCGCGCTCAACACAGTCTCCATCTGCCCCTTCGACCCCGCGGCCGCGCCCTGGCCGTATACCGGCGCGGCACCGGAGGGGCCACGACTGACGTTGGGCAAGCTCACTTTCTTGCAGCCGGACCCTTCCTCCGGAGTTCAGTGGAGTTTTCAAAGCGCCGATCCAGGCGGTTTGTTCCTCGTCCTTGAAACTGCCAGATCAGAAGTGGCAATTGACAGTGCGACGGGCAACGTATCGGATGTAACAGCCCGAATTCATCCTGACGATAAAGCGGCGTTCGACCGTTACATCTCGACAATCGAGTTAGCCGGAAATTGAGACTAATGTCGCTGCAATCACAGGCCCGCCGTGACATCCTGGGGCGCTAACCGGCTCGACATATTCGTCCGCAGCGAAAACGACACTCTGTACCACAAGTATTGGACGGGCGGTGTTAGCTGGTCCGGTTTTGCTGATCGCGGCGCCTATCCTTGAGAGAGGACATGATACGCCGTCCGAACCCGCGTATCCTCGCCGCCTCCGGGCGGCCTCACCCAGCGATGCTCGCCCCGCAGTTCGGGCAGAACTGCGCGTCTGCCTTCACCGCTCGCCCGCAGTTCCGGCAGAAGACCTCGTCCGCCCCGCGCGCCTGCGGTGACGCCCCGGATGGTGACGACGCGGGAAACGAGACCGGCGGCGCGTAGGCCGGAGGCGGCGTGACGCCTGCCGGCGGCGCGCCCAGACCGCCGGCCTCGATGATCTTCTCGGAGCCTTTCGCCTTCACGACGACCGTCCCGACTACTTTGTCGTGCAGCGTCTGCGCGTCTTTGTCCCAGAGCAGCCAGGCGCCGTCGACTATGTTGCCGAAGGGCACAATACCGGCCGCCCAGCCGACGAGGCCTCGCACGAACATCATGCCGGTGCCGACCGCGCTGCCGTCTGTCCTGATCACGCGCAGCCCCACGATCGCCTTGCCCGGGTTCTGCCCCTTCGGCGCGACGATGAACCACCAGATGATCCACCCGATGACGAGGGTGACGATGAGGAGCAGTGTGTTGACGAACCACGCCAGCAAGCGCTCCCAGCGGCCCGCCATCGTAACTGTACCCTCGCGGTCCAGCTGGAACGCCCCGCAGCTCTGACAGAACAAGCCATCGCCTATCAGCGGATGGCCTCGAACGCAATTGCGGGCGGTGGTCGGCTGCATGGGCTGCCTCCCTCACGGGTGAGCGGATGCGGAAATTATACGCCGCGAAAGGCGGCGCAACAACGGCGACTCGCTCGCGAAATTCGTGGCGTTTCTCGAACCGTCCAAATGCGGCGATTCCTTGGGAAAGCTATTGACTGGGCACCCGGGCGAGCGTAGCCTGAAGCCACAAGCAAACGAAGGTCGCCGTTTGAACAAGCCGCTCTTGGCCCTCGCAGGGATCGCCCTTCTTGGGACGGCCGGTGTTACCGGAGCAATCGTTGCGTCCTCCGGCGGCGAGCAGGAGGTTCAGCAGATTTCGACCACGACCGCCTCCCCGAGCACGAGCGCAAGCCCTGAGCCTAGCCTGACTCCAAGTCCCAATTCCCCCACGCCTTCACCGAGTGTTACGCCGGCGTCAACGCCGGATGCAGAGGGATTCGCGCTCTACACTTATCAGGCAACAGCGGCCGTCCCATCATTCAGCTTTGCCTATCCTGGAAACTGGTTCCTGGCAGGTGGCAATAACCCAGAAGGAAGTTCTCCATCGGTCACAATCATCCTCACGCCCTGGGATCCAAAGACGGCACCTGGCCACGGCGGGATTCCCACCAACTCGTTGAAGGTGGACATTTATGCAGTTGACTACGGCTTGCAGGCAAGTGGCTGCGCCCAAGCCAATGACTCTTCTCAACCCGCCGAGCTCGCAGGAGAGGCGGGATGGGTCAGTACCAACCCCGTCGAGAGCGACCCAAGCGTGATAGCTCGAGTCGTGGCGGCTGATCACGCCGGCTTCCAGTATTGTGTAGTCGGATACTTCTCTGACCCGCCAGACCCGACGATCTTCGATCGGATCATCGAGAGCTTCCGTTTCCTCGACTAAGATGTGTTTGACACCCCGTCTCGTCTATGCTAGAGTGGCCGCACGATAGAGGGCGTCTATAGCTCGGTCGCACTCGTTCACAAGCGAGAGGCGGTCTGCTATACTGAGCGTCTAATCCACAAACCGGGGAGAGCGAAAATGCCAAACAAACTGGCACGCAGCCAAAGCTCCGATCCCCGTCCGGCGGGCCGCTCCTCCGCGCCTGCCTCTGCCGTAAAGCCAGCCTCCGCTGCCACCTCGGCATCGGCCTAACCTAAGGAAAAGACAATGGCCGAGAGATGCATCCACCAGACTGAAGGCTTATACAACCCGCAGTACGAGCACGACTCCTGCGGCGTCGGCTTCATAGTCCGGCTGGACGGCGACAAGTCGCACAAGATCATCCGCGACGGCATCGTCGCGCTCGAGAACCTGAAGCACCGCGGCGCCTGCGGCTGCGAGGTCAACACCGGCGACGGGGCGGGCGTCCTTATTCAGGTCCCCGACCACTTCCTGCGCGAAGTCTGCGCCGAGCAGCACATCTTCCTCCCGCCCGAAGGCCACTACGGCACCGGCCTCTTCTTCGCCGCCCACGACAAGACCGCCCGCGACTACGTGATGCAAATGTTCACGGCGATCGCCTGGGACGAGGGCTGCCACGTCCTCGGCTGGCGCGACGTCCCGACGAACAACCACGACCTCGGGGCATCCGCCCTGGCCGCCGAGCCGCTCATCTACCAGGTCTTCATCGGCGACGACTCAATCGAGGACCAGGATGCCTTCGAGCGCAAGCTCTACGTGATCCGCAAGATCTTCGAGAACCGGCTGGAGCGCTCGGGCATGGACCCGGCGCGCGTCTTCTATTTCCCGAGCCTCTCGTCCCGGACGCTCGTCTACAAGGGCATGCTCATGCCCGTCCAGCTCAATGACTACTTCCCGGACCTGAGCGACCCGCGCATGAAGAGCGCTCTCTGCATGTTCCACTCGCGCTTCAGCACGAACACCTTCCCGAGTTGGCGGCTCGCCCACCCCTACCGCATGATCTCGCACAACGGCGAGATCAATACGCTGCGCGGGAACGTCAACTGGATGCGCGCACGCGAAGCACTCTTCGAGTCACCGCTGTTCGGTAACGATATCGAGAAGATCATGCCAGTGATCGACGAGCGCGGCAGTGACACCGCCTGCTTCGACAACGCGCTCGAGATGCTGACGATGACCGGCCGCCCCGTCGAGCAGGCGATGATGATGATGATCCCCGAGCCCTGGGACGGCCACGAGAGCATGCCTCAGGAGAAGAAGGACTTCTACGACTACCACAGCTGCCTAATGGAGCCCTGGGACGGCCCCGCCTCCATCGCTTTCACAGATGGCCGCACGATCGGCGCCGTGCTGGACCGCAACGGCCTTCGGCCTTCGCGCTACTACGTGACCAAGGACGGCTACGTGATCATGGCCTCGGAGGTCGGCGTCCTGCCGATCCCGCCCGAGAACATCCTGCACAAGGGCCGTCTCCAGCCGGGCCGCATGTTCCTGATCTCGCTCGACGAAGGCCGCATCATCGACGACGCGGAGCTCAAGCACAAATACGCCAGCGAGAAGCCGTACGGCGAGTGGCTGAAGACACACATGCGGGCCTTCGAGGAGTACCACGGGGGCGAGCCCGCAGGTACGTTGCACGGCGGCGCTCTCACCGAGCAACAGCTCGCCTTCGGGTACACGTGGGAAGACCTCAAGTACATCCTCGGCCCGATGGGAAAGAACGGAGAGGAGGCAGTGGGCTCGATGGGCACGGACACGCCGCTGGCCGTGCTCTCCGACAAGCCGCAGGTGCTGTACAACTACTTCAAGCAGCTCTTTGCGCAGGTCACAAACCCGCCGCTCGACGCCATCCGCGAGGAGATCGTCACCTCCGTCAAGACGGTAATCGGCCCCGAAAGCAACCTGCTCAACCCACAACCCGAGAGTTGTCACCTGATCAGCCTGAAGTCGCCATTCATCGACAACGACCAGCTGGCCCGCTTCAAGACGCTGAATGACGGCAAGCTGCGGGCGACGACGCTGCCGATGCTCTTCCGGGCAGGCGGAGGTGCCGAAGCCCTCGATGAGGCGATGGACGACCTGTGCAAGTGCGCCGATGAGGCGATCGCGGAGGGCGCGACGATAATCGTGCTCTCGGACCGCGGTGTCAGCCCGGAGTGGGCGCCGATCCCGTCGCTGCTGGCCGTGGCCGGCCTGCACAACCACCTGGTCCGCGAGAAGAAGCGGACCCAGATCGG
>WNFY01013747.1_pt1 | contig 13292 bp, 9 predicted proteins | sample 5400091 | NCBI WGS metagenome assembly WNFY01 (sample SAMN13153364, study PRJNA577476) | soil metagenome | isolation source: 60 cm soil or saprolite under grassland replicate 1 | place: USA:California | collected 2016-06-15 | reverse complement strand
GTTTGACAGGGCTTTTAATTTTTTTGAAATGAATATTGAAAATTATCCCGAAAGTTTTAATGTGTACGATTCCATGGGTGATTTTTATGATGTAAAAGGCAACAAACAAAAAGCCATTGAATATTATTCAAAAGCCTTGACCATTAGGGATTTTCCGGGCACAAGAGAAAAGATTGAAAAACTAAAAGTGACCAAATAAGCGATGTGAAATAAAATCGTCATTTGTAAAAGCAAGAAGATTTTATTTTTGTTTGAATGATCTTATTAAATAAATGCTTAAAGCCATAGCCATAGATGATGAGCCCATTGCATTGGAAGTAATTAAAAACCTTTCTTTGAAAATTTCTTTTGTTGAGTTAAAAGGATTTTTCACTGATGCATTCGAAGCGGTGGGTTTTCTTCGTAAAGAAAAAATCGATTTGATTTTTTTAGATATAAAAATGCCTGATATTTCCGGAATTGATTTTTTAAAATCTATTCCAAACCCGCCGATGGTAATATTTACAACCGCTTACAGCGAGCATGCAGTTCAAAGTTTTGAATTGGATGCGATTGATTATTTACTCAAACCATTTTCGCAATCCCGGTTTTTAAAAGCATGCAACAAAGCGTACGAGCAATTTGAATTAAGAAAGAATATTAGTACATCTGTTCCTGACTCTATTTTCATTAAAAGCGGATATGATCAAATTCGCGTTGGTCTTGAAGATATTTTATATGCGGAAAGCAACGGAAATTATGTGCAGTTTGTATTAGAGAAAAATAAAATAGTTTCACGTCTCACCATGAGCGAGGCAGAAGAACTATTACCCGCTCCAAAAATTATAAAGTAAAAGAAAAACTGCTTCTTGTTCGCATCACTTAATCACGCCTTCAATGACATGACCGATATTTCCATTCGGCATTTGAATGTGTAATAACATTGAAATGGTGGGTGCGATATCGGTTATATTAACTGTTGCATTGCTGCTTCCGTGATGAATGCCCCAGTCCATAAACAATAGCGAGATATGCGTATCATACGGGTGTAAAGTACCATGACCTGTGCCCCTGCCGATACCGCCTGCAGCACCAGGATAAAGTATGATGCGCAGCGGACTGCTTCGCCTGGAATTATAACCGTTAATAGCATTGCTTTTAAAGGCTCTGGTATAGGCGCTTCGCCCAATTTTGGTCATGTCAATTGCATACATGATACCGGGCTGTTGCTGCAAAAAATTTGTTGTTGCTTTTTTTATGGCGTCAAAATCGAGATGCTGTGCATTAATTTTTTTTATATCGAAATCTACATGGTCGGTTATTTCAGAACGCACCAAATCTTTTGCACCGAATCTATCCTCGAGTAATTTATTCAATGAATCTGTTATTGATTTTGCATTCACAAGATCGGTGAGCAGCTTGTGTTCCTGCATATAACCCGCGGTGTGTCCAACTGCTGTTACAGAAGGCAGGTAATTGATCATTGTGTTTTCACAAGAAAATCCATCGGTAAGCAACCGCTTGAAACCTCCGTCCCCATAACGATCATAATACCTGTACAAATAATCCCAGCGCATTTGATCTACCACGATACCAACAACCAGTTTAGGTCTGCTTAGCGTTGTATTTGATGAATTGGTAGAAGTGCTTTTTTGTTGTGCAAAAACAGAGAGAGAAATTATCGCTAAAAAAACAGGAGAGAGATTTTTTTTATTTTCTTTTTGAGAATTATGTTTTTTAATTGCAATTCAACTTGAGTAATAGTTTATCTGTTATTTACTTTTTTGTCTTGACACAAAAAAGTAACAAAAAAGTCAAGGCAAACCCAAACGCTCCGCGCGTTTTGCCTTGCCAGCGCCACACATTGCGAACTCTATAAAAATTTGGCAAAAGGCCAACATCTGATTTCACGATTTTAAAAGATCGAGCATCTTTCACTTTATGAACCACCTCGAGGTAAAGCATCAAGGCTCAACTGCTGAAGTCACTGTAGCACTGCAGTTCAATCAAGGCGAATGAAAGAAAAGTGCTGTATATCTTTTCTTTCTTGATTTTTTGGTGCTTTTTTATCAAGAAAAAAGTACAGAAAAAACATTTACTTAAACATCCCTTCAAATTTTTCCCAAAGGTTGTCTCTTTCATTTGGAGACATTTCACTTTATGAACCACCTCGAGGTAAAGCATCAAGGCTCAACTGCTGAAGTCACTGTAGCACTGCAGTTCAATCAAGGCGAATGAAAGAAAAGTGCTGTGTATCTTTTCTTTCTTGATTTTTTGGTACTTTTTTATCAAGAAAAAAGTACAGAAAAAACATTTACTTAAACATCCCTTCAAATTTTTCCCAAAGGCTGTCTCTTTCATTCGGAGACATTTCAATTTTCCAATTTACCTGCGAAAGAATTTGTCTGGTCTTTTCGAAATGAAACTCTTCCCAGGGAATTTCACCCGAATTAAATTTTGTTGTTGAATCATATTTCTTCTGCCAGTTACCGGTTGCAAGCTCTTCGATTAATTCTTGTTGCGGAGGATAATCAAGATAAAGTGTGCGATAGATGGGTGTATATCCTTCTGCAGAAATTTTTAACAGATCACTCACCGGCATAGTAAATGAACCCGCACCATTTTTTAAATGAAGAGTATTTATTTTTTTTCCATTGGCCAAAACATCAACAGTAACATTTTTAAATGCCGGATTATTTTGAGGCGCAGTTACAGTTAAATCAATTTTAGATATTAGTGGTTGCGGATCATTCACTCCATTAGCCCAAAAATAAAAAGGACTCGTTATCGCTACATCATGTTGCGCATTGCCAAAATCAGGAAATAATTTTTTTTCACACACCTTCATTACATCAAGGTCTTCAAGATTTTTTGGTGCATTTTTTCCATAAACTTTTATGATATACCAGGCTTTATCTTTTTCAGTAATTGCAAGTGTTTGTTCAAATGTTCTTAATTTTTTATCTCGTATATCCCATACTTTAAAAATCTTTCCGTTTCTATAAACGATCACATACGATAAGTAATCATACTGTTCCCCTGAAGCATAAGCTTTGATGTGCAGATTATGTTTTTTCCCATTTGTTCTTACTATATCGCCGACGCTATATTTATTATCTACATCGGCAAGAATGATCGGTCCTGATGTTACAAAGGTTCTTCCTTTTCTTGCAGCTTCAGTAAGTTTATCAATTGAAAATTTTCCATTGATCTGATAATAAGTTCGCATAGATCCGTAATACTTGTTGTCATCTTTTTCAAACCCACCATCGAGCTCAGAAATTGCAGGCATCCTGTATCCTTCGTTTAAAACATGAAACCATAAATTCTGATAGAAATAATGATCATGATTATACCCCATTACAACAATACCATCCCAGATTTTTCCTGAAAGCAATCCGAATGAAAGATTGGCTGCTGCGTTGGTTACGTATTTTTCAACATTACCTCGCTTTTGCCACCACCATGAAGTTGGATGCGCCATAATCGCTACAGAATGATCAGCACTTTTGAAACGTTGAACTACTTCTTCGTCAGGAATAAAAGGAAAAGGAAGTTGTTTGAAATCCCATGCAGTTCCTTGCTCTGATTGAAAATAGTGATTCTCATAAGCCGTGTCCATAGTATTCCAGAAGTAATTACGGGTACTGGTTTGGCCAAGCCACCATGTATGGCCTGTTCGATATTTCGGCATTTCGGAACCATAGTATAAAGTAAACTGGTCATCACTGAATTTTGCATAACCATCCCTCCATGTAGTATCATTATAACCTACCCATCCCTGTGCGGCACAAACAAAATCTATTCCCTGTGCAAGGCAAATCTTTCGCAATGTTTGAGCCATTACAGTATCCGGTTTTTTTTCGGTGTACAAATGGTCATGACCATCACCGCAAACCCATCCTCTCTCTTTCAACTCAGACCATGGCTTTAAATAAATTTCTGCATCTACTCCTCCATTAGCAGTAATTGTAAAATGGATTTTTTGCGATTCGTAATCTATACCATGAAATACCGTTAATGTATAATTACCAGGCTTTAGAGAGTCTTCAAAAGTTCCATCTTCTTCTGTAAAAAAACCGGGTAAGCTTTTATAATAGGGATTATATGCACTGTCATTACCATCTGCAATAACAATCCTTGCAGATAATTGAGCGCCGGTTTTATCATCGAAGATCTTTCCTTTAATTCCGGGAAATGAAACAGCTTTTAATTTTGTTTTTTCAGGGTAAGCTTTTTTTGAGGTTTGAGCAAAGGCAAAAACAATAAAAAACAGGGTGGGGACCAGCAACAAGGTTCTCTTCATCAACAAACCATTTTTATTTGTGCGCAAAAGTAGTTGATTCAACTTCTCCAATCGGTTAATAGAATATTAATGATTTAAACAGGAATGATATGCTTTTGTATTTTAAAGTGAACTGCTATAATGTTTTCATTGTTTCGAAATGAATGATGATACCTACTTTGGAGGAATTGCTGGTCTTACTTCTATTTTACTCGGTAATGTTCGGGGATGCATGTCTAAAAGGTCTGTAACAATCTGGCCGATATCTTCAGGTTGTATCTTCCATGCATCGGCATCATTGGGAATATGATCATTAAAATATGTGGCAATCGAGCCAGGCATAATTGTAGTAACCTTGATTCCATATTGCCGCAGATCGAGCATAATAGCTTGTGTAAATCCTACCAAACCAAATTTACTGGCATTATAAGCAGACCCATTTGCAAAGAAATTGGTGCCGGCAAGACTGGCAATTGTAATGATATACCCTTTGGATTGTTTCAATGCTGCAATACTTGCTTTTACACTGTTGAATACACCGGTAAGATTTGTATTAATCGTGTTTCTCCAATCCTCTTCGGACAGATCTTCAATAGATGCAAAATGACCAACACCTGCGTTTGCAACAAGTACATCAAGTTGCTCGAAATGATCCAACACTGCCTGCACGGCTTTTGTTTCAGCAGCAAGAGAACTGACATCCCATATCCTATTCCTTTGGAACCGCCTGTTATATAGGCAACTTTATCATTTAATTTAGCCATAGCAATTGTAATTTTTTAGTTAGTAATTTGTTTCCCGCAGCTGTCTCTGTTATTACATAGCAAAGTAATTGAATCTGATGATTTTTTTTAAACATAAAAATGCAGGTAAAAATTCTTTGTGCAGCTTCTATAAATTATTTAGTTCAATCGCATGTTTTGCCCGGAGATTGGTGAAACATGAAGTATTTTCAAAATTATGTTTAAATGTTGCGAGATTTGAGAGTAGTATCGCCTAATGAAATATTTTTTTCAAAAAGGGTATCATTCATCTTGTGTCTCTCCGGTATAAAATGCAGATATAAAACATAAAGGAAGCCCTGGAATATTCAGTGCTGTGCTCCTCAGACTGGACAGTGACCCTCTGATTAATCCCGTATATGCAGGGCTCCAACCCTCTGAGCTATTGTGTTATTTTAATAAACCAGGAATTAAAAAAGAAGCAAGACTTCCTATAAATGATTTCAGAAGACCACATGTTAAGAAAATAGCTTCAAAATTCTCTGGAGTCCATTTAGTATCCTTACGAAAGGCATTATTAAAATTGCTGCTTTATGGTAAAAAGTGAGCCAAAGAGAAAGAAATATCTTTACAAAAAGGGCAACCAATAATTGAGTGCTTATATTATGAATATGCTGCTATATCAATTTTATTTCGTACCTTTCTCATTCAACAAAAAAGCAAATCCAAACTTCTAAAGGTTTCAAGTGCCCGGATTGATGCTTTAAAAGAAAATAAATATAAACTCCTTTATTGTTAAACTTTTAAAAAACAAACAAAATGAAAACCCTTACATTAGCATTATTTGCTTTAGTAACATTGTTTGCGTGTCAGAAAGCTGTAAATAAGGCTTCTCCTCCTCCACCTGTTATTTTAGGAGATTCAGTTGCATTTTCACCTAAAGTTTATCCGCAAAAAAATACTCAGGATATCAATGATAATTATTTATTTGGTGATTCAGTTTATGCCCCAAAGAATTGTATACTTAAAAAAATAGCTCTTAACGTTTTTAATACAGGGGGGTATACTACAAAGTGTAAGCTAATTGTAAATAATGAAGAAATAGCAACTATAGGTCGTCCAAAATATGTTAGTCCCAACGATTCTACTTTTACATTTTTTGTTTCTGTTCAATTAAATAAAGGCTGGAACTTTATCAAGTTTACAGGATTTAGTTGGGCTCCATCTACAATATATTATAAAATATTCTCCGGTGATGTTGCTATTGTTGATGAGAGTGATGCTTTAATGGAAATATACGGACTGCCTCTGAGTAGAGAAAGAAAATTTTAGGTACATCACGTGAGAAAGATATACATTGGCTCCTCAGACTGGACTTGAATCAGTGACCCTCTGATTAACAGTCAGAAAAAATACTTTTTTCAACTTGACTCACTTTTACTCCAATTTACCTAACATCCTTACCAGCATTGCATTTCAGAAGATTGTATTATCTTGCGGAAATTCTATTTACCCTTTTAAAATGAACTTTATTTGCAAATTGTTTGCAAATTTTTGAAGTAAAATTTCCCAATGGATTTCTTAATAAATCTAAATTCAATTTGAAATAGCTAATTATTTTCATCCTTCGAACACAAACAATAGAAATAATAGAAGTATGATTACAAGTAAAATTATTCATGACACTCGCAGAGAAAAGAAAAGCAATAAAGTCCTGCTGTTATCAGGTGCAAACTATTTCCAAAGATGTATTTCTTCTTCTATTATTTTTGTTTGTGGATGGTGTGAAAGATATTTGTTTAATGTCCGTCAAATTAGTTAGCACTGTAGTTTATTACGGAATTGACGTTCATCTAAAAAACTGGCAAATCAATATCCGCGATGATGATATGGAACTACGAATTTTTCTCATAGTCCCGATCCTCTAGCATTGTCTCATTTTCCTGCTCAACGATTTGTTTGTTATCATCATCAACCTTTGCCAGCGCTTTATTATGTTCATCGGGCTTTGCATCTATGCAAGCAGGGTGTCTTTCTATTTTTGCCTCATTAAAATTATTTTTCTTAGAATTTTGTGCACGAAGTTTTGTGCTGTAATCTACAACGAGCTTACGACCAATTTAATCAAAATGTCTGGCAATACTTACCGTAGGATGAAATAGTTTTCTGATTGCTTTTTCATTGCCTCTTCTAGAATTGGAGATGGTGTTGTAGTCAGGTACCAGCTCCTTTAAAAGCTAATCACTTCAATTTGAGAAACTATTGTAAACATACGAAACATTAATTAACTTTAAGGAGCATTATGAGAACACGCCTTTCACTTCGGTTGGTAATGCTTAAAATCCAACATGCTTTTGAAATAAAAAACAAGCTTCACTGGTTTTTGTTAATTTTATTAATTTCTCCCAGGCTTAATCCCTCAATCATTTTCGCACAACATTATTTTTATTGCAATTATCAAACCTTCGGAGAAAAAGACGGCTATCAATGTTTCTCCACTCCGGGATTAATTACAGAGGATAAAAACGGATTAATTTGGATTGGCGGGGACAATGGCCTTTATTGTTTTGATGGTACACATTTTAAAAATTACCGCCATAGTAAGAGCGACACTAACAGCCTTCCTTTCAACCTTGCAAATTTTAATTATCAGGACAACCATGGAAATTATTGGGTGTATGTTGTAAATAACGGGCTCTTTAATTTTTACCCCCGATACGGCAATTTTAAAAAATTAACTTATTCCAACCAGGAGGAATTTAATGTTCATCAATATAACATACAACGACCGTTTGAAGATAAATTGGGTCATTTGTGGTTTATTATTCCTGGCTTTGGTCTTGCACAATGGAATGAGCAATACAAGAAAATCTTGCCGTATAAAATTTGCCCTCCCGGGAGTTGTGGAGGTTATAACAACACCTCCTGGGTTACTTCTGCTATTGAAGATACTTCAGACAATACTTTCTGGATCGGTAGCAATGATGGACTTGTACATTTTTTTCCAAACTCAGGAAACTACTCAGTGTATCGCGATTCTGGTTTTTATAAGATAAGAAAAGACAGCTTAAATAACATTTATAATTATGTATTTTTTGACGCTGCACATACTCTATGGTTAGGGACCTGGGGACGGGGGATAAAAAAATTTGATCCCTTGACAGGTACTTTTGAAGAATACCGGTGGGAGCCAGATGTTACAGGAACGCATAATATTTGCAGGGGTATATATCAGTATGATAATGAACATTTGTGGATTGCATCTCTGGATTTGGGATTATTATTATTCAATATAAAGACGAAACAATTTACGAGACTAAAAAAACCGAACGAGGAAAAGGAATTTGGAAGTGTATCAGCTATTCTTCAGACAACAGAAAAAGTGCTTTGGTGTCTTGACGAAAAAAGACAATTACTTCGTATAAATCCATCCGAAAATTATTTCCATTATTATCACCTGAATCTACACTCGACGAACGGAGATGAAGGATTCATTTCAACCTTCTGCAGAAAGGGAAATACATTGTATTATGGAAGCCTGTACAATGGTCATTTGCAGAAATACGATTATACGACAGGCTCGTCAAAAATTATAACTCTTTCCGAAACAGAAACCGATCAATCGATCTCTTCATTAAAAGAAGATGCAAATGGAATAATATGGGTTGCCAGTCAAGTGGGCACTTATCTTTTAGATCCGGTTACCGAAAAGATATCTCAACCTACTTTGAATAAAGAGCAGCAAAGGAAGAGAGATGTATTCAAATACAAATGCAGAGAAATTCTGCATGATCGCGATGGAACACACTGGCTCGCTACTTCACAAGGGTTGATACATTATAATGCATTTACACAAACGATACAGGAATTCTCCACAACAGCGGCAGGAAAGAAAAGACTGAAGAACGACAATATTCTTACGCTGTTTCAGGATAAAGCAGGCAACATTTGGTTTAGCAGTATTTGGGGTGCTCCTGCCTGCTACCATAAAGACAAGGACGAAATAATATACTTCAATAATTTGCACAGTGAACAATCCGGCAGCAACAATTACATATCAATCGCTCAAACTGAAGAAGGAAAAATGCTCTTTGTACTGGAACACATCGGATTTGATATATTGGAGTATCCTTTCAGCAATAAAGAAAAAGTTACACTGTTAAATTCTGCCGACGGTCTTCCGTCGGATTATATATCACATATTTATAAAGATAAACAGCAACATTTTTGGTTATTTACTTCCAATGGCGTTTGTTATTTCAATCCTGCAACAAATAAGGTAATTTCCTTTAACAAAGAAGATGGATTACTGGAAAATCTTTCTGACAGCAAGCCATACCAGGATTCCTCCGGCAATATGTACATCGGGTTCAACAATAGTTTTCAAATATTCAATCCCGATTCTCTTTTGAAGAACACAATAGTGCCTGTAACTATTTATCTCTCGACTCTATGGATAAATGGAAAAGAATTGCCCCTAAGTCCGGACACGATTTCTACTTTAAAACTCACTTACATAGAAAACAATATCAATTTTAATTTTGCCGCTCTTTCTCCTGGTCTTAGAAATGATTTTCATTATGCCTATAAATTGACTGGAATAAATAAAGATTGGGTCTACACCGGCACACAGGCTTCGGGTCAATACACTAACCTGCCGCATGGTAAATATGTTTTGAACATTAAAGCATCTGATCACAATGGCAATTGGGTGAAAAATATTTTTCAATTGCCGATAATTATTGCTCCCCCCTGGTATCAAACATGGTGGTTTTACACGCTATTAGGTCTTGCTCTTTTTGCAGTCTTATATGCTTTTTATCGTTACCGCATCAATCAAATTATGCAAATAGAAAAAATGCGGGCACGCATTGCGAGTGATTTACACGACGATATTGGCTCTACACTTACAAGTATTTCATATTACAGCGAACTGGTTAAAATGCAATTGAAAGAAGAAGACGCACCATTAAAACTTTTCCTTGAAAAAATTGGCAACAATGCAAGAAATATGGTGGTAGCAATGAGTGATATTGTTTGGATAATTAATCCCAAAAACGACACTACAAATAATTTGATCAGCCGCATGAAACATTATGCCGCAGAAATGCTGGGTGAAAGAAATATTCAATACTCGTTCAATACAAATGAAGATATTGAGAAACTAAAGCTGAACATGCAGCAACGGAAAAATTTATACCTGATTTACAAAGAAGCGGTACATAATGCAGTGAAGTATGCTCATTGCAGTAAAGTAGAAATAGATTTTGAACAGGCTGATCATTCCCTAAGCTTAAGCATAAATGATGATGGTAAAGGTTTTAATACACAACAGCCGAGTGAGGGCAATGGCTTAGTTAATATGAAAAGGCGTGCGGAAGAAATAAAAGCAGATTTTGAAATTAGTTCATTGATTGGCAAAGGAACTCAACTGCAGGTTATCTGTAAAATCACCTGAACTGGTGATAGCAACTCTTATTATTTATATTTTACTTGCAGATGAAAAAGTGCATACACGAATTACTTTTTTGGATCAGAAAGTAAAAATAATGAGACGAAAATTCCCCTTTGAAGGATGGGATTAAAATATCATGTCAGCACAAACTACTCACGTTACCATTTTTGAAGACAACAGAGACCTGCGCGAAGGCTTGCAACAAATATTAAATGCAAGTCCCGGTTTTAGCTGTATTGCCGCATATGCTAACTGCGATAATATGCTAAAGCGACTACATGAGAAAAAACCCGATGTAGTGTTAATGGATATTCAAATGCCTGGTATCTCAGGCATTGAGGCGGTTGCTGTTCTTCGCAATGAATTTCCGCAGCTCCCTGTTTTAATGCAAACTGTTTTTGAAGACGAATCAAAAATTTTTGCTGCGATATGCGCAGGTGCCAATGGTTATATCTTAAAAAGTGTTCCCCCTATAAAACTGCTTGATGCTATCAAAGAAGCAGCAGAAGGTGGCTCACCGATGACGCCCTCAGTTGCCGCAAAAGTTTTAAAAATGTTTAAAGATCAAAACCCAAAAGCGAATACAGGCAACAACTTCGATTTAAGTTCCCGAGAAAGGGAAATCCTTGCCCTTCTTGTTGACGGGTTGAGTTATAAGCTTATCGCAGATAAACTCTTTATCAGTTACGAAACCGTTCACTCCCATGTTAAAAATATTTATCAGAAGTTGCACGTAAACTCAGTGAATGAAGCAATAAGCAAAGCACTGAGGAATAAATTGGTGTGATTTTTTTGATACCAGCTACGGTTTTTATGGCATCGTTTGTTGTCGCAAGCATTTCATCGTTTTATTTTCATAGCAGCAAATATCCGGTCTCTCAAATCTTCATTATTTTTTCAATTCCAATATCTTAATCTCTCAATCTCCCCTTTCTCATTACACCTACAAAGGTTAACCAAAACCTACTGCCCAATACAGATAATACAAAAAACCTGGGCTCAACAGCTAAATCATGGAAAGACGTGTACATAGATGGCACTTTGTACCTGAACGGAATTGCAATGGCAAGAGCACAGCCATTTGCGAGTGAAACATTTTTTGGATGGGAAGCCGGAAACTCAAATATAGGAGGCAATAATTCCGCTTTTGGATACCGTGCACTTTGGGAAAATACAACAGGCGCTTATAATACAGCATTGGGTTTAGAAGCATTGCTTTCTAATCTTAGCGGTAGTGCAAACAATGCTGTTGGCTATGCAGCGTTGCATGCAAATAATGGAAATAATAACAATGCAATAGGAGATGCCGCATTATACTTAAACACGTCTGGCAATGATAATCAGGCTATAGGAACGCAAGCATTATGGCTCAATTTTTCTGGCAGTAATAACCAGGCTATGGGAAGTGCAGCATTAGACTCTAATTCTACCGGTAATTATAACCAGGCAATAGGTACTTATGCTTTGCACCGCAATAAAATGGGTTCATCCAATGTGGCGATTGGCAATGTAGCATTACTAAATAATATAAGCGGCAGTTATAATACCGCTATTGGTACGAATAGTTTATTAAGTAACGAGAAAGGTTTATATAACACAGTGCTCGGCGCTTATGCAGATGTAAATACTACTAATCTCATCAATGCTACAGCAATAGGCTATAAGGCTATAGTAAACGCATCTAATAAAGTAGTTATTGGCAACACAGCAGTCGAAGTAATTGGTGGATATGCTCCTGGTGGCTGGAGCATTTTATCAGACGGCAGATTTAAAAAAGATATAAAAGGAGATGTTCCAGGTCTTGAATTCATCAACAAATTAAAACCTGTTACTTATCATTTAGAGGCACGCAAGTTTGAAAAATTTCTTGGCAAATCTGATAGCGTTTTAAACCAGACAAAAACTGCTTACGATAAAGCTGAAAGCAGGTTACGTACAGGTTTTGTGGCCCAGGATGTAGAAAAAGCAGCTAAAGAATTAGAATATGATTTTGATGGAATACATCATCCTGAAAATGATAAAGACAATTATTCACTTTCTTATGATGTATTTGTAGTTCCTCTTGTTAAAGCTATGCAGGAGCTTTCAAAACAAAATGATGAATTAAAAAAACAAAACGAGTTGCAACAAAAAGAGATTAATGAACTAAAAGCAATGATGATTTCCTTAAATCAAAGTAATACTTCTTCAACTACAAGCGATAAACTACCAACGGGAAACCCCAAAAGCGCTTCACTAGAGCAAAACACGCCAAATCCTTTTAATCGCTCTACAGTCATTCGGTATAGCGTACCATCCACTGCTGCATCTGCAAAAATCATTATTACAGACAACGCGGGAAAAGTTGTAAGACAGATAAATGTTTCTGCTGTAAGTAAAGGGATGATAAATATAGAAGGCGGTTCACTTTCCTCAGGCACTTATAATTATTCATTGATTGCAGATGGCATGCTGATAGATACAAAAAAGATGGCAGTCGCGAAGTAAAGTTTTAGTCTTTTAAATTCGAATAATCTTCTCATCCACAATTTTCAGAATCACCATATCTGGTGATTGACATGCATACCTTTTCCCACACATTTTTGTGTTTGAAAATCCAAAATTTTTCACACTCTTAAACTTTAATTTATGAAAAAGACATCTTTAAAAATAGTTACTGTTGCGTTGTTTGCAATAACATCGCAAGCGATCGCTGGTCAAGCAAACGAGCATCTATCTAATTTGATTACACCTACAAAGGTTAACCAAAACCTACTGCCCAATACAGATAATACAAAAAACCTGGGCTCAACAGCTAAATCATGGAAAGACGTGTACATAGATGGCACTTTGTACCTGAACGGAATTGCAA
>WNFY01004918.1_pt1 | contig 13296 bp, 5 predicted proteins | sample 5400091 | NCBI WGS metagenome assembly WNFY01 (sample SAMN13153364, study PRJNA577476) | soil metagenome | isolation source: 60 cm soil or saprolite under grassland replicate 1 | place: USA:California | collected 2016-06-15 | reverse complement strand
GGCCGCAGTGAAAGCAATCGAGGCGGGCGCTGATATGTTGCTCAAACCCGCCGATGTAGACGCGGCCTTTCGTGGGGTTCGCGAGGCGGTGCGCGGCGGGCGTCTCACGGAACATCGAATTGAGGAATCGACACGCAAGATACTTGCGGCAAAATATGATCTTGGCCTCGTAAACCAACGTGAGACGCCGCTCGATACAATCGACCGGGTGGTTGGCAGCAAAGACGTACAGGCACTCGCGACCGAGATTGCTGAACATGCGATAACGCTCGTGCGCAACGACGACAAACTCATTCCGCTTGCCAATCTCAAACCGGATGCGCGCATCTTTAATTTGGCAATTACCAATGGCGACGATCGACTCTGGATCGCAAACGCCTTTGTTTCGAGATTAGCCAGGTCAGGTCGTAAGGTTGAAACGCTTGTCCTTGATGATCGATCTTCGGATCAGGAAGTGCAAAAGGCACTCGAAAGAGCAAAATCCGACGACTTGATTATTGCTTCGCTGTACGGGCGCGTGAGAACGGGTCAGGCAAACAGTCTTGGCCTTCCCAACTCGGCTGTTCGTGCCTTGTCTTCGTTGGTTGCGAGCAAGGCGCCGCTCATTGGCATTAGCTTTGGTAATCCGTATCTATTGCAAAGTTTTCCGGAATTGCGCACTTATATGGTCGCTTATGGCGACATGCCAAGTTTGCAGCAGGCGGCGGCTCGCGCGGTCTTGGGAGAGATTGATATAGCCGGCAAGTTGCCGATCTCTTTGCCGGGACTTTATTCCCGAGGAACTGGGATTCAGTTGAAAGCGTCGCGATGACATGCTGCGGATCCTTCGTCCAAAAACATGATTAGAATATTTAATCGCGGCAACTCACTTTCCGGCTATCTCCGTCTCTCGACCTCGCTCGTTCTGTTTAGCGCTCTAGTCGTTTCGAGTTTCGCAACTCAGCTTCCGGGTGGAACTCCGGCTGCGGCCGATGTGTCTGTGCAGCGGTTGGCCCAGATGGATTCGGCGATCGAACGCGAGATCGCACGGAAGCACTTGCCTGGCGCAGTCGTACTGGTCTCACGAAAAGCACACGTCGTTTGGCGCAAAGCCTATGGCGCGCGTGCCGTTGAACCAACACGGGAAGCCATGTCGGCCGACACAATCTTCGACCTCGCGAGTCTCACAAAAATAGTCGCCACAGCCACCAGCATCATGATTCTTGTCGAACGCGGAAAGGTGCGTTTAGGCGATCCTGTTTCAGAGTACATCCCCCAACTGAAAGGCGAGGGAAGGGAAAGAATCACGATAGAACAACTGTTGACGCATCGGGCGGGCTATGCGCCGGATTTCGACTTGCGCGAACGATGGACTGGTTATGATGAGGGGATCAAGAGGCTGCTAAAGGAACCACTACGCAATCCGCCAGGCTCTCGCTTTGTTTATAGTGACATTGGATTCATTGCGCTGGGCGAGGTGGTGCACCGTGTTAGCGGTCAAATGCTCGATCAGTTCGCGAAAAAAAACATCTTCACACCCTTAGGAATGAAGGACACAGGTTTTCGTCCCTCTCTGAAGAATCGCATTGCTCCAACGGAAAAACGCCGCGGGCAATTGAACTATCTCGGAGATTCGGCTGAAAACATTGGCGCGGCTGGGGAAGTGTGGCTGCGTGGTGAGGTCCATGATCCGACTGCCTCTCGCATGGACGGAGTGGCCGGGCATGCCGGACTTTTTTCTACTGCGGATGACCTGGCGATCTACTGCCAGATGATCTTGAATGGCGGACATTATCACGGCGTTCGCATTCTTGCTCCGCTGACGGTTGCTGCGATGACCCGGCCGCGGTTGGTTTCCAGCGCCGGGTGGACTCGCGGACTCGGCTGGGACGTCAACACAAGTTTCTCCAGTAACCGGGGAGATCTCTTCCCGCTTGGCTCTTTCGGCCACACAGGCTTCACCGGGACGTCCATCTGGATCGATCCCGCGAGTGAGATGTTTGTCATCTTTCTCAGCAATCGTGTGCACCCTGATGGCAAGGGCGACGTTGGTCCTTTGCGTGGCCGAGTGGCCACAATCGTCGCAGGGTCAGTGCTCGATCAAACCACGGTTGCTCGGGCACGCGAAGAGTCGTTGAACTACTACAACGAGATCCTCAAGAATTTCCAGAGTTTCACTACGGCGACCAACGAAGCACTCACTGCGATACCCCCGACAAAGGTACTCACCGGCATCGATGTGCTCGAACGCGACGGTTTCAAGCAACTGGCGGGCATGAAGCTGGGTCTGGTTACCAATCACACCGTACGCGATCGCGACGGACGTCCGACTATTGATGTTCTCAACAAAGCTCCGGGGCTGAAGTTAGTTGCGCTCTTTTCTCCTGAACACGGCATTCGCGGGCTTGCAGATGAGAAAGTCTCCGACTCGAAGGACGAGGCCACCGGGCTGCCGATTTATTCGCTCTACGGAGACACGCGACGTCCAAGACCTGAGCAACTGAAAGATATCGATGCAATTGTTTTTGATATTCAAGATGTGGGCGCCCGCTTTTATACGTACATCTCGACGCTCGGTTACGTGATGGAAGAAGCTGCCAAAGCGCATCTACCCGTGTTTGTGTTGGACCGACCAAATCCTATCGGCGGCACGAATGCAGACGGGCCGGTGGCTGATATGGACAAGCTCTCATTTACGGCATATCACAAGATTCCCGTCCGACATGGTTTGACGATAGGGGAGTTGGGTCAACTCTTCAACCAGCAGCGCAAGATTGGTTGCGATCTGCGAGTGATAAAGATGGAGGGTTGGAAACGCGCGATGTGGTTTGACGACACCAACCTAACTTGGGTCAATCCGTCGCCGAACATGCGTAGTTTGACTGAGGCGACGCTGTATCCTGGAATTGGGTTGTTGGAAACTACGAACGTTTCAGTTGGTCGCGGTACCGACACGCCATTTGAAGTTGTGGGCTCGCCGTGGATCAAAGAAGCCGACCTTGCCGCTTACCTGAATCGTCGTGCCATTCCGGGTGTGAGGTTTGTGCCGTTAAGATTCACGCCGAAATCCTCGGTCTTCAAAGACGAAGAATGTGGCGGCGTCAACATCATTGTGGTTGACCGCGTGCAGTTTAATCCTCTTCGCACTGGCATCGAGATCGCCGTCGCGTTACGTCATCTCTATTCAGCCGAGTGGAGGGTCGACGACTATCGGCGGCTGCTTGTCAATGCTGATACACTTGAACGCGTAAAGCGGGGTGATACGCCGGAAGAGATTGTGCACTCGTGGACCGCAGCCCTGGAGGAATTTCGTCGTGCGCGCTCCGGTATTCTGATCTACGAGTGAGTCTGAGACTGCGGCCGGGGAAGTACGCTGAAAGCGTTGGCTAATTCCAGCCCAGGGTTGCTGCAACCCTGGGGCCTCCTTCCACCCCTATTACTAATCGCGAACTCTGAAGGAGTTCGCGGACGTCGCCTGCGCACCCATTCGCCAACGCTTTCAGCGTTAACATTCTTTGGTACGTAACTCCCGGGATTGCTGCCACCCTGGGAGGAAATTAGCGAACGCTTTCAGCGTTAACAGGTTCGCATCAGAGGTGAAAAGCGGGCGCGCGACACGTTCAAACTCATATTAGAAATGCTTATCAAAATGATAAGAATCTTTAGCTACCATTATCTTCAACCAGAATCTATAATCACGTTTCCGATGCAAAATCTGATCTAGCATTGGGTCACGCGCCATACCTATTCAAGGAAAATCATCGGAAAGCACTTCGACTGGATTTGTGTCCAGCGCCTTCGACCGTCCACCAAGGGGAAAACGGATCTGCTGCTTGCGGCCATCGGTAGCCAGCGCGATCTTCAATGCGTTGTTCCTCCAAATCTCATTAGCAGAGAAGGAGTTTCCGAAATGAAAAGCAGAGTACTTCTCAACCTCATGATTTGCGTCGCGCTGGTCCCTTTGGCCGGTTCCTCAGCGTTAGGCCAGGGCACAACTTCTCGAGTAGCGGGAACTGTGCAGGATGCTAACGGCGCTGCTGTCGGCGGCGCAATCGTAACCCTGGCCAATGAGGCTACCGGAGTTTCTTTTGCGACGGAGACGAGCGATAGCGGCGCTTACGCTTTCGATTTGGTGCAAGTGGGAAAGTACAGTCTGACAATAGAGAAGCAGGGCTTTAAAAAATTCATAAGCCAGGGAAACGCCATCAACGTCAATCAACCGACGACCATCAACGCTACGCTTGAGACCGGCGGCGTCGCTGAGACAGTGACGGTTCAAGCCGCAGGGGAACAAGTGCAAACCAGTACTTCGGGGAATATCGGAAGCACGATTGAGCAAAAAACATTGGAGAGCCTTCCGATTGTGGGAACACGAGGCAGGAACCCGCTCGACTTACTGAATTTTCAGCCCGGCGTTGTTTTCGGTGGAAATACCGGCGGCGCGGTTAACGTGAATGGCTCGCGTGACCGTGCTTTTAATTTTACCCTTGATGGAATTGACATCAATGAGTCTACCTCCGGCGGTTCAAACTTTACCCCGCTTCGCCCAAATCCCGACTCGGTCCAGGAGTTCCAGGTCGTGACCAGCAACTTTACGGCAGAGCTCGGACGCAGCAGCGGCGCGCAGGTAACTTTAGTAACGCGCTCAGGAACGAACCAGTTTCATGGCAACCTTTTCGAGTACTATCGAACACCGCGATTGGATGCTAAAAGTTACCCGGTTACTATCGCCGGACTTCCTAAAGATCAGTTTGTCCAGAATATCTTCGGCGGCAGCTTCAGTGGTCCGCTCTTTGATCCCGGTTTTGGCGACACCGGAAGGCCTTTTCGATTGTTGAAAGACAAGGCATTTTTCTTTGTCAATCTGCAACTGCTTCGCGCCTACGATACAGCTTTGGTAACGCGAACGGTCTACACACAAGCGGCGCGGCAAGGTCTATTTCGTTATGTCGTCGGCAGAGCCAACGCTCCTTCAGGAACTGCAACGCCGTCAGTTGATGGCAGCGGCAATGCGATCCTTCCGAATTGTACCGGAACCCCGCCGACGAATTCGCCGTGCATTTCATCATATAACATCGCCACAAATCCAACTGGAACCGGTATTGACCCGACGCTGGGGGGGCTTATCACTTCGATGCCCTTGCCCAATAATTTTACAACGGGTGACGGATTAAATACTGCGGGATTTAATTTCGCTTCTCCGCAACACGAGAGGCAATACGATTTTGTCTCGAAGTTTGATTTCAAGCTCCGCGACAACAGTTTGGTCTACGTCCGCTATGCTCAGGGATCACAGAACACCTTAGGCGACTCGGCGAACGGTGGCCGTCCGATCTTCCCTGGTTCCCCGAATTTTGTAGATACATCTCGCACTCCGAAGAATTTGGCTATCAACTGGCGTTGGTCGCCGACAGGAACACTGGCAAATGAATTCATTTTTGGAATAAGTAAATTCTTCTTCAATTTTGAAACACCTCATCCTGACCCTAACTTGCCTTTTTCGTTTATCAATGTAGCAACGCCGAACACAAACTTCTCGTACAATGCGCGCGGCGTTCGAACTCTGCAGTTTATTGATAACGTAACTTACGTCCGAGGTTCACACACACTCAAAGGCGGAATTAATTTTCGTTTCAATCATCATAAGGATGACCGGTCGTCGGTTGCCGGTTCAGCAATCGAGCCGGTCGTGACTTTTAGTGGCACGGCTGGTTTCACGGGCTTTGGTTTGCCTACTTCCGGTGCGACCAGTATCAACTCGAACGACTTGACGCGGCTTCAAAACACGATAGTCGACGAGCTGGGGAAAATTAACACTGTCTCACAGGCTTTCGTTTTAGATCAGAGTAATCCGAGCACCTTTGCTCCAGCGGGAACAAGATGGCTTAACGAGGCTAACTATCCGGAGCTGGATTTCTACTTTCAGGATAACTGGCGATTCAGATCGAACCTGGTTTTTGATCTTGGCTTGCGTTGGGAGGTGAAGTTACACCCTTCGGTTGATAGCAGACCAATCCTGATTCCGAACCAACCCGTAAAAATTGGCGCGCCACCATCAAACACTTTGAAGTGGGTTGAGGGCGACGTGTTTAAGAATGACTACAGCAAATTCCTGCCCTCAGTCGGTTTTGCCTGGGACCCGTTCAAGACTGGAAAGACTTCGATTCGTGGAAACTATCGGATTGCGTCCGACCGGATAGCCACATTCTTATTCGGCTCTTCGATTTTCCAAAGCACACCGGGCAATAACACGGCGGCGACCAATTCCAACTTTGGCCAGGCAGGTGGACTCTATCGAAATCTTGGGCCGATCATCGCTTCTCTTACGCCGACGAATACGCCGACTGCTTTGCGTCAACCGCCAGCATTTAGCACAAACTCGATCAGCGCCATTGACCCGGATCTACAGTTTCCGCAAGTCCATGAATGGTCGCTGAGTTTTCAAAGAGAGATCCGGAACAATGTAATTGAAGTGAATTATATCGGGAAACACGCGGTTCATCTGCTCGGTGGATACAATGTAAACCAGGCGAATGTCTTCGCTTCGGTTCCGGGCGTCAGTGAGACTAATTTTCTTGATGCCTTCAATAAGATCAGGGCCAGTTCAAGCTACAACAGCCCGTTAATCAATTTGATAATGTCGGGCAATGCGGCAAACAACGGGGGAACAACCAGGTTCCGCGCCCTCAATACGACAGCCCTCTCGCAAGGAAGCGCGGCGACGCTGGCTCTGGCGGTTTCGCAAAGGACCTGTCAAACGGCGGATGTGAGCGCGGGAATCTGCACAACCCCCCAGCTTAATCAACGACTACTTGACCTGACCGGCTTTCCGTTCTTACTGCAGCAGTATCCGCAGTTTACGGGCGGGTTCAATGTCTTTGATAGTAACGACTATTCGAACTATCACGGAATACAAGTCATTTTGAAGCGTCGCATAAACGCAGGCTTAGGATTCCAGTTTGGTTATACATTCTCAAAATCAAAAGACAACCGCTCCTGGGATCCATCACTCAGCACCGTTTCAACCGGATCTGTTCAGTCGGCATCAAGCACGCCGTTCGACCTCAGAGACCGCAGCTTAAACTATGCCTGGTCAGACTTTGATCGCCGGCACGTTTTTCAGGGAACTTACACTTATGAGTTGCCTTTCGGCAAAGGGAAAGAGTTTGGTTCCGGTGCGTCGAAGATTGTTGACCAAGTCATCGGCGGATGGCAGTTTTCGGGAACCGTAATTTGGATGTCGGGAAGACCTTTCACGGTTTATTCCGGCTTGAACACTGTCAGCAATGTGGTGCAATCGACGGCCGATTGTACCGGCTGTACGCGGGACATTGGCCAACTTGTATTGGAAAGCGGAAGGAACTTCTGGTTTGACGCAGCCACGCGCGCGCTCTTTGCGCCGCCGGCACCGGGTTCGATTGGAAACACCGGACGCAATTTCTTCATTGCCCCCATCTATTTCCAATGGGACACGTCACTTTCAAAAAACTTCAAGATAAGCGAGAGGTTCAACTTCGATCTACGTGTGGATGCAAGAAACATCTTGAACAATCCCGCGTTTGATAATCCAACGGCGCTTATCACCTCGTCGATTTTCGGCCGCATTAACGACAGCGTTACCAACAATGCTCGAAGGATACAGCTATCAGGGAAGCTTAGTTTCTAGGAGTTCAGCTGCTGAACGCCCCGCGATTCCGCAATCGCCATTATTCTTGCTATGCATTCGCGCGGGTGTGATAAGGTTTAGCGTTCTGCCAGCGGGTCGGGCGCCTGTAATGGCGCAGCCAAAACTTTCGAAATTGTTTTCATTCCCTTAGGTTCTGACGATCGTGCATCCCGGAGGTGTGGGCCTTCGGATCAAAGCAAATATCGTTTCAAACGACGAAAAGGAAGCAACCAATGAGACACCAACAGATTTTAGTTCGGATGACCTTTCTAGCGTTCGCATTTTGCCTGAGCCTGAGCGGACTCGCTCTTGGTCAGGAAATCACCGGCAGCATCGCCGGTACCGTAAAAGACACGACTGGAGCCGTCGTAAAGGGCGCGACCGTGACAATCACCGATAGCGACAAGAAGGTCGTCGTGCGCACGGTAAGCACGAATGATGATGGGGAGTTCTCCGCACCGCTGCTGCCTGTCGCACTCTACGATCTCAGCGTCGAAGCCACAAACTTTAAGAGGCATGTTGATAGCGGCGTAAAGGTAAATGTGAACGAGCGTCGCACGGTGGATGTGATTCTACAGGCAGGCAATATCGAAGAAACGATCACGGTGACCTCAGATCTATTGCAGGTGAACACTCAGTCCGCTACGGCCGGGAACGTAATCAACGGCGATCAGGTGCGGCAGCTTTCATTGAATAATCGCAACTTTGTTCAACTTATAACTCTGTCCCCAGGGGTTTCAGCAAATATAGCCGACCAGATCTACGTCGGTACGACCAATCCGAACGGAGCCTCAAACGCGTTGCAAATTGCGGTGAACGGTGTCAGGTCAAGCTCAAACACGTACACTGTAGATGGCGCGGACACGACGGACCGGGGAGCTAATCTGACGATTCAAACCTATCCGTCTGTTGACGCGATCGCCGAGTTCGCCATTCTTCGCAGCCTTTATCCAGCCGAATCCGGCAGGAGTTCCGGAGGTCAGGTTAACGTCGTTACGAAAAGCGGTTCAAACAGCTATCACGGCGACCTCTACGAGTTTTTCCGTAACGACTGGTTGAATGCTAATTCGTTTTTAACAAACCGAACGTTTCCGCTTGGCCGGACCGCCGATGGGAAGGCGAAACGTGTTCCGCTGAGGTACAACAATTTTGGCGGCACATTTGGCGGGCCGGTAGTGGTGCCACACTTCGGTGAAGGCGGACCTATTTTTTCAAAGCTAAGGAAGACCTTCTTCTTCTTCTCAGAAGAGTCACGGCGAGTAATCACCTATCCCACCTTCAACTCAACGGTTCCGTCGGCCGCGCTCCGCCAGGGGATCTTTCCGCAAGACGTTTGCATCGGGCCGGTAGCTAATCCCTGCGCAACGGTGCTGCCGGCCGGACAATCCCTGCCGCAGAATCTAAGAAGTCGGGTCGCGGCGGCATATGTTCAGGACATTTATAATAAGTTGCCACTGCCGTCGGATGCAGCTGGCACCCTGTTCTTTCCGGCCAGGGGCATTTTTAATTTCCGCCAAGAGCTCATCCGGATTGACCAGAGATTCAATGAAAAGGTGGCAGCATATTACCGATTCGAAAATGATACGATACCTACGATCGAGCCGATCGGCTTATTTAGTGGCGGTGCTGGACAACCATTTGTTTCAACGACGCAGACAAGTTCTCCGGGACGCACGCATGTGGGACGAGTCACATGGGTGAAATCACCAACCACGGTTTGGGAGTTCGGCGGCTCGTACTCTTACGGCGACGTTCCCAGTAAGGTGATCGGACTCCTCAACAATGCAAACTCGCCGGACATCACTGGGAGTCTGCCGCCGTTCCCCTATACCGTAACCAGGGGAAGAGTGCCGACAATTACGGGAAATGGCTTCTCAAACCTCAGCACGTTCGGACCATACAGTGATTTCTCGTACAACAAGACCTTCAATACGACGCTCTCGAGGGTGTTCGGTACCCACACCACGAAGTATGGTTTCTATTACACCAAGATCAGAAAGCATGAGAACTCGCTTGGTGGAACCAACGAGGCCACCTACGGTGCTGCGTCCACCGCACCTACCAGACCTACAGGAACCAGCGCTACTAATCAGCTTTGGGCCAATTTCCTTTTGGGCAATTTTCAGACGTTTACCCAAAACCAGTTTGACCTGACAGCTGATTTGAGATCCAGCAGCATTGAGGGGTTCGCTCAGGACGAGTGGCGCTATCGGTCCAACATTACTCTCTACTATGGAGTGCGTTTTACGCGGTTTGGCCAGCCCTGGGATGGTAACGGCCGCCTGACAAGCTTCGATCCGGCGCGCTTTGATCCCAGCCAGGCTTTCCAGGTTCTGGCAAACGGCACGCGCGTAGCGGGCACTGGTAACCCACTGAATGGGATCATCGTTAACAGCCAGGCAACTGTGACGGGAGCGACTGTTTCACCTTTTGGCAAGGCCGTCGCGCCGACCCGCAACAACTTCGCGCCGCGGGTAGGAATTGCCTGGGACCCGTTTAAGAAAGGCACGACTTCGGTCAGAGCTGGATACGGCATCTACTATGATCAATTGTCGTTCAGTTTCGAAGAGACGGGGCTGGTCGCTACCAATCCTCCGTTTCAGGCGCAAGCAACCCTCAATCCTGTTACGCTTGACAACCCGCTTGCCGGAAATCCAACTGTCAGCCTTTCGGTTCCGACAGTCGCCGGCATCGACCAAAATTTTAAAACCCCCTATGTGCAAAGTTGGTCCCTGGATGTACAACACCAGCTGACCCCAAAAACACTATTTACTGTTGGTTACTTCGGCTCGAGGGGCGTCCATTTGTCTGGACTCGTCGATCTGAATAATTTGCCTCCGGGGTTCGCCCTTACTCAGACTTGTCGAACCAATAACGTAAATCCGGCAACGTTCGGCCCTTGCCAAACGGCAGGTCAATTCACCAGTTCGACCCAGGAGTTGATCCTCAACCAGATTAGACCCTTCAGAGGCATCGGACCAGTCCGCACTCTACAGACGAGGTTCAACTCGAACTATCACAGCCTTCAGGTCACTGCGCAACGAAGGTTTTCGCGCAGCAGCCAGATCAATCTTGCTTATACATGGTCGAAGAACCTGACTAACAGTCAGAACGAATCTTCGACCGCACCACAGAATACCTATAACCTCCATGACGAATACGCGCGCGCCAATCTGGACAGGCGTCACGTTTTGAGCGTCAACTATATTTACGAGTTGCCGTTTTATCAGAGCCAAAAAGACGCGACCGGAAAACTTCTCGGTGGATGGCAGATTTCGGGAATCACCTATTACTATACGGGCTTGGGTTTCACGGCCACCACCAACATTGATCCTGCCGGCCTTGGAGTGCTGAGCGCGTCACCGTCAGGTTTTAGACCAGACGTGACTTGCAACCCGAATCAAGGTGGGGCAAAGACATTCGCACAGTGGTTCAATACTGGTTGCTTCGTTAACCCCACAGTATCCAGTCGTGCCGGCAATGAGTCGCGCAACGTCATCACTGGTCCACCGACAACACGTTTCGATGCCACCCTGGCAAAGACCTTTAAGTTCAACGAAACGAAGTCGGTACAACTGCGGTGGGAAGTTTTCAATATATTCAACCATACAAACTTCACTACCCTGGCGCTTGCTTTCTCCACTCCGGCGACTTTCGGAACCGTGACCGGGGTACGTGATCCGCGGAACATGCAGCTTGGCATGAAGTTTATCTTCTAACATTCAGCGACTGCTGGATCGATTCCGGTGCCCGCAGCGGAGACGCTGCGGGCATTCGCACGATTGGCCCTTGTTAGTGTTTTTAATAGATCATCCAGCGTGAAGTCCCTGTCCCAGTTTACGTCTGAGATTTGAAACATCTTGATGTCCGCAACGCGGATAAGCGTGGCTGCCATTACTCTACTTGGCTCGTTGCTTTCATTCCTGATTTAATTGCGCTATGAATTCCAACTCGGACCGTATTTCGCTTCGCAACGCCCGCATCGTTTCACCTGAGAAGCTGATTGAGCGCGGCGCTGTACTGATCCATGCAGGGCACATCGCAGAGGTCAGCGCTCCGGAATCGTCAGATCGCTCCAGTGACGTATTGGAGTTGGACCTCGACGGTCTAACTCTCTTCCCCGGCTTTATTGACGTTCACATTCATGGTGCTGCTGGTATCGATACGATGGAGGCGAGTGCCAGCCAGTTGGCAGAGATTTCTCAGTTTCTGGTTACGAAAGGGGTGACTGGTTGGTTGCCGACACTGGTGCCCGCGTCCCAGGAGCGTTACAGCCAATGCATTAGTGCAGTTTCGTTGGGCCATACGAGGGCGACTCCTCAAGTGCTCGAGAGCGCGTTTGCGGCCGGTGCCCGGCACATGACTCACTTCATGAATGCGATGGCGCCGCTGCATCATCGCACACCGGGACCGGTGGCCTGGGGACTGATGCGTGATGATGTTTCATGCGATGTAGTAGCAGACGGCGTGCATCTTGCTCCCTTGATGCTTCAACTGCTATTGAAAGTGAAGGGACCACAACGGCTGAGCCTGATCAGTGACGCAATCGCCGCTGCCGGAATGGGAGATGGAGAATACCAAATCTGGGGCGAGACGATCGTCGTAAGAAATGGACGCACAAGCAATGCGGCCGGGACTATTGCCGGATCAGTTATCACAATGGTTGATGCGGTGCGCATGATGCTTTCGTTGGGCGTCTCGGAAGTTGATTGTGCGACGATGGCCTCTACCAATCCAGCGCGGTTGTTGGGAGTTGGCGGGGATTGCGGCTCAATCGAGGAAGGAAAGAGAGCCGATCTCGTCGCGGTTGATGCTGATGGGAATGTGCGATTGACGATTGTCGGTGGCAATGTTGCGTTTCAGGAATGATGTTTTGAAGGTCTCTTGTTTAGACTCCAAGAGTCGCACGAAATTATGCTTTCCTCTCATTCTCGCCAGGCTTCAGTCTGGTGATCGGGCGGTATCAAGGGGGGCGAACCGTTAAGACCGTTCCCGGATTATTATTTTGCCTCGATTACCGGGCTAAGAGCCAGGTGAGAATGAGAGGGCTCCGCCCCATCTTCAATCCGCCTTGCATATAGGCGTCTAGCAAAGCTCTAATCGTAATACCCTGCGCGACGATACGATTCGTCCACCAGCTCGACCGGATGGCAAACCCGCAGCGGACAACCAGCCAAACGGGCACCGGCGCCAATTTGCATCTGACAACCGGGATTACCGGTAGTCAGAATGTTGGCTCCTGCCATTTGGATCTGCGTTAGTTTTTCGCGGAGAACTCCTTGCGACATTTCAGGTTCGACCAGGTTGTAAATACCTGCCCCGCCACAACACCGTTCTGAGCCCTGGAGACCTACGAAGGGCAGATCGGGAATCGTCTGCAGCATCTCAAGCGACGCGTCAGCTGCGTGTTGGCCATAAAGTAAGTGGCAAGACGCGTCATAAGTCACCATACCTTCACCAAGACTGGAGCCCTTTCGCACAGCGACAGTCTGCAATTGCTGACTGACATCGCGAACCCTGGCGCTGAAAAGTTTGGCATCTGCGGCAAGTTCTTCATCATGGGCCAGCAGGTGATCGTAGGATGAAAGCATTGCGCCGCAGCCGCCGGCGTTTGTAATGATGGAAGCGGCCTCAGAATCTGTAAAAGCCTG
>WNFY01008300.1_pt1 | contig 13301 bp, 11 predicted proteins | sample 5400091 | NCBI WGS metagenome assembly WNFY01 (sample SAMN13153364, study PRJNA577476) | soil metagenome | isolation source: 60 cm soil or saprolite under grassland replicate 1 | place: USA:California | collected 2016-06-15 | reverse complement strand
AGGCCGCCGCGATCGCGCCGCCGAGCCGGGTTCCCCCCTGCAAAACCGGCGCGGCGACGACGTGCAACAGTCGGCCGCCGGAGAGCCAGATCCCTTGCGTCTGCTCCCCCTGTAGCGCTCCGGAGATCGTCGGGACGCCGGAGAGGTCAGCCGTGTAGGGGAGCGGCTTGTCCGTGCGCGCGATCGCGGTGCCTCCCGGAGTGACGGCGACCATGAAGTCGGCGCGGGTCTTGGAGGCCTGCTCGGTCTTCAGTGTGTCCAAGATCGACGCCGGGTTGGCCTCGTCGAAGAGCGAGATGATCCCCGAGTTGTTGACCACGACGTCGAGCGTGCGATGCAGCTCCGCATAGCGGGTCGACTGAAAGGATTCCCAGGCCGGACCCGCCTTCTTCAGGTCGTCTTTGATCTTCGCGTCGGCGACTTCCCGAGACCGGTAGGCGGAGATCGCGATAGCGCCGCCGACCGCGATGGCGATCAGCAGCGCCGCGGCCGCGAACACCTTCAGCTTGAGCGAGAACTTGGGGGGCTCGGGCGGGGGAAGTTTCAGGCCGCGAACCGGGATGTTTTCGGAGGTCCTGGCGGCGCCCTCAGTAGCGCTCATCTTCCGGTCCCGGCGGCGCGTAATCTTTGCCGTACTTGTTCTTGTGAGGCTGAGGCTTGTAGCCGGATATGTCCAGACGCGGGGCGGCGCTCGTCTCCAAGCGCGGCCGCACGGACAGCGCGACCTCCGCCGTCTCTGCCGCCTCTTCGTGCCAGAGCCTCAAACGGGCAGGCCCGACGGGAACTCCTTCGAAGCGAAAGGAGCCATCCGCGCCCGTCACGGCCGCGAAATCCGAGTCGACAACCATGACGAAGCCCACCATCTGGGGATGGATGTTGCAATAGACCCGCACGAGCCCCGACTCCTCGAACTTCTTCTCCTTCGACGCGCCGGCACGGTAGAGGCCCAGATCGAAGCGGTTGGCCCCGGAGACGGAGAAGACGTTGTGGTAGATCGGATCGACGTTGGGAAAATCGACCAGGCCCTGACGAGACACGACGACCACCCGCGGGGTAAAGCGTTTCTTCTCGCTCTTCATCGAAGCGCGTACCCTCCCCTCCGCCGACCGGCGCGCGCCCTCGAGCCAGACCACGACGTTGGAGGCGTCGGGCACGGGCGCTCCGTTCTTGATCAACGTGATCCGTCCCGCGAGCGTCCCCACCGGAGGGGGCGTTGACGGGAAGAGTAAGGCCAGCAGGAAAACGAGAAAACGCATCGTCCAAATTGGCGAAAATCATAACACCCGGTTCGCGGTCACTCCGGCGCCCTTCGCCTTTCGCCCTTCGCCATCCGCCATAAAATGAGGCGGGAGGACCGCATGAAAAGCGTCGAGATTTTTGGAAAGGACACTTGACCCTACACGACGGCGGCCCGTGAGGACTACGCCAAGCGGAAAGTTCCCTTCGTCTACATCGACGTCAAGAACGACAAGAAAGAGCTCGAGCGAATGATTGCGTTGTCCGGCGGACGGCAGGTCCCCGTCATCCTCGAGGGCGAAAAGGTCACGGTCGGATTCGGAGGGACCTGAGGAGTGTGACTCGCCGCGCCGTGTGCGCGGCTCGTTGCGACGAGTGGGAGAGAGGGAGAGGGGGAGAGGGGGAGAGGTTGGTTTGACGAACGGTCGTTCCTTGAAGCGTCACCCCCTCGCCCACTCACCCACTCCCCCCCTCTGTCACTGATACAAATCTCTTCCTCCAGTCACAGCCCCGTGCTAGAAAGCCCGTAATTCCGCTGGAGGCCTGATGGCACAAGAGACCGTTCCGGAGTTTCGGCCCTATGTTCCCTCAGACCAGGAGATCCCCGAGTTCACGGCCAAGGCGGTCATTCTCGGGGTCGTCTTCGGGGTCATCTTCGGGGCCGCGCCGGTCTATCTCGCTCTGCGAGCCGGACTGACGGTCTCCGCTTCGGTCCCGATCGCCGTGCTCGCGATCGCGGTCTTCAAGAAGCTCGGGAAATCCACGATCCTCGAGAACAACATCGTCCAGACGATCGGATCGGCCGGCGAATCCGTCGCCGCCGGCGTGGTCTTCACGATGCCGGCCCTTCTCTTTCTCCAGGGCGGAACGGAGTACTTCAAGTATCTGACCATCTTCGTGCTGGCAGCCGTTGGCGGCACTCTGGGCGTGCTCTTCATGATCCCGCTTCGCCGCGCTTTGATCGTCAAGGAGCACGGCAAGCTCAAATATCCGGAGGGCGTGGCCTGCGCCGTGGAACGAGACGGCGACCTGGTTCCGCACCGGACGCACCGGCAAGATCCCGGACGCGACCCTCTCCTGCGACGTCACGCCGGAGTATCTGGGGCTCGGATACATCATCGGGCCGCGCATCGCGGGCGAGCTCGCCTCGGGAGGCGTCCTCTCCTGGCTGGGTTTGATCCCGCTCATCTCGATCTTCGTCGCCGACAGCCGCATCGTCCAGGACCTGAAGAACCTGGGCTTCACCGACGCCTGGATGGCGAGCCACTCGCACGCGGAGTGGATCTACCGCGCATACGTCCGGTACATCGGCGCGGGAGCCGTCGCGTGCGCCGGAGTCATGACGCTGGTCAAGACGCTTCCCACGATCGTTTCCGCGTTCCGGGAGTCGGTCAAGTCGTTCGGCGCCGGCGGGAAGGCGCAGGGCGCCGTCCCGCGCACGGAGCGAGACCTCGGGATGGGGATCGTCGTGATCGGCTCTGTCGTTCTCGCCCTCCTGATCACCGTGCTGCCGAAGTTCCCGCACGGCCCGTTCCCCGGCTCGCTCTTAATGGGGCTGCTCGTCGTGGTCTTCGGATTCTTCTTCGTGACGGTCTCTTCGCGGATCGTCGGCATCATCGGAACGTCCTCCAACCCGATTTCCGGAATGACGATCGCGACGCTGATGGCCACATGCGTGGTCTTCGTCGCGGTGGGCTGGACGGGGGACGTCTACCAGGCCGTGGCCCTCTGCGTAGGCGCGATCGTTTGCGTCGCGGCCGCCAACGCCGGCGCCACCTCGCAGGACTTGAAGACCGGCTACCTTGTCGGCGCGACGCCGCGAAGGCAGCAGATCGGCTTCATCATCGGAGTCCTCACTTCGACGGTCGTCATCGGCGGGACTCTTTTCCTTCTCGACAAGACGTATGCGATGGGGGAGCCGCACGGAATCGGCGGACCGAAGCTCGCCGCGCCCCAGGCCACCCTGATGGCGACGATCATCAAGGGATTGCTCGCGCAGAACCTGCCGTGGGCTCCCGTTCTCGTCGGAGTCTTTCTCGCGTTCATGGCGCAGATGGCGGGAGCGCATGCGCTCTCCTGGGCCGTGGGCGCCTACCTGCCGCTCTCGACGACGTTCCCGATTTTCATCGGCGGCCAGATGAAGGCGCTCGCCGACCGGATGTCGCACCGGAAGGAGGAAAGCGAGCTCTCTTCCGGGATGCTCTACTCGACGGGGCTCGTGGCCGGTGGATCTCTCGGAGGGGTCTTGATCGCGCTCGTCGCCTTCATCGGGGACTTCTTCCTCCATATGGAGAAGCCGACGCTCTTGGAGAAGCTCGATCTGGGCTCGAGGTTCTATCCGGACATCAAGAACGGTCTGATCAGCGGCAACGTCCTCTGCGCCATTGTGTTCGCGGCGCTCTGCGTTCTTCTCGTCAAGAACGCACGGAAGGATCTGACTGCGTAGTTGTCAGTTGTCAGTGATCAGTTCTCAGTTACCAAGGCTTGGAACGGAAAACTGAGAACTCAGAACTGAAAATCTTCAGGGAAGCAGTTCGAACGCGCGAACATGCCGCGGCCGTACGCGGGCGAAGTCGCGCCGGTCGGTGGTGACCAACGTTTGGAGCTTCAGCCGCTCCGCGATTGCCACGACCGAGGCATCCACGAAGCCAAGAAAGTCGTAGGCCTCGAGCAGCTCCGAGGCCCGCCTCAGATCGGCCGTCGTCAGGTTCTCGACCGCGATTTCCTTCGCCGCAAGGGATTCGGTAAACCTCTTTTCCGCGGCGACTCCGAGCCTTTTGCGGATCAAGTATGCCGCCTCTGGAATGACGGTGACAGGAACCATCAAGCTTCGCCGATCCTTCTGTAGGAAGTCGCGCACGCGGGCGTGCCAGTCGTCGTCGGCGTCCGCGAGGGCATAAAGGGGTCCAGTGTCAATCAGAAGGGGCATCTAGACTTTGCGAGAGGATTTCCTTCGAGTTTTCGGAGCGACAGCGTGCGGTTCCAGATCTCGGAAGACGATGTCCTCCTGACGCTGCGCTGTCCTCCGCGTACCGCTTCGCCCGGCCGCGAGGAAACGTAAGGGCCGCGGGGTTTTTCTCCGCTCCCCTCCCAAATAGCGGTCGATCGCTTCCCGGAGCACGCTCGCCGCAGGCACGCCCTTACGCTCCGCAACCAGCCGCAGCTCCCGTTCTGCCTCCTCCTCAAGAAACACTGTGGTCCGCTTCATATGACGTATGCTAGCATATATCCTCTTTTAGGCATCCGCTCTCAGTTAACCGTGGACTGAAACTGAAAACTGAGAACTGAAAACTGATAACTCTTCAAGGAGTCCCGATCCGGTCCAGGATCATGATCTTCTGCCAGATCTTGCGGGAGAGGCCCGCGGTCAGGTTCTCGATCTCGTTAACCGCTGCCAGCGTGGCCGAGTCGTCGAAGTCTTGGACGTGAAGCGCGGCCGCTTTGCTGATCACGGCCAGCAGATCGCTGCAGAAATCCAGATAGCGGATCAGGTCGGGCGTCGCCAGAGCGACATCGTCCGCCTCCGCCGCGCTCCACCGATCCGGGTCCTTGGTGAGCTGATGCATGTCGATGATGTGCGCGATCGAACGCAAAGGGTGAAGAGCGGCCAGAGCGCGCAGGCGTTTCGACCGGCGTTCGAGACCGATGAGAAAGAGGACCGCGATTCCCAGGAAGACGAGGTTCTGGATCGCCGCCTGAAGCCCTTGAACGAATTCCGAGGACGTCCGGAATGCGAGCTGCACTCGGACTCCGGATACCGTCCCGAGCACGGCCACGAGGATGACCAGCAAGCCGGCGACCACGCCGCCCCGCAGGAGCTTGCGCGGCTGCGCCAGCCAACGCGCAGTCTCGGCCGCGTCCACGCAGACTCCGACCAGCTCCTTGGCGACTCGCGAGAGACCCGAGCCCGGGAAGCGGGTCGCGATGCGGTCGCTCTGGGCAAGAGCCGTGCGGACGATCTCGGCGGATTCGAGGCGGCGGTACATGTGGGGAAGTTGTCAGTTCTCAGTTTTTAGTTGTCAGTTCAAGACCCTGTTGGAAACTGAAAACTGATAACTGATAACTGAAAACTCGTCGCTAGATCACCCCAAACTTCCGACCAACCTTCTGGAACGCTTCGACGGCACGATCGAGGTCTCGCCGTTCATGAGCGGCGGAAACCTGACAGCGCAGCCGCGCCTGTCCCTGCGGCACGACCGGGTAGCCAAAGCCCGAGACATAGATCCCCTCCGCGAAGAGGTCCTTGCCCATCGCGACGGCCTTGGCGGTGTCGCCGACGATGACGGGGACGATCGGGTGGCTGCCGTGAGGGATGGTGAATCCGGCGTCCACCATCGCCTTGCGAAAGGTGGCCGCGTTGTCGCGCAGGCGGCGCACCGGAGCGGAATCCTCCCGCAACAGGCGAAAGGCCTCGAGCGACCCGGCCACGACCGCTGGCGGAAGAGAGTTGGAGAAGAGATACGGCCGGCTCCTCTGGCGCAGAGTCTCGATGAGCGGCTTGGGTCCGGTGGTGAACCCGCCCGCGGCCGAGCCCATGGCCTTGCCCAGAGTCCCAGTAAAGACATCGATTCGATCCATGACCCCTTGCTCCTCGGCAGTGCCGCGCCCGGTCGAGCCCAGAACGCCAGTGGCGTGGGAGTCGTCTACGGCGAGAAGCACGTCTTTCTCCCGGCAGATCCGCACGAGCTCCCGGAGGTTGGCTTCCTCGCCCTCCATGGAGAAGACTCCGTCGGTCATCATCAGCCGGAAGCGGGAAGTCTTGTCTTCCCCGAGCATCTTCTCGAAGGCCGCGAGGTCGTTGTGCGGAACGCGAAGGCGCTTGGCCTTGCAGAGGCGCACGCCGTCGATGATCGAAGCATGGTTGAGCTCGTCGGAGTAGAGGCCGTCGGACTCCTCCAGGATCGCGGCGAAGAGCCCTTCGTTGGCATTCCAGCAGGACAGGTAGAGGATCGCGTCGTCTTTTCCGAAAAAGGAGGCGATCTCCGCCTCGAGCTCCTTGTGCAGCTCCTCGGTCCCGCAGATGAAGCGGACCGAGGCGAGTCCTGCGCCCCATCGGTCGATGGCTCTCTTCTGGGCCTCGCGGATGCGCGGATGGTTGGCAAAGGCGAGATAGTTGTTGGAGGTCAGCATCACGACCTCGCGGCCGCCGACCTTCACCCGCGCGTCCTGCGGCGACTGGAGGACGAGCTCTTCCTTGTAGGTCCCCGCCTGACGCAGCTTCGCCATCTCGCCTGCGAGGTGGTCGATGAGGTTCATGAGAAGAAGTTATCAGTTATCAGTTGTCAGTGATCAGTTTCGCTGGCCAGAACTGAAAACTGAAAACTGAGAACTGAAAACTGAGAACTACGTTTCGGAAAGGATCTTTCCGGCCACGCGTCCGCCCGGAAAGGCGGCGTCCAGCGCCGCGACCGCTTCCTCGAACGCCGCGGTGTCGCGCGCGACGATCTCGGCGCAGATCGTAGGTCGGTTGATGATTTCGGAGGTTCCCGTGGGATTGCGCACGATCACGGCCTGGGCCGGCCTCTCCACGTAAAAGAGGATGTGGTCGAGATCCTCGAGGGCACGCGAAACGGACCGATTCGCCCGCTCCTGTTCGTCGTTGGTCAGGCAGACGCCCGCGAGACCGACAACTTTGAAGTGGTTCGGCTCGAATTCGGTGCGATCCCAGTTCTTCCAGACCCGCTCGCGAGGCATCAGCTGAAAGCGGTAGGCGAGGTTGGAGAGGCGTGATTCCTCCAACGCGAACTCGGCGATGCGCCGCTCGTTCATCTCTTCGGCGGGATCGGGCTTGGGCGGCTTGCTGGTCGGCATGTATGAAGTCTAAGGTCTAAGGTCTCAGGTCCGAACTTATCAAGCCGCGCGTCTGTTTTCGAACTTTAGACATTAGACCTTGGACTTTAGACCCCTCCGGCTCGCCCGTTCGGGTAAAAGACCACCTTCATCGCTTCGCGCTTTTCCAAGAGCGCCATGGCGTCGTGAAACCTGTCGAAGCCCTCGAACTCGTTGGTGACGACGTGCTCGACCTGGAGGCCGGCTTCGAGCAGGTCGAGCATCTTGATCCAAGTCTCGAAGATGCGGCGGCCGATCACGGCATGGAGCGTGAGTCCCTTGAAGATGAAATCGTTGGTGTAATCGCGGATCGCGACCGCCGTCTCGCGCGGGAGCCCCAGGAGCGAAACGATCCCTCCGCGCCGGGCGGCCCCGAGCCCCAGGTTGATCGAAGCCTCGGCGCCCGAGAGCTCGAGCACGACATCGGCCCCTCCTCCGGTCGCTTCCTTGAGGCTTCCGACCGGGTCCTTCGTCCGGGAGAGGTCGATGACAGAGACGTGCTCTCCGCCGCGCTCTCGCGCCCAGCGGCGGGCGTGGCCGGCCGCCTGCGTGTTCACCTCGGTGATCGCGATGTGGGACGCGCCCGAGAAACGGGCGATCTCGGCGCACATCGCGCCGATCGGCCCATAGCCCAGGACGGCGACGGACCGTCCCGACAAGTCGGCGACCTGCGTCGTGTGAACGGCGTTGCCCAGGGCATCCAGGAAGGCGCCCACCCGCACCGGCACGGTCGAGCGATCGAGGGGAACGACGTTGAAGGCCGGCACGACGACGTACTGCGCGAAACATCCGTCGCCGTGGACTCCCAGGATCCGCGTGTTCTCGCAGATGTGCCGCTGGCCGATTCGGCAGGGGCGGCAGTGCCCGCAGGTGACGTGCATCTCCGCCGAGACGTACATCCCCGTCTCCAGATGCGGCCGCTGCCCGCCGGGCCCGAACGAAACGATCTCGCCGCAGAACTCATGTCCGTAGATGCGCGGCGGCTGCACCATGCCCGCCATCGACGGGTCCCATTGATAGATGTGCTTGTCCGATCCGCAGACGGCCGTGGCCAGGACGCGAATCAGGACCTCGGCCTGGCCGGGCTGGGGGACGGGGACGGTTTTGATTTCCGTCGCCGACGGTCCAGCCGCGGCCTTGGTCTTGACCACCGCCTGCATCTTGAGGGGCGGACGGGGGGACGGGGTGACGGGGCGACGGGGGGAGGGAGTGCGTTTTCTCCCAGTCCCCCCGTCCCCCAGTCCCCCCGTCCTCTTCAATCCCCCGCCTCGTCGTCTCGAACGTAGCCGGAGCGCGGGCCGGCAGCCGCGACTTCATGCGAGAAGACGTCCACGGGATGGACGTAGCGGGCGACGGTCTCCCGCGTGCCGGCGATCCGGAGCTTCTCGAAGAGAAAGGTGAACTTCTTTTCCAGCGATCCGCCAATCGCTTGCCGCGTGCCGGCGGGGAGGTTCCAGAAGGCCTCCTTGAAGTGTCCGATCGCCTGTTTGCGATTCTTGTAGAGGAACTGATTTTCGGTCTCGCCGGGCGCCCTCTGCGTTCCGTAGTTGTCGAAGAGCCACCGCTCAACCTGCCGCTTCAACGGCAGAGGAAGGGAGGGGTGGTCGTAGACCATGTTCTGGAACTCGGTGGCCAGGTGGATCTCCGCGCATTCGTGGTCGGGGAAGTGGCCGAAGAGCTCGGAGGGAAGCGTCGAAGCGCCGTGCTGCACGGCCCCCGCCATTCCGTATTCTTCGCGCGCGACCTTCGAGATGCGCCTCAACGTCTCGAAATCGATCGCCACGCGCTGCACGGTGCCGTCCGGGCCGACGACCCCTCCGTGATGGGAACCGGTCTGAACGGAGACCTTGGCGATTCCTTCGATGCCTTCGCCGAGCGCCCGCCGGTACACCGTCATGTAAGCGCGCAACTCCTCCGGAGTGGAGTTCTCCTTGCCGACCTCGCCGATCTCCCCACCGACCGAGATCGGAATCGCCTTGGACTGGCGGGTTCGAATGAACTTCGTGAACCGGGCGGCCATCTCGGCGTTGACTCTCTGCTGCTCCTCGAGGGTTGGCTTGGAGAGATCGACCAGGGTCGACGTGTCGATGTCGATCTGAAAGAACCCGGCCGGGATCGCCTCGTCGATCAAGGCCTCGATCGCGGCGATCTCCTTCTGCGGGGCCTCCTTCATCTTCTTCGGATTGGTCTGGTAGTGATCTCCCTGGAGAAACACCGGCCCCACCCACCCTTCGCGGATGGCCGCGGCGAGCACGACCGCCGCGTACTCCGCCGGCCGTTGATCGGTGTAACCGATCTCGCTACGGGCGATCTCGAAAATCACGGCGCCCGCATCCATGCGGCGGGCCGCCCGAATCGCGGCGCAGGCGCTGTCGTAGGAGAGGATCCGGATGTTGATGGCCGGCATGGTGAAGCCGGAGACCTCGCCTCGCCCTCGGGCCTTGTAGAGCGGCAGGATCGACGCCGGAAGAATTCCGAGCGAGGCGGCTGCCTCCCGGATCGCTTGCCGAGCCGCTTGCCGCGCTTCCGCCGGTCCGAAGACGGCGCTCCAGATCAGGCTGTCGATCGTTTCCTCTCGGAAGCGGCGGGCGTCGCGGACCGCGATCCGATCGCCCTCGATCGCGGCTCCCGAGGCCACGAGGTAGTCGTTCAATTGGGCCGTTGTGGTGAAAAGCTCCATGACGTCTCTCCGAATGGGCGGGGATTCTAGCCGAGGTGGTAGGTCGTAGGACGTAGGTGGTAGGGTTTTGCGGGTGAACCCTCCCTACCACCTATCGCCTACCACCGATCACCTGTTCTGATGCTCCTCTCCCGCACGATTGATTTCAATGCCGGCCGCAGACTGTGGCGGCGGGAGTGGAGCGCGGAGAAAAATCGAGCGGTGTACGGGGAAGAGGGGCCTCACGGATACGGCCACAACTACCGGTTGGAGGTGGCGGTGGAGGGCGAGGTCGATCGGGAGACTTCGATGATCGTGAACCTGACGGACCTCGATCGAATCCTGAAAGAAGAAGTGGACGCTCCGCTGGACCACAAGAACCTAAACCGCGACGTGGCGGAGTTCCAGCTCCTCCCGCCGACCGCGGAAAACCTGGCTGCGTGGATCTGGAAACGGCTCGAGGAGCGGATCGCCCGCGAGGGGTGGCGCTGCCGTCTCGCGCATCTGCGTCTGACGCTGGAGCCGGGATTTTCCGTCGAGTTGGAGAACTGATCCGGCTGCTGTCATCCCGAGCGCAGCGAGGGATCTGCCCCCCGTCATCGAGAGTAGATTCCTCGCTTCGCTCGGAATGACAGAGATAGTGTCTTCCCCAGAATGAAAGAATCCTCCACAGGCGCTGGGTGGATTTACGTTCGACCCTTAGACCTTAGACCTTAGACTTCTTCCCGATGAACTACGCCTTCCTCATCGACAACCGCAAGTGCATCGGGTGCCACGCCTGCTCGACGGCGTGCAAGGCGGAGAACGAAGTCCCGCTGGGCGTCCACCGCACCTGGGTCAAGTACGTCGAGAAGGGTGTCTTTCCGGACACGCGGCGCTACTTCCAGGTCACCCGCTGCAACCACTGCGCGAAGCCCCCCTGCGTTCCGATCTGTCCGACGACTGCCATGTACCGGCGCGAAGATGGCATCGTTGAGTTCGACTCGCAGCGCTGCATCGGCTGCAAGGCCTGTCTGCAGGCCTGCCCGTACGACGCCATCCACATCGATCCGGAGAGCGGAACCGCGGCCAAGTGTCACTTCTGCGCGCATCGCGTCGATGCGGGCCTGGAGCCCGCCTGCGTGATCGTCTGTCCCGTGCACGCCATCATCTCGGGAGATCTCGAGGAGCCCCGGTCGGAGATCGCCCGATTGCTCTCGACACAGACCGTCGCCGTGCGAAAGCCGGAGCAGGGGACGCGCCCGAAGCTCTTCTACATCGAGGCCGAGGCGTCGGCGATCTCGCCGGGTTTTGCGACGCAGCAGTCGGCACAGCTCTGGTCGGAGGCGCCGGCGTGGGGTCCCTCGGATTGGCGCGGCCCGATCCAGACCGCTCCGGGACGTATGGCGGACGCGATGCTGCGCTCGGCGGCCGCGCCAAGAGAAACGTACAACGTCCCTCACCGAATTCCGTGGCACTGGCAGGTTCCCGCGTATCTCGTGACCAAGGCGCTCGGCTCCTCGCGGCTCTCCTCTTCGTCGCTTTGACCGGCGCGCTCTTAGTCGGTGACCTGGATCGGCCCGAACGTTTCTGGACGATCCTGACGCGGCCGCAATGGCGATCCTGGCTGACGCGGGGAGCTTTCATTCTCTTCGCGTACGGTCTGCTGCTGGCGATCGTCACGCTGGCGCAGATGCTCGGGCAAGACGGAATCGCCGCGAGGCTGCGATGGCCCGGGGTCATCCTGGCCGTCCTCTCCTCGGTTTATACGGCCTTCCTCTTCGCGCAGGCGGAAGGGCGGGACCTGTGGCAGAGCCCGCTGCTCTCCGCCCATCTGCTGGTCCAGGCGGTGATGGCCGGGGCGGCGGGACTCCTGCTGCTCGGGCTCTTCGTGGAGCTTCCGGCGGCCTCTCTGCCGATTCTCGTGTGGATTTTCGGCCTGGCGCTGGCCGCCAATCTCCTCCTCACGGTCGGCGGGGAGTTCGCCGTCCCCCACGCGAGTGCCGTGGCCTCGGCCGCCGCCCGCATGATCACGCACGGCCGTTATGCGCCGCACTATCGAGGGAGCTTGGCCGGCGGGCTCCTCCTGCCGCTCGCGGCCGTCATCGCTTGGCCGGCCACGCCTGCCGTGCACCTGCTCGCTTCGCTGCTCTGCCTGGGGGGCCTGCTCGCCTACGAATGGGCGTTCGTCTTCGCCCCGCAGCAGATTCCCAATAGTTAACCATATGGTTAAGTATGCATAAGCCCGTGCCCCCTTCGGCCGCCACCGAGCCTCTGCCGCTCCAGCAGACCGAGGCCGGCTTACGGCTCCAGCAGTACCCTCCCGTCGACCGTTGGGACGACTGGGTCGAGTGGGACCCGAAGGCCTGGCCGCGCAAGGTCGCCCGGCACTACATGCTGCTTCCCACGATCTGCTTCAACTGCGAGTCGGCCTGCGGGCTTCTCGGCTGGGTCGAGAAGGACACGCTCGCCGTCCGCAAGTTCGAGGGCAATCCCCTTCATCCCGGAAGCCGAGGGCGCAACTGCGCCAAGGGTCCCGCCACGATCAACCAGGTCAACGATCCGGACCGCATCCTCTATCCGTTGAAGCGGGTCGGCCGCCGCGGGGAGGGGAAGTGGGCGCGCGTCTCGTGGGCGGAGGCACTCGCCGACATCGGCGGAAGAATCCGCCGCGCCCTCCAGGACGGGCGTCACGAAGAGATCATGTACCACGTCGGCCGGCCGGGTCACGACGGTCTGATGGAGTGGATCCTCCCGGCCTGGGGAATCGACGGGCACAACTCGCACACGAACATCTGCTCCTCGGGCGCGCGCGCGGGTTACGCCTTCTGGATGGGCTTCGACCGTCCGAGCCCGGATCACGCCAAGGCCAACGTCATTCTGCTGATCAGCAGCCACCTCGAGACGGGTCACTACTTCAATCCCCACGCGCAGCGGATCATGGAAGGGAAGATGGCGGGCGCGAAGCTCATCGTCTTCGACACGCGCCTCTCCAACACGGCTTCGATGGCCGACGCATGGATCGCGCCGTGGCCCGGCTCGGAGGCGGCGATTCTGCTGGCGGTCGCGCGCCACCTCGTGGCGACCCGGCGCTACGACCGTGACTTCGTCCGCCGCTGGGTGAACTGGGAACAGTATCTTTCCGCCGAGCACCCGGGCTCGCCTGTGTCCTTCGAGACATTCGAGGAGAAGCTCCTGGAGCTCTACGCCCGCTACACCTTCGAATTCGCGGAAAAGGAATCCGGAGTGTCTGCCCGCGTGCTGGAGGGGATCGCCGAGGACGTCGCGGGCTGCGGCGGCCGGCTCGCCGCACACAACTGGAGGAGCGCCGGATCGGGGAATCTGGGCGGATGGCAGGTCGCGCGGTGTCTCTGGTTCTTGAATGTCCTGACCGGATCGGTCGGTGTCGAGGGAGGCACCTCGGCCAACGGCTGGGACAAGTGGGTGCCGCGGCCGCACGCGCTCGCTCCGCACGTCCCGCGCTGGAACGATCTCTCCTGGCCGCGCGAGTACCCGCTCTCCTATTTCGAGATGAGCTTCCTTCTGCCCCACTTCCTGAAGGAAGGGCGCGGAAAGCTCGACGTCTACTTCACGCGCG
>WNFY01004221.1_pt1 | contig 13301 bp, 10 predicted proteins | sample 5400091 | NCBI WGS metagenome assembly WNFY01 (sample SAMN13153364, study PRJNA577476) | soil metagenome | isolation source: 60 cm soil or saprolite under grassland replicate 1 | place: USA:California | collected 2016-06-15 | reverse complement strand
GTCCACCGTTACCGCGATATCGGCCTGCCTACGCTGCCGCTTTAGCTCTTGGACCTACCCCGTTTCAGGGATGCCCGGTCGCGGTTCGTCCGCTCCGGGCTCTTCGGGCAGTGCCGTCTCGTCCGCGGAGGCGGGCGTGTGCTTCGGCGACGCGGTCACCTGCTCCAGCGTTTCCTTGTCGACGTTGAGCGGGTGGTGGCAGGCGGCGAGGTGGCCGTTGCCGTAGTCGGTCAGCGGCGGCTCGACCTGCGAGCAGATCTCGGTGGCGTAGCGGCAGCGGGGGTGGAAGCGGCAGCCGGAAGGCGGGTGGATCGGCGAGGGCACGTCGCCGGCGAGCACGATCCGCTCCCGCTTCGCCGAGAGGTCGGGATCGGGAATCGGGACGGCCGAGAGCAGCGCCTCGGTGTAGGGCATGATCGGCCGGGTGTAGAGCTCCTCGGCGGGCGAGAGCTCGACCAGCTTGCCGAGGTACATGACGGCGATCCGGTCGGACACGTGACGGACGACGCCGAGATCGTGCGCGATGAAGACGTAGGTCAGGCCGAAGTCGTCCTGGAGGTCCTCGAGCAGGTTGACCATCTGCGCCTGGATCGAGACGTCGAGCGCCGAGACGGGCTCGTCGGCGACGACCAGCTTCGGCCGGAGCGCAAGCGCGCGCGCAACGCCGATCCGCTGGCGCTGGCCGCCCGAGAACTCGTGCGGGAAGCGGTTGTAGTGCTCCGGCGAGAGGCCGACGACCTCGAGCAGCTCCTCGACCCGCTTCTTGCGCTCCTTGCGGTCGGCGATGCCGTGGATCTTCATCGGGTCGCTGATGATCGCGCCGACGCGCTTGCGCGGGTTGAGGCTCGCGTAGGGATCCTGGAAGACCATCTGCATCTCGCGACGCAGCGGCCGTAGCGCGCGCGGCTTGAGCCTCCCGATCGAGCGGCCCTCGAAGACGACGTCGCCGGCGGTCGGCTCGAGCAGGCGCACGATGCAGCGGCCGAGGGTCGACTTGCCGCAGCCGGACTCGCCGACGAGGCCGATCGTCTCGCCTTTCCGGACGCTGAGCGTGACGTCGTCGACGGCGTGGACGCGCTCGACCTCGCGCTGGAGAACACCTTTCCGGATCGGGAAGTACTTCTTGAGGCTCTGAACCTCGAGGAGGGCGCCGTTCTCGCTGCTCATGCAACCGCCTCCCCGACGATCGTCCGTTCGCGCAGCCGGCGCTTTTCGTCGACCGAGAGCCAGCAACGGTCGAGGTGGCCTCGTTCTTCGACGCGCTGATCCAGCCCCGGCTCTTCCTGGCACTTCTCGAATGCGTGCGGGCAGCGCGGCCGAAACTTGCAGCCGCGCGGGAGGTTGATCAGCGACGGAGGCATGCCGCTGATCGAGTGCAGCTTCTTCGGCTTCGGCCGGTCGAGGCGTGGGATCGAGCCGAGCAGGCCCCACGTGTACGGGTGCTGGGGGTCGTAGAAGATGTCGCGCTTCCCGCCGCGCTCGACCACCCTTCCCGCGTACATGACGACGACCTCGTCGGCGACGTCGGCGACGACACCCAGGTCGTGCGTGATCAGGATCACCGCCGAGTCGAAGTCATCCTTCAGCCGGTCGATCAGCTCGAGGATCTGCGCCTGGATGGTGACGTCGAGCGCAGTGGTCGGCTCGTCGGCGATCAGGATGTCCGGGTTGCAGGAGAGCGCCATCGCGATCATCGCCCGCTGGCGCATGCCGCCCGAGAACTGGTGCGGATAGTCGTCCACGCGTTGCTCCGCGTTCGGAATCCCGACCTGGCGCAGCAGCTCGACGGCCCGCCGCTTCGCGGCCGACTTGGACATGTTCTCGTGCGTCACGATCGCCTCGACGATCTGGTCGCCCACGTTGTAGACGGGGTTGAGCGACGTCATCGGGTCCTGGAAGATCATCGCGATCTCGTTCCCGCGCACGTCGCGCAGGCGGGACTCGGGCAGCGCGAGCAGGTTCTGGCCCTTGTAGACGACCTCGCCCTCGAAGCGCGTGTTCTTGTCGCGCGTGAGGCCGAGGATGGTCATCGCGGTGACGCTCTTGCCCGAGCCGGACTCGCCGACGATCCCGAAGACGCTGCCGCGGTCGAGCTCGAAGTCGACGCCGTCGACCGCGCGGACGATGCCGTCCTCGGTCGCAAAGCGGACCTTCAGGCCCTTCACCTCGAGCAGTCTTTCGGCCATTACGTCGGTCTGATCCTTGGGTCGAGGAACGCGTACATGAAATCTACGAGCGCACTGAATACGACGATGAAAAAGGAGCCGTAGAGCGTTACGCCCATTATGGGCGGCAGGTCGAGGTCGCCAACGGACTGAGCGGCGTACCAGCCGACGCCCTTCAGGTCGAAGACGGTCTCGGTGAGGATCGCGCCGCCGCCGAGCACCGCGGCGAAATCGAGCCCGAAGAGGCTGACGATCGGGATCAGCGAGTTGCGCAGGACGTGTCGCAGAAGGACGCGCCTGCGGGTCAATCCCTTGGCCTTGGCCGTCCGGACGTACTCCTCGTTCATCGCGTCGAGCATGTTCGAGCGCAGGACGCGGCCGTAGAAGCCGATGAAGAGCACGGAGAGGCAGAACCACGGCAGCAGGAGGTGGAACGCCCACTGCACGGGGTCGGCGGTCAACGGGACGTACTCGCCGTCCGGGAAGATCGGCTTCTTGGGCTGCTCCGCCAGGAAGTAGCGCAGCACCACGGCGAGCCACGCAACCGGCATCGAGACGCCGATCAGCGCGAACGTCGTTATTAACCGATCGGACCACCTCCCGGCCGTCACGGCCGAGAAGAAGCCGACCAAGATTCCGAACAGCAGCCAGATGATCCCCGCGCCGATGCAGAGCGAGAAGGTGGCCGGGATGCCGCGCTTGATCTCGTGGACGACGTTCTGGCGGTTCTGGAACGACGTGAGGATGTCGTACTCGCCGTGCTTCCCGATCAGGCCGTTCCCCGCCTTCTGCATCATCTTCACGTACTGAACGTAGAAGGGCTGGTCGAACCCCCATCTCTTGCGGATGTTGAGGATGTTCGCGGGCAGCGGGTTCTTGCCGGCCATCCGCTCGGCGGGGTCGCCTCCGGGGACGAGGATGAAGACCACGTAGACCAGGACGCTGACCCCGAAGAGCACAGCGACCATCCCGATCAGCCGGCGGATGACGAACGGAGCCATTTAGTGCTCGACCCTGACCTTCGCGCGCGGATCGAGGGCGTCACGCAGGCCGTCGCCGAAGATGTTCATCGAGAGCACGGTCAGCACGATCGCGATCCCCGGGATGATCGCGAGCCACGGCGCGGTGTGGATCTGGTCCTGCCCGCTCGCGATCAGGGTTCCCCAGGACGGGTTCGGCGGCTGCACGCCCGCGCCGAGGTACGAGAGCCCGGCCTCGGTGAGGATGTTGTTCGCGATGATCAGCGTGAAGAAGACGAGCGCCGTCGAGGCGACGTTCGGGAGCAGGTCGGAGAACATGATCCGCAGCGGGCTCGCGCCCTGACCGACCGCGGCCTCGACGAACTCCTTCTCGCGCAGCGAGAGGATCTGGCCGCGGAGCGGGCGTCCGATGTAAGGGATCAGGACGTACGAGATCACCAGCAGCGGAATCCAGAGGCTGCCGGGCTTGATGTTGATCCCGAAGTGGTGAAAACCGTTGATTTGCAGGGCACTTCCGAGCGCGATCGCAAGCAGCAGCACCGGGAACGCCCAGATCAGATCGAAGAAGCGGCTGATGATCCAGTCCGCCCAGCCGCGGAAGTACCCCGCGATCAGGGCGAGGACGATGGCGATGAAGGAACAGATCAGCGCCGAGCCGATGCCGATCTTGAGTGAGTTGAGCCCGCCGTAGAGCAAGCGCACGGCCACGTCGCGGCCGAGAGCATCGGAGCCCAGGACGAAGCGGCCGTCCGCGTGCCACCACGTCGGCCCGAGAACGCTGATGCCGCGAACGACGAACTGGTTCGTTTTCGGGTCCAAATACGAGCCGCCGCCGACGACCTGCCGGTCCTTGCCGTTGACCCGCACGAGCTCGGTCGCGTGAATCTCGTTCGGGCCGGTATGCGCGATTCGGTGCGCATAGACCGGCGCCAGCGCGCAGCAGGCGACGATCAGGACGAAGACCACGAGCGAGAAGAGCGCGACGTAGTTCCGCCGCAGCCGCCGCCACGCCAGGTACGTGGGGCTGCGCCCGACAATCGACACCTCATGCTCTTCGGCGGCGAGAAGAGCGGCGCTGTCGAGCGTGAAATCGGTGGCGGGCTCGGCCATTCCTCCCTGCGGCGAGTGTAGTCAGTGAGGGCGCCCGGAGGCGCCCTCACTTTGGTCGCTTGGAGCTACGTCCCTACTTCCGGCACAGCCGTGCGAAATCGATGCCGTAGAGCCGCTGGGTGTGGATGCAGCCGATCTGCTTCGTGAAGAACTCGGGGAAGACCCGGTTCGACCACGGGGCCCACGGGGCCTGCTGCATGATCTGCTTCTCCACCGTCGCCCACCTCGCGTTGATCGCGGGCGTCAGGAGCGGCGCCTTCTTCAGCGACTCGATCGCCTTGTCCGTCTTCTTGTTCTTGTACCAGGCGAAGTTGTTGTTGTCCTGGTCGGTGATGCGGTTGCCGTTCAGCAACACGTCGAACCAGTCGAGCGGGTGCGGATAGTCCTCGAGCCACCGCGCCCAGCCGGTCTGCGCGTGCGTGTTGACGTTGCCGATCGTCGTGTAGTACGTCGCCCTCGGCAGTATCGTGAGCGACGCGTTCAGGCCGATCGAGTTGAGGACGTTGGTGTAGTACGTCGCCGCCGTCACCGCGTCGGAGACGTTCCTCGTCCAGACCTTGACCGCCGCGCCGTTAGCGCCCGCCTGGTTGATGTACTGCTTCGCCTTGGTCAGGTTGCGCGGGTACAGGCTGAGCTTCTTGTACGACGGATAGGTCGGCGGCAGGACGTTCTGCGTCGCCTGGCCGAGGCCGCCCCAGACGAGCGTCTGCATCGCCTTGCGGTCGATGGCCATGTTCACCGCCTGGCGCACCTTCAGCTTGTTGAACGGCGCCTCGCGGATGTTCATCCAGAAGTAGTACGTGTTCGCGGTCTGGCGCAGGACCAGGTGGCCCTTGCTCTTCGCGTCCGCGATCCGGTCGGGCGGGATTGCCGCGTTCGAGTAGTCGGCCTGGCCGCTCGTCACCTTCTGGGTCGCCGCGTCGGCGTCGCCGATCAGGCTGACCTCGACCCGGTTCGGAGTTCCGCGCGGGATGAACCGTGTCCGCTTGAAGAACTTGTTCCGAACCATCGTGAAGCTGCGGTTCGGATCGTAGTTCGAGAACGCGTACGGCCCGGTCCCCGGAATCGACCCGTTCTGGATCTCCGGCCCGGTGTTGCCCGGAACCGGCGCCGCGAACAGGAGCGCGAGGATCGTCAGGAAGTCACCTCGTGGTGAGACGAGCTTGATCGTGATCGCCCGCGTCTTGTTGTTGACGATGATCCCCGGGATGTTTCCGCCGGGGGTCGGGTTCTTGGAGTACGCCTCGGCCCCGGCGATGTCCGTGTAGAAGCCGACGCCCTGTCCCTGCGCGAGGAAGCCGCGCTTGATCGCCCACTTGAAGTCGCTGGCCTTGACGGGCTTGCCGTTCGAGTACTTGAGGCCCTTACGGAGCTTGAACTTGTAGACCTTGCCGTTCCTCGAGACCGTCGGCAGCGACTGAGCCAGGCCGGGGACGAGCTTGTAGCCGGCCGGGCCGTCGACGTGCTTGTAGGTCAGCAGCGTCTCGTAGACGTTCCACATCGCCCACCAGGCCTGACCGGTGTAGGCCTGCTGCGGATCGAGGTAGTCGATCGTGTCGATCACCGCCCGCAGCGTGCCGATCGGCTTCGTGGCAGCTGCCTGGTGCTTAGTTCCCGCGGCGCCGTACGCCGCGACCATCATGGAAAACCCGGCTGCCATTGCGAGGACACCTAGCAGCCACGTCCACCGTCCCTTCCCAGTCATCGAACCTCCCTCATTAGACCCCTATTCCGCTGGGGCCAATCTTCGCAAAGTGGAGCCTAATTGAATAGACGCACAAACCTGATCTCATGTTGGCCACGCGCCTGCTCGAACGGTTCCTCGAGGACGCGGCCGGTTCCCTCACGCTGCGTCGCGTGGAGTATCCGCCCCTCGCCGAGCCAGAACGCGATGTGGTGCGCCTCTCCAGGTGGCCCGAAGCAGACGAGGTCGCCTCGTCGGAGGTCGCTCTCGTCGACCGGCTCTGCAGCGGCCTCCTGCTGGTGCGCGTCCCTCGCTACGAGGCGGCCGAGCCGGCGGTGGGCCATGTGCACGAGCCCGGAGCAGTCGATCCCGCGCTCGGTCATTCCGCCCCACTCGTACGGCGTGCCTATGTACGCGTACGCCTCGGCAACGAGATCGCCGTCCGGACGCGGCTCGGGCAGCCAGGTTCGAGGGACTGTCCCTGGGACATGTCGCAGGTGGACGGTGCGGATCCAGCCGGGATAGTCGTACGCCGTTCGGATCCGCGCCCAGTCGCCGTTCGTCTCCTCGACCGTCACCGGCTCGCCGGCGAGGAGCTGCGTGACCTGCTCGGCCTCGTCGTGCGGCGTCGCCCTGACGGGCGCCGCGTCTTCACGGCAGAGGGCTACCTGACCCGGATCCTGGGATCGAGCCACGCGTAGACGACGTCCACGAGCGTCGAGAAGAAGACGATGAAGAACGCGCCGTAGAGCGTGACGCCCATCAGCGGCGGCAGGTCGAGGTTGCCGATCGCGGTGCGGGCATAGAAGCCGACGCCGTGCAGGTCGTAGACGGTCTCGGTGAGGATCGCCCCACCGCCGAGGACGGCCGCGAAGTCGAGCCCGAACAGCGTCACGATCGGGATCAGCGAGTTGCGCAGCGCGTGCTTGATCAGGACGCGGCGGGCGCTCAGCCCCTTTGCGCGCGCGGTCCTGACGTAGTCCTCGTTGATCGTGTCGAGGATGTTCGAGCGCAGCACGCGCCCGTAGAAGCCGATAAAGAGCACGGCGAGCGTCACCCACGGCAGGAGCAGGTGGTAGAACCACTGGAGCGGGCTGCTGGTCAGCGCCACGTAGCCGCCGTCCGGGAACAAGCTGTTCCTCTCCGCCAGCCCGTAGCGCAGGATGATCCCGAGCCAGAAGACCGGCATCGAGACGCCGATCAGCGCGAGCACCGTGATCAGCCGGTCGGATAAGCGGCCGGCCGTGACGGCCGAGATCACCCCCACGAGGACGCCGAAGAAGAGCCAGATGACCGCGGCGCCGAGCGAAAGCGAGAAGGTGACCGGCAGCCCTTGCCAGATCTGCCCGACCACGCTCAACTGGTCGGTGTAGGAGATGAGCTTGCCCGTGAAGAGCTGCTGCATCATCTTGTACCACTGGACGTAGAACGGCTGGTCGAGGCTGAGCTTGTCCCTGATCGCGACGATGTTCGCCTGCGTCGCGGTTCTCCCCGCGATCCGCTGCGCGGGGTCGCCGCCCGGGATCTTCACGAAGACGAGGTAGACGATGAAGCTGACGACCGCGAGCACGACGACCATCCCGAACACGCGCCTGAGCAGGAAGGCCAGCACTAATGCTCGATCCTCACCTTGGCGCGCGGGTCGAGCGCGTCACGCAGGGCGTCGCCGAAGGCGTTGAGCGAGAGCACCGTGAGCACGATCGCGATTCCCGGCGCGACGCTGAGCCACGGCGCGGTCACGATCGTGGTCTGACCGGCGGAGATCAGCGTGCCCCACGAGGGGTTCGGGGGCTGCACGCCGGCGCCGAGGAACGAGAGCGCTGCCTCGGTGAGGATCGTGTTCGCCACGATCAGCGTGAAGAGCACGAGGATGCTCGAGGCGATGTTCGGGAGCAGCTCGGAGAACATGATCCGCAGTGGGCTCGCCCCCTGGGCGACCGAGGCCTCCACAAACTCCGTCTGGCGCAGGGAGAGGATCTGTCCACGCAGCGGGCGCGCCAGGTACGGGATGTAGACGTACGAGATCACGAAGGTGGGGATCCAGAGGCTCGAGCCGGACAGGTTGATGCCGAAGTGATGGAAGCCGTTGATCGCCAGCGCCGTCCCGAGCGCGATCCCGAGCAGGATCACCGGGAACGCCCAGATGAGGTCGAAGAAGCGGGTGATCACCCAGTCGAGGACGCCACCGTAGTAGCCCGCGAGCAGGGCGAGGACGATCGCCACGAACGCGCAGATCGCCGCGGACACGATTCCGACCTGCAGCGAGTTCTCGCCGCCGTAGAGGATGCGCGTGGCGATGTCGCGTCCGAGCGAGTCGGCGCCGAGGACGTACCGGCCTCCGGCGTGCCACCACTGCGGCCCGATCGGAACGCCGCCCGGCTTGACCGTGAGCTGTCCGTTGGCCCCTACCGTGACGCCGCCCGACGACACGACGTCGATCTTCTTGCCGTTGACGGTGATCGTTCCGCCGACGTTCGTGTCGTTGACGCCCTGGTGCGAGACGTGGGAGGCGTACACCGGCGCGAGCAGGCAGCCGGCGACGATCAGGACGAAGATGAGCAGGAAGCCGAGGCCGATCCAGTTCCGGCGCAGGCGCCGCCAGGCGAGGAACCACGGGCTCTTCCCCTCAATCCCCCTGCCGCGCTCCTCGGATGCGAGCTCGGCCGCGGTGTCGAGGGTGAAGTCCTGTCCGGTCTCGCTGGTCGCCACCTACCTCTCCCGCTCGGGACGGGGCCCGGGCGACGCGGTTCGACCGCGCCGCCCGGCCGCGTCGGCTACTTCAGACAGAACTGCGAGAAGTCCGCGTAGAAGTTCGTCGTCACGTCACAGCCGCGATCCATTCGGCTCGAGAAGAAGTCGGTCAGCAGGCCGTTCAGGTATGGAACCTCGCTCGCGTACTTGACCATCAGGTCGTGGTCGACCTTCGCCCACGCGTCGTTCGTCGACTTCGAGTTCGCCTGATCGGGAGGCAGCGCGCCCAGCCGGTCGATCTCCTTGTTGACGGCCGGGAAGTTGACGTTCGAGTAGTTGTTGTTGTGGACACTGGTGATGTTCTCGCCGTTCTCGAGGATGTTGAACCAGTCCGTCGGGTACGGGTAGTCCTGGAACCAGTCGGTGAAGCCGATCTGTGCCTTCGTCGCCTGGTTTCCGACGACCGTGAAGTACGTCCCGCTGGCCAGCTCGCGGATGCCGGCGTTCCAGCCGATCTGCTTCAGGACGCCCTGCAGATATTCGCCGGTGGCCTTGTCGACCTGGTCGTCGCCGATCGTAAAGACGGTGACCTTCATGCCCTTCGTGCCCGACTGCTGGACGAGCTGCTTCGCTTTCGCCAGATTGTGCTTGTAGAAGTCGATCTTCTTGTACTGCGGGTACGTCGGAGGCAGGAAGTTCTGCGTCGTCCGGCCCAGGCCGCCGCGGATCTTGACGAGCTGATCGCGGTCGATCGCGTAGTTGACCGCCTGCCGCGCCTCGAGCTTGTTGAACGGCGGCGTGCGCTGGTTCATGAAGAAGTAGTAGGTCGACGGGGTCGTGAAGAACTTGACCTTGTCGCCGTACTTCTTCTGGATCTGCGCCAGCCGGTCGGTCGGGAGCAGGTTCTCGTCATAGTCCGCCGCGCCGGAGATCACCTGCTGCGCCGAGGCGGACTCGTCGGTCATGATCGAGCCCACGACCTGGTCCGGGTTGCCCTGCGGCACCGTCGGGATCGAGCCCTTCTTGTAGAAGGGATTCCGCTTGATCATGAACGACTTGTGCGGCTGGTAGCTCGTCATGTAGTACGGGCCCGTGCCCGGCGGAGGCGGGTTCGTGAGCGGCTTGGCGGGAGTCCCCGCCGGAACCGGCGACGAGAACGGCAGCGACATCACGTAGAGGAAATCCGACTGCGGTTTCTTGAGCTTCACCTCGACGGTGCCCGCAGTGTCGTCCGCGACGATCCCGGAGATCGAAGCGCACTTGGGCGGAGTCTTCTCGCACGCGTCGCTACCCACGATGTTCGAGTAGAAGCCCACGCCAGGCGAGTTCATCCTGAAGTCTCGGACGATCGTCGCCGGGAAGTCGCTCGCCTTGATCGGCTTGCCGTTCGAGTACTTGAGGCCCTTCCGCAACGTGAACTTGTAGTTGGTACCGGCCGAGTTCACGGTCGGCATGCTCTCCGCGAGCACGGGCACGATGTCCGCAGAGGCCGCGCCCGACGCATGCTTCTGGCCGACGAGGCCCTCGTAGATGTTCTGGAAGAGCTGCCAGGACTCGAGGCGGTACGAGAGCCCCGGATCCATGTAGTCGGTGTCTCCCCAGACGACCTTCAAGCTCGCGAAGGTCTTGCCCGAAGTGCTCGGGGTGGAGGCGGACTTCTTCTTTCCGCCGCCGCACCCTGTGGCGACGAGCGCCAGCGCCATGACGACCGCTGCAGCTCCCCCCACCGAGCTCCACCGCTTACGAGATCTCATCGCTTACCTCCCATCCTGGCTTAGGAGCGGTCTTTGCCCACAAGTCTGCCGGAACACACACCGGCCACGCGCCGGTTCCCCCGGTGGCGAAGCCGCGATGCCGGCTGGGCTCGTCGATACGGACGTCGAGCGGCGCCCGGATGTTAGAAGGCAGCGCTCAGGCTGCGGCGGTCTGCAACTCGCGCAGGGCTGCAAGGCGTGCCAGCGCCTGGCCCTCGAGCTGGCGGACGCGCTCGCGCGTGAGGTCGAGCTCGTGCCCGATCGCCTCGAGCGTCCAGGGCTCGCCCTCGAAGCCGAAGCGCAGCTCGAGGATCCGCCGCTCGCGCTCGGGCAGGGCGTCGAGAGCGCGCCGCACGCCCTGGCGGCGGAGCGACTCCTCGGCCTCGTCGAACGGATCGGCAGCCTCGCGGTCGGCGAAGAGATCGCCGAGCTCGCCCTCGTCGTCGGCGCCTACGGTCTGGTTCAGCGAGACCGACGCCTGGGCGGCACCGAGCGCTTCGTCGACGTGCTGGATCGGCAGGCCCGTGGCCTCGGCGAGCTCTTGCTTCGTCGCCTCGCGACCGAGCTCGACCTCGAGCCGGCGCGCGGCGCGCCCGAGCTTCTGCTGCCGCTCGACCACGTGCACGGGCACGCGGATCGTGCGCGCGTGGTTCGCGACCGCGCGCTGCACCGACTGGCGGATCCACCACGTCGCGTACGTCGAGAACTTGTAGCCGCGGCGCCAGTCGAACTTCTCGACCGCGCGGTTGAGGCCGAGCGTTCCCTCCTGGATCAGGTCCAGGAACGGGACGCCGAGCCCGCGGTAACCCTTCGCGATCGAGACGACCAGGCGCAGGTTCGACTCGATCATCCGGCGCTTGGCGGTCAGGTCGCCGCGCTCGATCGCCTTCGCGAGCATGACCTCCTCGGCCGCGGTCAGCAGCTTGTGGCGGCCGATGTCCGCCAGGAAGAGCTGCAGGCTGTCGGCGGCGCCGACGAGCACGTGCTGCTCCGGCTCCGGCTCGGGAGCGGCAGGCTCGGGAGTCTTCTCCTTGGCCTCCGTCCCGGCATCGGAATCGGCATCGCGCACCTCGAGGCCGGTGGCCTCGAGCTCGCGCGTCAGCAACTCGACCTCGTCGTCTGCGAGGTCGTGCTCGAGCGCGAAGGCCTCGAGCTCGGTCGGCGAGAGGTAGCCGCGCTCCTCCGCGCCTTCCAGCAGCGCGCGGGCGGGCTCGGTCTCGAGCAATTCGTGAAGCTGGTTCTGAGTCAATTTCACCTCTTGTGCCTTAGACGTTGTTCCTGCCTCGATCTTTCGCACTGTATGAGCATTCTCCTCGCCTGAACAGGGGAAACCGAACCCCATGGTCCGGGCTCGGACCTGACAACGCGGTACCCGTATGTCCTATTCCGCGACGGCGGCCTCTTTGGTTTGCGTACGCGCGGGGAAGTCGAACTCGACTTTCCCTTCCTCGTTCAAGACGAGGCGCGCGCGAAAAGGTTTGCCGGCACGGGACCGGAAGCCGGAGATGACCTCCTTCGTCTTCCCTTCCTCGAGCAGCTGGCGGGCGATCTCGGGGGTCAGCGTGCGGCCTGCGACGCGCTTCCAGATCACGAAGCCGCAGCCGGTTTCCTCGCGGCTCTTCCAGCTCGTGCAGCCGTAGGCCTTCGAGTTCTCCTTGATGATCTCGCCGGTCTCGGCGCCGCAGCGCGGGCAGAGCCCCAGCTCGACGCGCTCGGGGCGGAGCTTCTCCTTGTCGAGCGCGGCGATCTTCTCGACGGTCGCGCGCGTGAACTCAGCGATGTCGTCGATGAAGGCCTTGCGGTCGTCGCCTCCGTGCTCGATGTCGGTGAGGCGCTTCTCCCAGTCGCCGGTCAGCTCGGGAGAGGTGAGCGGGTGCTCCTCGAGCATCGTGATCACCTGCAGGCCCTTCGGCGTGGGCTGGAGATCCTTCGCGACCCGCTCGATGTACTCCCTGCGGATCAGCGTCTCGATCGTCTCGGCGCGGGTCGCCGGAGTGCCGAGGCCGCGCTCCTTCATCGCCTCGCGCAGCTCCTCGTCGTCGATGAGCTTGCCGGCGGTCTCCATCCCGGAGAGGAGCGTCGCCTCCGTGTAGCGGGGCGGCGGCTTCGTCTCCTTCGCCTCGACCTCGGCCACGGTGCACTTCACCTTCTGGCCCTGATCGAGCGCGGGCAGCTCGGCGCTCTCGTTTTCAGCGTCTTCTTCCTGGCGGGCCGCCTGCTGATCGGCGTCGGAGAGGAGCCCGTAGACGCCGCGCCAGCCGGCCTCCAGCGTGACCTTGCCGCGGGTGCGGAAGCGCTCCTCCTCGACGAGCGTGACGACGGTGGTGCGGGCGTAGCGCGCCGGCGGATGGAAGACCGCGAGGAAGCGCCGCGCGACCAGGTCGAAGATCCGCCGCTCGTCGGGCGAGAAGCGGTCGAGGTCGTGCTCGACGTCGGTCGGGATGATCGCGTGGTGGTCGTCGACCTTCGAGTCGTTGACGACGCGGCCGAGCGGCAGCTGCTGGAGGCCGAGCACGTACTGCGCGGCGGCCGCGTACTCGCCGATCGGCGCGAGCGTCGCGGCCGTCGGCTTCAGCTGCGCGACGAGGTCGCCGGAGAGCCAGCGCGAGCTCGTCCGGGGGTACGTGATCGCCTTCTTGTCCTCGTAGAGCGACTGCGCGGCCTGGAGCGTCCGCCGCGCCGAGAAACCGAAGCGGCGGTTCGCGTCGCGCTGAAGCGACGTCAGGTCGTAGAGCAGCGGCGCTCGCTCGGACTGCTCCTTGCGCTCGACCGACTCGACGATGCCGTCCGCTCCCGAGATTTTGGCGGCGATGTCCTCTGCGCGCTTGCCCTCCTTGAGGCGCGTCTCGTCGCCTTCGAACCAGAGACCTTCGTAGCGAGGGTCGAACTGCGCGTGGACGAGCCAGTACGGCTCGGG
>WNFY01012938.1_pt1 | contig 13303 bp, 14 predicted proteins | sample 5400091 | NCBI WGS metagenome assembly WNFY01 (sample SAMN13153364, study PRJNA577476) | soil metagenome | isolation source: 60 cm soil or saprolite under grassland replicate 1 | place: USA:California | collected 2016-06-15 | reverse complement strand
GCGACGAGCGTCACCGCGGCGGCGGCCAGCAGGACGAGCGCCACGGGAAGGTCGACGAACGCGACGAAAGCGAAGATGAGCGGCGGCGTCAGCGCGGCGACGGCGAGCTGCGGGAGGTACTGGCCGAAATACACCTCGAGCTGCTGGACGCCTTCCACCATGGACAGGATGACGTCGCCCGTGCGGGAGCGCGTGAAATGCGCGGGGCCCAGCGTCGTGACGGAAGCGTAGATGGCCTGGCGCAACGCTGACTGCACCTTCGCGGCGGTCCGGTGTGCCGCCATGGCGCGCCAGTAGTCGAGGGCGCCACGGAGCACGACCGCGGCCGCTGCCAGCGCCATGAGCGGCACCAGCGAGCGCAGCGAGTCGCCCGTGATCACGCGTCCGAGGAGCCACCCGAAGAGCGCCAGCCGCGCGATGCCCGCGCCGACGGCCAGGAGGCCGAGCAGCACGGTGCCCGCGATGCGCGTGCGCACGCCGCGCGTAAATGCCCAGAGCCGGCGGTCGAGGTACATGGGCGAGTCTCCCCAAAGATACACCGAGACGATGCCGGCAGGGCTGTTAGGCGGTGATCCCGATTAAGGTATCCTCTCGGCTCGGGGGAAGGGGGCCGCAACTCAGGCGTCGGTCAGGCTTCCGGCCGAGGTTGACCTTCCGCGAACGTCGTCTCCGGCGCGGTGCTGCTCGGCTTCATTTCCGCACCCGTCGGTTCGGGCACCTTTTTGCTGAACACGAACTCGTTGAACCAATTCACGAGCAACCCCGTGTACCCGCGATGCCACGCCTCGCTCGACAACCCGTGATCCGCGCCCTCCATCAATCGATAGGTCAACGACTTGGCATGGATGCACGCCTCCCGATAGTTGACGATCACCTGGCGTGGGATCACCGTGTCGTTCTCCGACTCGACGATGAGCACGTCACCGGTGAATTCCCTGCACACGCGCAGTGCATTGCTTTCATCCGGACTAACCGACTGCAACCGATATTTCTCGAGGGCCTGCTCCCTCCGGAGCCGCAGCTTGGGCAGCCGCCATTCCGAGTCCTTGTAGAGCGCCGGCGCGCGCAGCGCGAGCCACTTGACCGGACGCAGCGCGGTCAGCAGCGCCGCCAGGTAGCCGCCATAGCTGCTGCCCACGACGGCAATCGAGTCCGAATCCACGTTGCGTTGCGCGGCGAGAAAATCATATGCGGCCAGGACGTCGCGCATGCTCTCCTCGCGCGAGACGGACTCGAATTGCGCTTGCGTCTGCGCGTGCCCCCGCAAATCGAAGGTCACGCATACGCTACCGAGGGCCGCCAGCTCGCCCGCTCGCGTGACGTATTGGTGCTGGTCGCCACCCCAGCCGTGCACGAACAGCACGCCGGGCATGAGGGTCCCGGGCGTGATCAGCCTGCCGAGGATGTGTTCATTCTCGACCCGAATGTAGACCGGCTCCTCGCGTGTCGTCATGACCGTTCCGTCCATGCATATTTTGTAAGCGGCTCGAAATGCGGATCGTCGCCGGAAAAATACACCGCGGCATTCGGCGGCAACACCGGCGCTTTGCCATAGACCTCACGCGAACTCGCACGCACGGTGCGTAGCGAGGGATCGGCGCGAAACGCTTCCAGTGCGCCGATTTCCGCGCCGCTTGCGCCGCCCAGGCGCCACGATTGCTCCAGTACGCCCGAGCGACGATGACCTGCCGCATCAACACCCTGCGCGACGTCGTAGTTGCGACGCGACGCGAAAAATCCATCGAAGCACCGAGTCGCCGCATCGTCGTAGGCGCGCGCCTGCTCGATCGCCAGCCGGGTGTCTTCAGGCAGCGTCAGGGCCAGCAGCGCGTCGAAATCGCCCTGGAGCACGACCAGTTCCGATCCGCCGTAGATTTTCACGCCGCGATTGTTAGTCGTCAGGTGCTGCGTGCCATAGTACGTGCAGACGACATCCCCCGCGCGCACGTGGCCAACGCTGTACGTGGTCACGTCGACCAGGTTCTGCTCGATGACCGCGCCGAATCGAGCTATCTCCGCCTCGTCGATCGCATCCACCACGCGGGCAAGATCGGAGGCATTGTTCGCAATGGATTGGCCACGCCCTCCAATTCCATTCGCCCGCTTGATGCGAACCGGGCCGAGTTCAAGCAGTTTGCGGCCGGCCAGCAACGCGTCCCCCTTGGCGAACACGCTGACGCCATCCAGCACGACACCGGCGACGCGGCGGGGAAACTCCGCGCACCAGCCCGCGGGCGCATACGACGCGACATCGAGTAGAGAATGTGTGATCGCCTTGGTCGCCTCGAAAGGATGGCGCACCACGCCCCCGTAGAGGTCGCGCTCGTCGCGAATGCCAAGGCGCGAGGCGGTTTCGCTCGTCAACGTGTCGGCGGGAACGAAGTAGAGCGGCGTCGCATACCGGCGGAGCGAGTCGTATTCGCCCTCGTACGGGTATCCCAGGAACATCGCCAAGCGCCGCGCGATCTCCTTCCGCGTCGACGCTTCATGGCCGTCGGGGCTGCCGGCGGCGCCGACCGAATACGTGACGACGCCGCCGCCTGCCGCAGCTTTTCCTCTTGTCACAGCGCGGATAGCGCCCTTCCCATAGCGCCCCGATGCTGCCAGACGGCCTCGGAAAGGTCAATCGGGAGGCGGGCACTGCCCCTGCTCCGGAAGTGCCCGTGTCCGCACTCTAGCGATTGTTGCTCGAAGGCCCCCGCTCGTAGCCCAGCGCCTTGGCGGATGCGGGCTGCAGACCGTCCCGATCCTCGTGTGCGCGGCCCATGGCTTCCTTGAGCCGCGTCAGATCCTCCTCGATCCGCACGGCCGGATCCTCCCCGAAGATGGCGGAGATCATGTGCGCAAGCTCACCGCCCGGGGGATTGTACTGGAGAGACACGTGGACCAGAGTGCTGCCGTCTGACCTCGGCTCGAATCGCACGGAGCCCGCGGACATCCCACTCGAATGTGGCGCCCATGGGACCCTTCACCACCCAGTGTGACCATGTGTCCGACTGCACCGTCACCGATTCGACATTGGGCATGATGGCCGGCAGGTTGCGGAAATCGCGCCAAAAGCGGTAGAGCTTCTCCGCGGGCTCCTCGATCGACATCTCACGCTCGACCTTGACGCCAAGATTACCGCGACGACCTTCCTCGTCGCTGGTCCGGTCGATGCCGAGCGCGCGATACACGACACAGTTCCCGCTCAAGCCGCGGTACAGGAGAGCGGCTCCCGTCGCGGCCAGCGTCCATCCCGCCCGGGACCGACGTATGAGGCCGAAGGCCACGAGCCCGGATCCGAGGACGATGGAGACGATGCGCTCGCCATGTCCCACATTCACCGATTGCGTCGTACTCAGTTGTTCTCCTTGCGCAGACTGCATTCTGAGCTCCTTGAGGCGACGTGACGTCGCCGGCTGCGTGGTTGTCGTGATGCGAGAGCATAGATAAGATGCTGCCAGAGGGCGTGGTAAAGGTCAATCGGGGGCCTCAGCCCGAGATTTGCGATTTGGACCCATCTTCTTCCTCGTTTCACCCTAGCGAGTGGGCGACGTGACCCCCTCACTGCCATGCTGCCTGCTCGCAGCACACCGGCAATGGCCAGGATGGGGAACGGCCGACCGCCTGAAGACGCAGCGTACGCGGTCCTCGATGACGCCATCCAGGAAAGGAGGAGGGCGGCGATCAGATATTGCGGCATCTTCTTCGACGCGCGTACCATGTAGCCCTTGATGCGGACGAAGTCGCGACGACGGCCTGCCACACGCCACAAAGATTCCTAAGAGATCGGTGCGCTGGCTAGGCAAGATGATCGAGTTCCCGATGCGGGCATCCGCGGAGTCCTCATGAGAAGGCCGGTCCTGTACACCATCGGGCATTCGACTTGCCCCATCGACGAGTTCCTTGCGTTACTCGAGGCGCACGGGATCGAGAAGGTGGTGGACGTGAGGACGATCCCACGCTCCCGCCACAACCCGCAGTACGATCAGACAGCACTGCGCTACAGCTTGAACACTGCCCGCATTCGATACCAGCACATGCCAAGGCTCGGCGGGTTGCGACATGCGCGCAAGGGGTCGCCAAACGATGGCTGGATCAACGCGTCCTTCCGCGGATTCGCCGACCATATGCAATCGAAGGACTTTCAGAATGGGCTGCGGGACCTTCAAGCCGGGGCGCGAAAACGGATGACCGCAATCATGTGCGCCGAGGCGTTCGTGGCGCGGTGTCATCGCTCGCTGATCGCCGATGCACTGGCCGTCGCTGGCTGGCGCGTCTTGCACATTCAGAGCCGGAAGACGGCGAGACTTCATCGCCGTACGCCGTTTCTGAAAGTCAGACGGGGCCGGCTGCTCTACCCTGGGTCCGCGCGGCATGTCGCACCGTCTGGGCTCGCTTCCACTCCAGCTGGTGGCCCCTAGGTGTGCGGGCAAGGGAGTCGAAGAGCTGATTGCTCCGAGCCGAGGTCAGTCTCGTCAACGTCCAAGCGAGAACGAATTGATCAACCGCAATGTCGCATTATTGAATTTCGGTGATTGCGGGCCCGGATCTCGCGCAGCAGCTGCCGAAGGTCGCCGTCGGGCTTCGATTGCCCCCCCTGCTACTACAACACGACCCCGGTGCGGATAGCGACCCCGACGACGAGCAGCGCCACGCCCAGCAGCGTGACCGCCACGATGTGGTAGGCGAGGATGCGCAGCGTCGCAGCGTTAAGCTGGGGGACGACGCGAAGCCGCGCATGAACGGCCAGTGCGACTGTCGCCGCCAGGAGCGCCAGCTTGACCAAGACAAGTCGCGCCGCCGGCGTGGACGGGAAGAACCAGCCCGCGATGTCGGGTGCCCAGTGGTACGCGAGCCAGAGGCCGGTCACGACCTGCACGAGCAGGGCGGGGATCCCCAGGCGCTCGAATCCCGACTCGAACTCGCTGATAATCGCCGGATCACGCGCCCGGAGCGCGCGCGGCAACACCGAGAGCGAGAGTACGAGATGACCGCCGACCCAGACCGACGCGCCGAGCAAGTGGAGCACGACGAGCAGGCGATACGTCACTCGACGATCACCTCCGGCATGATCACGCGTGCGAGATGACAGAACGTAGTCGACAGAAGGCCCGTTTCTCGATCGCGGCGCAACCTGGAGCGCATCCCAGAGTATCCCACAGTGGGGCGGGCGGAGCAGATCGCGACAGAGTTACGATTTGCGTGCGGTTACCCGGTATAGCGGAAGGCGGCCTCGAAAATCACTGGGATCGTCCCGATCTGCAACGTCCCCAACCGCGGGCGGTTGTACTCGGTGATCGGCACACTGAGGTCTGGCGCGAAGCCGACGATGCCCAACTCGGAAACGAGCTGGCTCTCGGTCAGGAAACACTGCGGCTGCCCCGAGAACTGCGTGAAGACGAACGGCTCACCGGCCACCGGCTTCACCTCCGAGGGAAACGTGTTCCGCGAAAAAGTGAACACAAACAGGGCCGCTCCCGGTTTGGCGACACGGACCGTCTCACGGAGCGCTCGCCGGAACTCCGCCGCCGAGCGCGCGAGGTTCCAGATGCCGTGCGCGATGAGCAACTCGAAGCTGCGGTCCCGGGCCGGGATCTGATCCATGGGCGCGAAGACCAAGGAGAGGCGCCCGCCTCCCCGATCCTCCTGAGCGTGAGGCGCGGCGGCGCGAAGCATGGGCCACGACAGGTCGAGACCGAGGACGTTCCACCCGAGCCGTGTCAGGGGAATCGCGTTGCGGCCGGCGCCACAGCCGAGGTCGAGCGCCCAGCCATTCCGGCAGCGCTGCCGCTCCTGTTCGGCGAACCGCAACAGCACAGCGTTCGGAGGCGACTGGGCGAACCCGGCGACGGTCTCCGGGGCCCTCCACGCGGAGCCGGCGAGAGGATCCATGGTCGGAACATAGCATCGAACAACCCGATGCGGCTCCACAGCCTAGCGTAGAATTCAGCCGTGGACGAGCGCGCGGAGGTAAGTCGCGTCGGAGACTTGGTGTCGTACCAGGACGGAGCGGTCGTCAGCCGGATCATCCTCAAGCGTGAGACCGGCAACGTTACGCTGTTCGCCTTCGACACCGGGCAGGAGTTGAGCGAACACACCACGCCCTACGACGCCCTCGTCCAAGTCGTGGACGGCGAAGCCGCCATCACGATCGCCGGGCGGCCGTATCGACTGCGTGCGGGCGACATGATCATCATGCCGGCACATCAGCCGCACGCGCTGAAGGCGGTATCCCGGTTCAAGATGCTCTTGACGATGATCCGCTCCTGAAACGGGGCACGCACTGACGGTCATCATAGAGGGCGGGGCGTTTCACAAGAACCTTCTGTCCTGACTGAAAAGCTTTGCGACGATGGGCTCGCCTGAGAGGATGGGCCCGTGCGCCTCTTCGATCGGAGGTTCGGAGCCGATTTCCTGGCCGAGGTGCCGACCCAGCCCGGCGTCTACCGCCTGTACGACGAGGCCGGCACGCTGCTCTACGTCGGCAAGGCCGTCAACCTGCGTCGCCGCCTCGGCCAATACCGCACGGCGGGTCGGAAGAAGCGGGAGCGCAAGCGGCGGGCGCTGGTGAAGGCCGCCACGAGCATTACGTGGGAGGTCTGCGAGTCCGCCCTCGCGGCCGCCCTCACCGAGATCCGCCTCATCCAGACCCTGCGGCCACCGCGGAACGTGACGAGCGCCTTCCCGTTTCTCTACCCGTTCGTGGGAATCCACGCCGAGGGTCGCGAGACGTACTTCTGCCTGACCACCTCGCCCGGTGCCTTCCCCGGCTTCGATCTGCACGGCGCCTTCCGGTCACGGGAAGTGACGAGCGAAGCATTCTTCTCGCTGATGCGGCTCCTGCAGTTCGTCGGCCACCCGGTGCCGCGGCACCGATGCCGGCGCGTCGGATCGGCGCCTCACTCGCACGTGGTAGGATTCCGACGCCTGCCCAGCGAAGCGGCCGATGGGTGGCGCCGGCTGCTGCGTGGCGAGTCCCGCGCCGCCCTCGAGGCGCTGGCCCTCGAGCTGATCGAGCACGACGGGGCGCGGGCCCGGGCCGCGGAGATCCACGGGGACCTCCTGGCCATCGATCGCTTCTTCGACCAAGAGGCCCGCGCGCTGTCCCGAGCCATCGCGGTGACGAACCACTCGGGCTATCCTGTTGCCCAGCAGGAGCGCGACCTGCTCTTTACCACATACCGGGAGACGAGCGCCTGAGGGTCATTGACTCTCGAGGCCGGTGAGGCGGCGGAAGAAGCCCTCGCGGTGAAGCTGTGCCACCGGCTCCTGGTCGATGAAGTCCCAGGGCGCGGGAACGCGCGGGATGACCCCGAGCCGGTGGAGCATCCGCGCGGCGGCGGTCACGCCCTCGGGGGTTGGGTACATCGTCCCCGCCATGAGCTGGGAGAAGTAGAGGTAGGAGGCCTCGAGAATCTCGCGGTCCGTCTCGCCGCTGTACTTCCGGATAACCTCGATGCCGAACTTCCCGTCGGCGCGGAAGCGGTACACGCCCTGCGCGTAGGCGCGCACATAGCGAAGGACGACGTCGGGCCGTGATCTCGCGAACCGCCTGGTGGTGGCGGCACAACTGTTCTGGAACGCCACGTCGAGCCGACGCAGGTCCTCCACGAGATTCCAGCCGCGCTTGGCCGCCTGGAAGGGCTCGGGCGAATGCATGATGACGACGTCGACCTTGGCGCTGTCGAGGAGCAGATCGAGCTTCGGCCCGCCCGCCCCCACGGGGACGATCCGAGCGTCCGCGTCGAGGTCCCAGCCCCAGCGCTCGAAGGCCATGGCGATTGTGCAGTGGTCGGCATCGCCTCGGGCGAGCACGCCCCAGCGCTTTCCGCGCAGCTCCTCGCGCGTGGTGAGGCCGGGGCGCGCCGTCACGTAGGTGGCGCTCCGGCTCACCGCAGAGGCGACGATCACGACGTCGGCGTCGTCATCACGCAGGTCGATGGTGATCACGTCGGGCGAGACGGTGTTGGTGAACTCCGCCTCACCGGCCACGAGGGCGGGCAGCGCCCGCGGGTGCCCCTCGTAGAACTTCAATTCGGGGTCGAGCCCGTTGTCCTTCATGTAGCCGCCCTCGACGGCGGCGAACAGGGGCGAGGTGCCCACGCCCCGATTGCCGCAGGCGATGCGAATCTTTTCCATTGGCGGTGTCCTTCCTCAGCCCTTCAACGCGGAGAGGTCGAAGCCCTTCCGCAGCGCGCGCTGGAGCAGGAGGAACAAGAGAAAGATGGGAATGGTGGCGAGGACGGCGATCGCCATCTGCTCCGTGGGCGGGTTTCCGTAGTCGTCGCCGAAGCGCACGAGCCCGAGGGGATAGGTGCGGAACTCGTCCCGCGACACGACCACCAGCGGCCACAGGAACTGGTCCCAGCTGTCGCGGAACGAGAAGAGGGCGAGGACGGCGAGGGCCGCCCGGCACTGGGGAATGATGATCGACCAGAGGATCCGCAGCTCCCCCGCCCCGTCGATCCGCGCCGCCTCGACGTAGTCCGACGGGATCTTGAGCATGAACTGGCGCATGAGAAACACGCCGAAGGCGTCGATGAGGAGCGGGCCCGCGAGGCCCTGATAGCTGTCGACCCACCCGAGGGTGTGGATCACCAGGAAGGTCGGCACCAGCGTCACCTCGAGGGGCAACATCAGCGTTGACAGGATGACGAGGAGCAGGAGCCGGTCGCCCCGGAAGCGATACTTCGCGAGCCCGTACCCGGCCAGGGTGCAGAAGATCAGGTTCCCGAGCATCACCGAGGCCGACACGATGGCGCTGTTGAGGAAGAAGCGCGGGAACGCTGAGCGCGAGAGCGCGTTGGGGTAGTTTTCGGGATGCCACACCGAGGGGATCCATTCCGTCGTGAGCTGGAACATCTTCTCCCCGGCCTGGAACGACGTGGTCGTCATCCAGACGATGGGCAGCATGAAGAGAAAGGTCAGCACCGCGAGCGGAAGCAGGCCGGTCCAGGCCAGCGCCGCGGAAACGGCGGCCCGCCGCCTCACGCGTAGTCCTCCTCGCCGCGCGTGAAGAGCTTCATCTGGACGACCGTCAAGACCATCACGATCGCGAACAGGACCACGGAGATCGCCGCCGCTCGCCCCATCTTCATGTACGAGAAGCCGGTCTCGTAGATGAGCATGGAGAGGACGCGCGTCGCGTTGCCGGGACCGCCCCCCGTGATGATGTAGGGCATGAGGAAGATGCGCGCGGAGAGGAGCGCGGCCACCACCACGACGAAGAACGTCACCGGCATCAGCAGGGGCAGCGTGAGGTGGCGGAAGCGGCGGAGCACGTCGGCGCCGTCGATCTCCGCCGCCTCGTAGTACTCGGGCGGGATGGCCAGGAGCCCGGCCAGGAAGACCACCATGAAGTAGGGGGCGAAGCGCCAGACCGTGACCAGGATGATGGCGGGCATGGCCAGCGTCGAGTCCGTCAGCCAGTCGATCCGCCCGAACCCCAGGGGGCGCAGGAGCTGGTTCACGAGGCCGTGGGGGTGAAAGAGGAACCGCCAGACCAGGCACACGGCGAGGATCGGCATGATGTTGGTGAGGAACATCCCGCTCATGCACACGCGCCGCCCCCGCCCCCGCGTGTTGATGGCCAGCGCGAGCCCGAGCGCCATGAGCGTGATGAAGACCGTCGAACCCGCGATGTAGACCAGGGTGTTCAGGAGCGCCGCGCGAAAAATGGGATCTCTGACGATGCTCGCGTAGTTCTCGAGCCCGACCCACCGCGGCGACTTCATCATGTCGTAGGAGGTGAAGCTGAGACCCATCGCCCACAGCATGGGCCCGTACTTGAAGACGAGGAAGTAGGCGATGGTGGGCGCGACGAACGCCATGCCCCACAGCCGAATGCGCCAGCGGTAGCTGATCACCGGGCCCGCGCGAGGGTGATCAGGACTTCTTGAATATGACCTTCTGGACGGCCCGGTGCATGGCGTCGGCCAGCTCCGTCCAGATCGGGGTACGCGGGAAGAAGACGCCGTTGTCCTTGGCCTTGATGATCTCCTGGACGTGGGGGAAGCTCTTCACCCGCGGGTCGTCCGTCCAGCCGCTCTTCCGGGCCAGCGTGAACGGCGCCGTCGCCTCCCAGCAGTCGACGAGGTCCGACATGACGAACCGGTACATGTCGTGCAACGCCTCCTGCTTGGCCTTCGGCGCCCGCGCGTTGACCACGAAGTTGAAGCCGTAGCACGTGGTGTAGCGCTTGTCGGGCGTGACGCCCGCCATCTGCACGGGCAGGAAGTAGCCCTCCGACTCCATCGCGGGGTTCTGCGACTTGATGGCCGCGGGCGGGATGGGGTGACAGCTGAACATGGCACAGCGCTCCTTCAGCCAGTCCATCTGGGGGAGCGGAAAGGTCGCGATGGAGTCGGCGGGGTCCTCGGCTCCGTACTGCCGCGCCAGGGAGGCGCGGATGGTCATGGCCTTCACCCCCGCCTCGTTGTTGATCGTGCACCGCCCGCTCGCGTCGAACCACTGCCCGCCGACCTGGGAGACGATGGGATTGAACTGGATCATCGTCCACTGCGCCGCGTGCATGGCGAACTTGAACCCCTGGCGGGTGAACTTGTTCCCCTGCTTGATGGTGAGGCGCTTGGCGACCTCGCCCAGCTCCGTCCACGTCTTGGGCTGATCCTTGACGGGGTCGAGGCCAACCTCCTTGAACTGCTTGGTGTTGAGGTAATTGCAGAAGCCGTAGAACCAGAGCGGGTAGCCGTAGGCCTGCCCGTCCTTTATCGCGCCCGCCACGAAGGCGTCGGCGTGGTCTTTGCGGAAGGCGTCGAGCGACGAGTAGCCCAGGAGCTTCACGTCGAGCGGCGCGATCAGATTCCGGGCGAGCCACGTCGGCATGAGCCAATCGCCGGTGACGAACCCGTCCGGCGCCGTCCCCGTCGCGTAGCCGACCGAGACCTTCTTGCCGAGGTCGGCGAAGGTGAACCACTGGAAGTCCACCTTCACGTTAGGATTCTTCTCCATGTACTGGTTGACGCGCTTGTGGATCCACGGACGCTGCTGCGGGTTGTCGAACGTCCAGAACGAGAGCGTGATGGGAGCTTTCGGCTGGGCGAACACCCGCGGGCCTCCCGCCGTCACCACCGCCGCGCCGGCGCCGAGCGCGCTCATCCGCTTGATCGCCTGACGCCGGGTCACTGCGCGTCCGTTGCTCGCGTGCTTCATGGCCCCTCCCCGTCCTCGCCGACCGTTCGCGTCGCTCACGGCGCTTCGGAAACCAACGATCTCGCCGCACGGCGGGACGCTAGCCTGCCGGTGACGCAAGTGTCAAGGCCGCTCGCGTCATCCGAGCGCGCGGACGCTTTTCAGGCCGGATCACGGGCCGCGGTCGGACGGCCGATCGTGGCCGCCGTCAGAACTGGATCGAGAGCTGCGCACCTACGACGAGGGCATTGCCGATGCTCGATCGCCCTGACGGCCTCATGATGTACTGGATGTCCGGCTGGACGGTCAGCCCCGGGGCAACGGCGATGGCATACGTCCACTCGAGAGCCACCTCGTACGTCTGGCCCGGCAGGTCCTGGCTGAAGGCGCCGTAGTAGAGCGCGAAGGCCGCCGCGTCCTTGTCTCTTCCGGGAATGAGCCCCGTGTAGCTCACGCCCGCGGATGCGAACCACGGCAACTGATTGATACGCTGCCGCGGGGCATAGACGAAGGCGCCGAAGAGGGTCAGACCCGGCGCGCTCCCGCTGCCGCCCTCGCGGTACACCATCTGTTCCCCGAGGAGGAAGAATCCGTAGTTCCCCTGCTCCTGGCGGTCGGGTTCGCTGAGCCACGTGTACCGGTTCGAGTCGTAGTACCCGCCCGCCCGGTAGCGACCCGGCAGGCCGGTGGCGCTTTTCTCATAGTTCAAGAGATAGCCGACCTCTCCGATGACGAAGTAGCCGTGCTTCGTGTCGATGCCGAACTCGGTGCCGTCGGTCCTGAGCTCATCGAGCGTGTTGTCCGAGTAGTAGGCGCCCGCGGCCACGTAGAATGAGGCGATGGGCCAGATCGTGACGCGCCCGCCCCAGGTCGCATGGGGCTCGTCCGTGACGCTCGGCACGTTCGCCTGGACGGCGAGGAGGATGGGGTTCAGGGCGGAGTTGACCAGGCTGACGTTGGCCGGACTCGTGAGGAAGTCGTCGCCGGTGGCGATCCGCCCGACCTTCACGTCAAGGTGGCCGTTGAAGAAGGACTGCTGGAAGAACATCGTATAGAGCCGGGTGCGGTTGCCCTCGAAGTACTGCGCCACCGAGAAGAAGTTCCCGATGTCCGCGGAGAGATCGGTGCCGGAGGACCAGTCACCCGAGACGTGAAACGTGAGTCCGGTGAGGCCGGCGAGCCTCCCCAGGTCGAGATCGACGTCGAGGAACATCTCGCCCGCATAGGCCTCGCCGCGCCGCTGCCCTCCGAGCACATTGGCCTGCAGGTCGGTCGCGTAGCGGAAGCTCGGCGTGATACCCCATCCGACGAGCGTGTCACGGAACCCGAACCACTCCTGCACGAGCTTACGGTTCTGCAGCCAGGTCTCGACCCAGGCCCCGCCGGGCCGCTCGTCGTCGGCGAAGGCGTCGCCGGCGGACGCGAGGAGGATCAGGAGGAACAGCGCCGCCGCAGCCGATCGAGCCTGTTCTGTGACGTGGCGCAGCTTGGGGGTCGCCCCAGGGCTTGCCACAGTGCGGAGAGTCGCCGCTGCCATCGCGTCGAGCCTACCCTGACGGCCAGGGACGGCGGGGCTGAAATCGGCCAGGGCGGACGCGAGGCGCTCGGGCATGGGTGACCTCGGGAGGGTTCGAATCCGTTCGTTGTAGAATCTCGTGCATGACCCCAAGCTCGAAGGAGAGGTACTCCATGGACAGGCTGCGGACCTCGCTCTGCGATCTGCTGAACATCGAGTATCCCATCCTCCAGTCCGGCATGGGAGGCGTGGCCGGTCCGGAGCTGGTCGCCGAGGTGTCGCGAGCCGGCGGACTCGGCATCCTGGCCGCCCTCAGGCTCTCCGCAGACCAGGTCCGCACGGGCATCCGCCGCGTGCGCGAGCTGACCGACCGTCCTTTCGGTGTCAACCTGTGGCTCCACACTGAGGTGCGCCCGCCCGTGGACCCTGCCACGCTGCCAGAAGAGGCAGTTCGTCGCGTCCACGCAGCGCTCAATCCGTTCCGCGCCAGGCTCGGTCTCCCGGCCACGACGGCGCGTCCGGCGCCCGTGCCCGATCTCATCGACGAGGCCTTCGAAGTCATCCTGGAGGAGCGGGTGCCGGTCTGGAGCATCGGGCTCGGCAACCCCGGACGCGACATGGTCGCGCGCTGCCGCGAGCGGGGCGTCAAGG
>WNFY01009883.1_pt1 | contig 13307 bp, 26 predicted proteins | sample 5400091 | NCBI WGS metagenome assembly WNFY01 (sample SAMN13153364, study PRJNA577476) | soil metagenome | isolation source: 60 cm soil or saprolite under grassland replicate 1 | place: USA:California | collected 2016-06-15 | reverse complement strand
GGTGGTGGGCGATCTCAACAGCCGTCGCGGCCGCGTGGTCAGCATGGACAGCCGCGGCAACGCCCAGGTCATCCGCTCCTTCGTCCCGCTCGGCCAGATGTTCGGATACGCCACCGATGTCCGCTCCATGACACAGGGGCGGGCCACCTACACGATGCAGTTCGCCCGCTACGAGGAAGTGCCCCGGAACATCGCCGAAGAAATCATGGCGAAGGCCGCAGGCAAGGGCACTCCTCGAACGGGCTCCCGCTAGCCCGCCACAGGAGAGACGACAGTCATGGCCAAGGCGAAATTCGATCGGTCGAAGCCGCACGTGAACATCGGGACGATAGGGCACATCGACCACGGGAAGACGACGCTGACCTCGGCGATCACGAAGGTGTTGCACACGAAGTACAGCGGGGTGGCGGTGCGGGACTTCGGGACGATCGACAATGCCCCGGAGGAGCGGGAGCGGGGGATCACGATCGCGGTGAGCCATGTGGAGTACGAGACGGCGCACCGGCACTACGCGCACATCGATTGTCCGGGGCACGCGGACTACATCAAGAACATGATCACGGGGGCGGCCCAGATGGACGGGGCGATCCTGGTGGTGGCGGCGAACGACGGGCCGATGCCGCAGACGCGGGAGCACGTGCTGCTGGCGCGGCAGGTGAACGTGCCGAGTCTGGTGGTGTTCATGAACAAGTGCGACATGGTGGACGACCCGGAGATTCTGGACCTGGTGGAGCTGGAGGTGCGGGAGCTGCTGAAGAAGTATCAGTTTCCGGGGGACGACATTCCGGTGGTACGGGGCAGCGCGCTGGGGGCGATGGAGAAGCCGGAGGATGCCACGGCGGCAAAGTGCATCTGGGACCTGATGGAGGCGGTGGACAGCTACATTCCGACGCCCCCGCGGCCGGTGGACAAGCCGTTCCTGATGCCGATCGAGGACATTTTCACGATCACGGGGCGGGGGACGGTGGTGACGGGGCGGGTGGAGCGGGGGATTGTGAAGGTGGGGGAAGAGATCGAGATCGTGGGGATGCAGGAGGGGACGAAGAAGTCGGTGGTGACGGGGGTGGAGATGTTCCGGAAGCTGCTGGACGAGGGCAGGGCCGGAGATAACATCGGCGCCTTGCTCCGCGGTATCGACAAGGACGAGGTGGAGCGGGGGCAGGTGCTGGCGAAGCCGGGGTCGATCAAGCCGTACAAGAAGTTCAAGGCGGAGGTGTACGTGCTGGGGAAGGACGAAGGGGGGCGGCACACGCCGTTCTTCAACGGATACCGGCCGCAGTTTTATTTTCGGACGACGGACGTGACGGGGGTGTGCACGTTGCCGACGGGGGTGGAGATGGTGATGCCGGGGGACAACGTGACGATGACGATCGAGCTGATCCAGCCGGTGGCGATGGAGAAGGAGTTGCGGTTCGCGATCCGCGAGGGGGGGCGCACGGTGGGCGCCGGCGTCGTCGCGGAGATCGCGGAGTAGACAATGGTCACCGTCAGCGCCGACCAGAAGATCCGCATCCGGCTCAAGGCGTACGATCACAATCTCCTCGACCGCTCGATGAAGGAAATCGTGGAGACCGTGCGCCGCACGGGCGCCCGCGTCACCGGTCCCGTGCTCCTGCCCACCATGATCAACCGCTGGACGGTGCTGCGGTCGCCTCACGCGACATCCTCGACCCCACGCCCCAGACCGTGGATGCCCTCATGAAGCTGGATCTGCCGTCGGGCGTCGACGTCGAGATCAAGCTCTAGCCACGCGACAGGAAAGAGACCGCTGCCATGGCCATGAAGGAAGCGCTGCTCGGCCGGAAGAAGGGCATGACCCAGGTTTTCGGTGACGACGGAAGCATGATTCCCGTCACCGTGGTCGAGGCCGGACCCTGCACGGTGGTCGGGGTGCGGACCAAGGCGAGTCACGGCTACGACGCGCTCCAGATCGGCTTCGAGACCGCGCGAAAAAAGGTCACCAAGGCCATGGCCGGGCACTACAAGAAGGCCGGCGTGGACAAGCCCATGAAGGTGCTCCGCGAGGTGCGGCTGCAGAAGACCGAGGCGGTGGCGGCCTATCAGCCCGGGCAGACCCTGACCGTGGAACTGTTCGCGGCGGGCGAGTTCGTGGACGTCGTCGGCGTGACCAAAGGCAAGGGCTTCCAGGGCGGCGTCAAGCGCCACGGCTGGTCCGGCGGCGACGCGACCCACGGCTCGATGTTCCACCGGGCCCCCGGCTCGATCGGAGCATCGTCGGATCCCTCGCGCGTGTGGCCCGGCCACAAGTTGCCGGGGCGAATGGGGGGCGACCGCCGAACGGTGCTCAACCTTCCCGTGGTACGGGTTATTGCCGAGCAGAACCTCATTCTCCTGCGGGGCGCCGTCCCGGGGCATACCGGGTCCATCGTGCTCGTGCGCAAGAGCGTGAAACAGACCAAGGCCCAGCAGCAGAAAGTCAAAGAGGCCAAGTAGCATGCCGACCGTTCCCGTGTTCGACGCGAAGGGCAAGGCGCAGGAGCAGCTCGAACTGTCCGCCGACGTCTTCGGTGGGCCGGTGCGCGTACCGCTCCTCCACCAGAGCGTGGTGAAGGAACTGGCGGCGCGGCGCGCGGGCACCCATGACACCAAGGGGCGCAGCGAAGTCTCCGGCGGCGGCCGGAAGCCGTGGAAGCAGAAGGGTACCGGTCGCGCGCGCCAGGGCTCGATCCGCGCCACCCAGTGGAAAGGGGGCGGCAAGCCCTTCGGGCCCACCCCCCGCAAGTACGACAAGAAGATGCCGACGGAGATGCGGCGCTCGGCCCTGCGCGACGCGCTGGCCGCCAAGATCGCCTCGGGCGAAGTCGTGGTGGTCGATCGCCTGGGCCTGGCCGAGGCCAAAACCAAGACGCTCACGAGCCGCCTTAAGGAGCTGGGATTGCCGCAGGCCCCCATACTCCTCGTGGTGTCGGAGCGGTCGCAGGGCCTCGATCGGGCCGCGCGCAATGTCCCGTGGCTGTCCGTGGAGACGCCGATGCACGCCTCCGTCTACCAGGTGCTGCGCAATGAGCGCGTGCTCTTCGAGCGCGCGGCGCTGCTTTCCATGCAGGAGGCCCTGGCATGAACCGTGATCCTCGCAGCGTGCTCCTCAAGCCGCTGATGACGGAAAAGAGCATGCAGCAGAAGGAAGAGCTGAACGCCATCAGCTTCCGGGTGGCCGTCGACGCCAACAAGGTGGAGATCCGTCAGGCGGTGGAGAAGGTCTTCAACGTCAAGGTCGCCACCGTGCGCACCGCGTCCCACGAGGGCAAGTGGAAGCGCATGGGCAAGTTCGAGGGTCGCCGTTCGGGCTGGAAGAAGGCGGTGGTGACGCTTCAGGCCGGCCACAAAATCGAGCTGGTCGAGGGAGCCTAGGACCATGGGGATCCGCACCCTCAAGCCCACCTCGCCAGCCCGGCGCTACATGACCCTCCTCACCAACGAGGAGATCACGAAGAAGAGGCCGGAGAAGAGCCTGCTCTCGCCCAAGAAGCGGACGAACGGGCGCAACGTCTACGGGCGCATCACCGTCCGTCACCGCGGCGGCGGGCACAAGCGCATGCTGCGCGACGTCGACTTCAAGCGGGACAAGATTGGCATTCCGGCGACGGTGAAGGGTATCGAGTACGATCCAGGCCGCTCCGCGCGTATCGCGCTCTTGCACTACAAGGACGGGGAGAAGCGCTACATCATCGCCCCGCTCGGTCTCAAGCCCGGCGACATGATCATGTCGGGGCCGCAGGCCGATATTCTCCCCGGCAACGCGCTGCCCATCCGCAACATCCCCCTCGGCACCTTCGTGCACAACGTCGAGCTGCAGCCGGGCAAGGGCGGGCAGCTCTGCCGGAGCGCGGGCACCCTCGCCCAGCTCCTGGCCAAGGAAGGCGATCACGCCAACCTCAAGCTCCCCTCGGGCGAGGTGCGCCAGGTCAAGCTCGAATGCATGGCCACCGTGGGCCAGGTGGGAAATCTCGATCACGAAAACGTCTCCGTGGGCAAGGCGGGCCGGGTGCGCTGGAAGGGCTTCCGGCCCACCGTCCGCGGGACGGTGATGAATCCCGTCGATCACCCCATGGGTGGCGGCGAGGGCAAGGGCAAGGGCAACCATCCGATGACTCCGTGGGGCAAGCCGACCAAGGGGTACAAGACGCGGCGCGGCGCGCGCCCGTCGGACCGGTACATCGTGACGCGCCGGACGAAGTAGGAGCGGGAGACCATGGGACGCTCAACCAGAAAAGGGCCGTACATCGACGAGCGACTGGAGAAGCGGGTGGAGGAGCTCAACCGCCAGCGCCAGAAAAAGGTCCTGAAGACCTGGTCGCGTCGCTCGACCATCGCGCCGGAATTCGTCGGCCACACCCTGGCCGTCCACAATGGCCGGAAGTTCATCCCGGTCTACGTCACGGAGAACATGGTCGGTCACAAGCTGGGCGAGTTCGCCCTCACGCGCACCTTCAAAGCGCACGGGCAGGCGGAAAAGGCCACCGCCTCACCGACGGGGAAGTCCTGAGGACATCATGAAGACCCGTGCCACCGCGCGTTACGTCCGGGTGCCCGCCTCCAAGGCCCGTCTGGTCCTCGAGCATATCCGGGGCAAATCGGCGGGCGAGGCCCTGGCTCTCCTTGCCTTCACTCCCAAGGCCGCGGCGCGCCTCATCGAGAAGGTCCTGCGCTCCGCCATCGCCAATGCGGAGCACAACCACCAGGTGAGGGACCTCGACGACCTCCGGGTCATCAAGGCCACCGCCGACGGCGGTCCTTCGATGAAGCGGGTCTCGCCCCGAGCCATGGGACGGGCCTTCTTCATCAAGCACCGCACCAGCCATCTCACCATCGAGCTTTCCGACGAGACGGCGCGCCCCTCGCGGGCCGCCCAGAGGTAGCCATGGGGCAGAAGACACATCCGATCGGGTTCCGGCTGGGCGCCACGCGCACGTGGAGCTCGCGGTGGTTCGCCACCAAGGGCTATGCGGGTCTCCTGCACGAGGACGTCAAGATCCGGCGGTACATCAAGTCCTCGCTCTACCACGCGGGGATCTCGCGCATCGACATCGAGCGCTCGGCCAACCGGGCCCGCATTTCCATCTTCACCGCGCGGCCGGGCATCATCATCGGGCGCAAGGGCGCCGCCGCCGGGCCATGAAAAAGGCCGTCACCTCCGCCCTCCGGCTGGGCGCCGACGGCATCAGGATCGCCTGCTCGGGCCGTCTGGGCGGGGCGGAGATCGCGCGCCGCGAATGGTACCGCGACGGCCGGGTGCCCCTGCACACCATCCGCGCCGAGATCGACTACGGCCTGGCCGAGGCGCACACGACCTATGGCGCCATTGGCGTCAAGGTGTGGATCTTCAAGGGCGAGGTCCTTCCCGCCCAGCGCGCCGCCGCGGAGGCCTAAGACGTCATGCTGATGCCCAAGCGCGTCAAGTATCGCAAGGCCCAGCGCGGCCGCATGAAGGGTAAGGCCCAGCGCGGCTCCACCCTCGCCTTCGGGGACTTCGGGCTCAAGGCCCTCGAGCCGGGGTGGGTGACCAATCGCCAGATCGAGGCGGCCCGCGTCTCTCTCGCCCGCAGCGTCAAGCGCGGGGGCAAGATCTTTATCCGTATCTTCCCGGACAAGCCGGTGACGAAGAAGCCGGCGGAGACGCGGATGGGCAAGGGCAAGGGCAACCCGGAGTTCTGGGTGGCCGTGGTCAAGCCCGGACGCATCATGTACGAGATGGAAGGCGTGGACGAGCCGACGGCGCGCGAGGGCTTCCGGCTCGCCGCGCAGAAGATCGGCATCAAGACCAAGTTCGTGACCCGGGCCCGCGTTCTTCAGCCGAGCGGCCATGAATGACACGAGGCGGATCGACATGACGGCTCAGCAGAGTTTCCTGACATTATGAAAGCGGCGAGCTGGCGGGAGATGAACGGCGAAGAGCTGGAGCAGAAGGTCAAGGAGCTGACGGAAGAGCTGTTCAACCTCCGGTTCCAGCTCTCCATGGGCGTGGCCAAGAACCCTTCGCGGGTACAGCAGGCCAAGCGGGACCTCGCGCGGGCCAAGACCATTTTGCGCGAGCGCGCTTTGAAGAGCGCGAGCTAAGAGGAGACGACCGACGTGGGCGAGACCAAGACGAAGGAAGGCGTGGTGGTGAGCGACAAGATGACCAAGACCCGCGTGGTGGCCATCGAGCGCGTGTACCGCCATGCCCGCTACGAGCGGGTCATCACGCGGTCGAAGCGGCTCAAGGCTCACGACGAGACCAATGCGAGCAAGGTGGGCGACCGGGTCCTGCTCGAAGAGACGCGGCCGCTGTCCAAGGACAAGCGATGGCGCATCCGGCAGATCCTTGCCCGCGTGAACGGGTGAGGCGGACCCGACAGCCATGATCCAGCCACGAACGATGCTCGACGTCGCGGATAACTCGGGGGCCAAGAAGGCCCAGTGCATCCGTGTTCTCGGCGGCTCCAACAAGCGCTATGCCTCCCTCGGCGATATCGTGATCGTGGCGGTGAAGGAAGCGGTGCCGGACGGTACGGTGAAGAAGGGCGAGGTGGCGAGAGCGGTGGTGGTCCGGACGGTCAAGGAAGTGGGGCGGAAGGACGGCTCCTATATCCGTTTCGACCGCAACGCGGTGGTCCTCGTCAAGACGGACGACAACCCCGTGGGTACCCGGATCTTTGGGCCGGTGGCGCGCGAGCTGCGCGACCGGCAGTTCACCAAGATCATCTCCCTCGCTCCCGAGGTCATCTGAGGACAGTCATGGCCCACGCGCACGTGCGGAAGGGTGACACGGTGATGGTGGTGGCGGGCAAGGAGCGCGGGAAGCGCGGCAAGGTCCTGCGCGTGCTCAAGGACAAGGGTCGCGTGCTCGTCGAGCACCTCAACATGATCAAGAAGCATCAGCGCCCCACGCAGAAGCTCAGACAGGGCGGCATCATCGAACGCGAAGGGCCGATCCACCTCTCGAACGTGATGGTGGTGGATCCGCATACGGACAAGCCCACCCGGGTCGGCGTGCGCTCGCTCGCCGATGGCAGGAAAGTCCGGGTCGCCCGCCGGTCGGGCGAATTCATCGACAAGGCATAGACCATGGCAGACGCGGACGAGAAGGCAAAGCCGAAGGCTTCGCAGGGGGGCAAGGCGCCCCAAGGCGGCAAGGCCCCGCAGGGCGGCAAGCCGCCCAGGCAGGCCAAGGGCGGGGCGGCGGCCGCCCCCGCTCCCGCCACTCCGGCGGCGCGGGCGCGGGTCACCGGTGACGTGCCTCCGCGACTGCGCGATCGGTTCCGGACGGCGGTGATCCCGAGCATGATGAAGGAGCGGGGCTACACGAATCCGTTCCAGGTGCCGCGCCTCGAGAAGATCGTTCTCAACATGGGCGTGGGCGAGGGCAAGGAGAACCCGAAGGTGCTGGACTTTGCCGTGGCGGACCTCCTCTCCATCACGGGCCAGAAGCCCGTGGTGACGCGCGCGAAGAAGTCCATCGCCAACTTCAAGCTCCGGGAGAACTCCCCCATCGGTTGCAAGGTCACCCTGCGCGGGGCGCGCATGTACGAGTTCCTCGACCGGCTCGTCAACGTGGCCCTGCCCCGCGTGCGGGACTTCAAGGGCGTGGCGCCCAAGGCTTTCGACGGTCGCGGCAACTACGCGCTGGGGCTCAAGGAGCAGGTGATTTTCCCCGAGATCGTGTACGACAAGGTGGACAAGGTACGCGGTATGGACGTGATCATAGTCACCTCGGCCCGGACCGACGAGGAGGCCAAGGCGCTCCTCGCGCACCTCGGCGTCCCCTTCAGGGAGTCCTAAGGTATGGCGAAAACCTCGCTCATCATCAAGACGGAGCGCCTGCAGAAGGCGTCCAAGTTCAAGTCGCGCGTGCACAGCCGCTGCAAGCTGTGCGGACGACCGCGCGGCTTCCTCAGGAAGTTCCAGCTCTGCCGGCTCTGCTTCCGGGAGCTCGCCCTCAAGGGCGAAGTGCCGGGCGTGATCAAGGCGAGCTGGTAAGGAGAGCCGGACCATGTCGATGAGCGACCCGATCGCCGATCTGTTGACGCGCATTCGCAACGCGAGCCGTGCCGAGCACGAGAAGGTGGACATCCCGTCTTCCAAGCTCAAGGTGCGGATCACGGAGATTCTCAAGGAAGAGGGCTTCATCAAGAACTTCCGCCTGATCGAGGACAAGAAGCAGGGCACCCTGCGCGTCTATCTCAAGTACGGGCCGGGCAACGAGCGGATCATCTCCGGCCTCGTCCGGGTGTCCAAGCCCGGCCGGCGCGTCTACGTGGCCAAGGACAAGATTCCGAGCATTCTCGGGGGCATGGGCGTGGCCATCCTGTCCACCTCCCGTGGCGTCATGACGGACCGCGCCGTGCGGAAGCAGCAGCTGGGCGGCGAAGTCCTCGCGTATGTGTGGTAGCGACAGGAGCGCATGCCATGTCACGAATCGGTAAGAAGCCCATTCCTCTCCCCCAAGGGGTCAAGGTCGCCATCGAGGGCCAGACCGTCCGGGCGGAGGGACCCAAGGGCAAGCTCAGCCAGACGGTGCCCGACAGCCTCGCCGTGACGATGGCGGAGAACGTGCTGACGGTCAGCCGCAGCTCGGATCACCGCACGGTGCGGGCGCTGCACGGGCTCATGCGCTCGCTCATCGCGAACATGGTCCACGGCGTCAAGGAAGGCTTCGAGCGCAAGCTCGAGATCGTCGGTATCGGCTATCGCGCGCAGGTGCAGGGCAAGAATCTGCAGTTCGCGCTCGGCTACTCGCATCCGGTGATCTTTCCCCTCCCCGACGGCGTGCAGGCCGAAGTCGACCGTCAGGTGTCGATCACTCTCAAGGGCTCGGACAAGGCGCTCGTGGGACAGACGGCGGCGAAGATCCGGGCCCTCCGCAAGCCCGATCCGTACAAGGGCAAGGGCATCAAGTACGCCGACGAGCATATCCGGCGCAAGGTCGGCAAGAAGGCGGGAGCCAAGTAATGGGGACCACCTCCCTCAAGGTCGAAGGGCGAAATATCCGGCACCTCCGGGTGCGTACGAAGGTGCAGGGCACGGCGGCGCGGCCGCGCCTCGCCGTCTTCCGCAGCCTCAACCATATCTACGCGCAGGTGGTGGACGACGCAACCGGACGGACGCTGGTGGCGGTGGACAGCCGCTCCGCAGATTTCCGGGGCAAGGCCAAGTCCGGCGGCAATGTGGCGGCGGCGAAGATCGTGGGCGAGCTCGTGGCGCAGAAGGCCAAGGCCAGCGGCATCGGCCAGGTTGTTTTCGACCGCGGCGGTTATCAGTACCACGGGCGGGTCAAAGCCCTGGCCGAGGCGGCCCGCGCCGCCGGCCTGGCATTCTGAGAACAGGAGACACTGAGTGGCTGAGGCGAAGATCGACGCGAGCTTGCTGGACCTGACGGATCGAGTGGTGGCCATCAACCGCGTGGCCAAGGTCGTCAAGGGAGGCCGGCGGTTCTCCTTCACGGCCCTGGTCGTGGTGGGCGATGGGCGCGGGCATGTCGGGGTGGGGCTGGGCAAGGCCCGTGAAGTGCCCGAGGCGATCCGGAAGTCGGTCGAGCACGCGAAGAAGGATCTCATCCTCGTGCCGCTCAAGGACACCACCATACCGTTCCAGATCACGGGCCACTTCGGAGCGGCCCGCGTGTTCCTGCGCCCGGCCTCCCAGGGCACGGGGGTCATCGCGGGCGGCGCGGTGCGCCCGGTGCTGGAGGCGGCGGGCGTGCAGGACATCCTGACGAAGACGCTGGGCACCAACAATCCGCATAATGTGCTCAAGGCGACCATCGACGCGTTCCGTCGTCTCAAGCGGCTGCTGGATACGCACAACGCGCGCCGGCGCTCGGTGGACGGCGACGCCCAGGAGGCGACCGGTGGCAAAGAAGCTTAAGGTGACCCTGGTCAAGAGCCTGATCGGTCTGTCTCCCACGCAGGAGGCGACGGTGAAGGCTCTGGGGCTCAGGCACATCCGTCAGACGGTGGAGCACGACGACACGCCCACCATCCGCGGCATGATCAAGGCGGTGCCGTTCTGCCTCGAGGTCGAGACCCCATGAGACTCGAAGATCTACGGCCGGCGAAGGGCTCGACGAAGAAGCGGAAGCGCATCGGTCGCGGCCCGTCATCCGGCACCGGCAAGACCTCGGGCCGAGGCCACAAGGGGCTCAAGGCCCGCTCCGGCGGCGGGGCGCGTCCCGGCTTCGAGGGCGGCCAGATGCCGCTCTACCGGCGCCTGCCCAAGCGCGGTTTTCTCCCCTACGGTGGCAAGACGGAATTTGCCATCGTCAACGTCAAGGACCTCTCCGCGCGTTTCGCCGCGGGCAGCGTGGTGGATCCGGACGGGCTCGTCAACGCCGGCCTGATCAAGCGGGGGGGGCGCCACAGCGTCAAAGTGCTGGGAGACGGCGCGGTGGCGCATGCTCTCACCGTCAAGGCCCACCGGGTCAGCGAGTCGGCCCGTCAGAAGGTGGAGGCGGCCGGGGGCCGGATCGAGATCATCGGTGCCGCCAAGCCGGAGGTAGCCGCGAAATGATGGAAGGTCTCCAGAGCTTCCAGAACGTCTTCAAGATCCCGGAGCTCAAGCGCCGGGTCTTGATGACACTGGGGCTCCTGGCCGCCTACCGCCTCGGTGCCCACGTGCCGACGCCGGGCATCGACGCCGCCGCGCTGGCCGCCCTCTTCAACCAGATGCAGAGCGGCCTCCTCGGCATGGTCGACCTCTTCTCCGGCGGCAACCTGCGCCGGCTGACCGTGTTCGCCCTCGGTATCATGCCGTACATCTCGGCCTCGATCATTCTCCAGCTCCTCACCGTGGTCATTCCGACCCTGGAGCGCCTGGCCAAAGAGGGCGAGGCGGGCAAGAAGAAGATCACCCAGTACACGCGCTACGGCACCATCGTGCTCTCCCTCATCCAGTCCTTCGGCATCGCGGTGGGGCTCGAGAGCATGCAGCCCCAGGGCGGGCTCTCGTTGGTTCCCGTGCCGGGCTGGGGCTTCCGGCTCATGACCATGCTCACCCTCACCACGGGCACCGCCCTGATCATGTGGCTGGGTGAGCAGATCTCGGAGCGGGGCATCGGCAACGGCATCTCTCTCATCATCTTCGCGGGCATCGTGGTACGGCTACCGTCGGCGGTGGTGTCCTCGTATCACCTGATCGTCACCGGTGAGCTCAAGCTCTTCGTCTTCCTCGGCCTGGTGGTCATGATGGTGCTGGTCACCGCCGCAGTCATCCTCATGCAGGAGGGGCAGCGAAAAATCCCCGTACAGTACGCGAAGCGCATGGTGGGGCGGCGCATGGCCATGGGCCAGACCACCCACATCCCGCTCCGTATCAACACGGCGGGCGTCATCCCCGTGATCTTCGCTTCCTCGCTCATCCTGTTCCCGGCCACCTTGACCCGCTTCATCCAGCATCCGTGGATGCAGGCCATCTCCGAGGCCCTCTCGCCGGGCCACCTGACCTACACCGCGCTCTACTGCGCGCTCATCATATTCTTCACCTACTTCTACACGGCCATCGTCTTCAATCCCATCGACCTTGCCGACAACATGAAGAAGTACGGCGGCTTCATCCCGGGGGTGCGCCCGGGCAAGAAGACGGCGGAGTACATCGATCGCGTGCTCACCCGCATCACCCTGCCCGGCGCCATCTTCCTCGCTTTGATCTCGGTGCTCCCGGACTTTCTCATCCGGTGGTTCAACGTGCCGTTCTACTTCGGCGGCACCAGCCTCCTCATCGTGGTCGGGGTGGCCCTGGACACTGTCCGGCAGATGGAGTCCCATCTCTTGATGCGCAACTACGAAGGCTTCCTCCGCAAGAAGGCTCGGGCGCACGCGTGAGTCTCCGCGTCATCTTTCTCGGTCCTCCGGGCGCGGGCAAAGGCACCCAGGCGCAGGCCCTCGCGAGCGAGTGGGGTGTGCCTCACGTCGCCACGGGGGACATGCTGCGCGAAGCGGTGGCCGCCAAGACCCCGCTCGGGCTCGAGGCCAAGCGGCATATGGACTCCGGGGGCCTCGTGCCCGACGAGGTCGTGATCGGCCTGGTGGGCGAGCGTCTCGCCCAGCCCGACGCCAAGGCTGGGGTCGTGCTGGACGGCTTCCCGCGCACGGTGGCCCAGGCCGAGGCGCTCGACGCGCTGTTCGCGCGCACGGGTATCTTGCTCGATCGCGTGATCTACTTCAACGTCTCGCGCGATGAGCTCCTTCGCCGGCTCACGGGGCGCCGGGTCTGCCGGGCATGCGGTCGCACCTTCCATCTCGTCTCCGCCCCCCCCAAGGTCGCGGGCAAGTGCGACGCGTGCGGCGGCGAGCTCTACCAGCGCGCGGACGACAGCGAAGCCACCGTGGCCACGCGGCTCGACGTCTACCAGAAGCAGACCTCGCCTCTCCTCGCGTACTATCGCGGCCGCAACCTCCTCGCCGAGGTGGCGGGGGAGGGCTCGGTGGCCCAGGTCGCCGAGGCGATTCGCAAGGCGACGAATCAGGCGGGGGACCGGTGATCCTCCTCAAGTCGCCCCGGGAGCTCGAGCACATGCGCGCGGCGGGAAGAATCCTCGCCGAGGTCAAGGCCCTGCTCCTGAAGCTGGTGAAGCCCGGAGTGTCGACCAAAGAGATCGATGCCGAGGTCGAGGCCTTGATACTGGCCAGAGGGGCCGCCTCGGCCTTCAAGGGCTACCGCGGGTACCCGGCTACGGTGTGCACGTCGATCAACGAGGAAGTCGTCCACGGTATCCCGTCGCCCAGGCGCAAGCTCAAGGAGGGCGACATCATCGGGCTCGATCTCGGGTGTATCGTAGAAGGCTACTATGGTGACTGTGCGGTGACCCTCCCCGTGGGCCCGGTGCCTCCGCGGGTGCAGGAGCTCATCGACGTCACGCGCGAGAGCCTCGACAAAGCCATCGTGCAGTGCCGCGTGGGCAATCGCATCGGCGACATCTCCCACACCGTGCAGGTGCATTGCGAGAGCCATGGCTTCGGGGTGGTGCGGTCCTTCGTGGGCCACGGGATCGGGCGGGCGCTCCACGAGGAGCCGCAGGTGCCGAACTTCGGCGAGGCCGGGCGAGGTCCCGTGCTCAAGGCGGGCATGGTGCTGGCCATCGAGCCCATGGTGACCATGGGCGCGTGGGAGGTGCAGGTGCTCGAGGACGGCTGGACGGCGGTCACTACGGACGGCAGCATGGCTGCCCATTTCGAGGACACCATCGCCATCACCGAGGATGGTCCCGACGTGCTCACGCGGGCGGCGGCCTAGAGCATGCCGAAGGAAGATGCCATTGAGGTCGAAGGCACCGTGGTGGAGCCGCTCCCCAATGCCATGTTTCGCGTGGA
>WNFY01010970.1_pt1 | contig 13316 bp, 9 predicted proteins | sample 5400091 | NCBI WGS metagenome assembly WNFY01 (sample SAMN13153364, study PRJNA577476) | soil metagenome | isolation source: 60 cm soil or saprolite under grassland replicate 1 | place: USA:California | collected 2016-06-15 | reverse complement strand
GAATGAGCTTCCCCCCAAGGAGGCAACTCAAATGAGTCGTGACATCAAGTATATCGGCATGGACGTGCACAAGGAAGCGATTGTGATTGCCGTGCGGAATACCAGGGGCCATGTGGTGATGGAGTCGATCGTCGAAACCCAAGCCAACAGCATTCTGCAGTTTATCCACGGACTGCAGGGCGAACTGCATGTCACCTGGGAAGAAGGCACCTGGGCGGCCTGGCTGTACGACCTGCTGAAGCCGCACGTACACCAAGTCCTGGCCTGAAATCGGCGAGTGCAAACTACGAACTGTTGCAGGTGGATGCATACGGTGGACCTCCTGACAAATCGCGATCATTCTAATACCAGTTAGACACCGGCATCAGCAATCAGGGAGGGAACGCCGGGCGGAGAAAACTTTGCAGAAAATTTTGGAAAGAAGGGTCGCTCTCTGCTCGACCGATCTCGATCGGCGTTAGCTCACCTGCCTAGAGCGAGGTCTCCCAATCCCGCCCGTGCGAACGACAAAACCGACAACTACCACCAATTGCAAGTTAGCGGTACAGCCACGTTCTTTCAATCAGGGTACGACGATCTTCAGGGGTCTTGCCTCTGGCGATTATTCGGGCTTGCTTTTCGCCCGGGGAGGCCAACGGAGGTAATTGGGCAGTAAGCTGCTCAGGCAATTTTTTTTGGCGGGGAGCTCCCCTACACTTCGGTTTCGTTCCTTTTTTTTCGCGATTGGAGGAGATATGGCAAGATCTGGGCTGTCTTTTTTCTTGTCCTTCGTTTTTCTGCAGAACAGGCCGTGGTTGTCCCTGCTCTGCGCCATTGCGATCTGTTCGTCCCCAGTAAGATCCGTCGCCCAGGACCCGACGCATTCTTCCGGATGGGTCGTTATTCCGATTGACGAATATCGCGACCTGCATGCGAGGGCTTACCCTGCGGAGCACGAGGCTGAGCCGCCTAGCGTGGATGCCACGCTGACGCGGGTTGATTACGATCTGCGGAGCAACGGTGAAATCGCAACCGGACGGGCAGACCTCACAGTGGATGTGTTGAAGGATGGGTGGGTGCGCGTTCCCATCCCGCCGGGGTTGCTGGTACGAGAGGCGCAACTGGACGGGAAGCCGCTGGCGATTGCTGCAGGTGGAAGCGGAAAAGGTGGAGGTCAAGTATCGGCGCTGCTTTCGCATCCGGGCCGCGCTGTTCTCGTGCTCAACATCGTTTTGCCGGTGACGGCCACCCCGGGCGAGGAAAGCATCTCTCTGCCTCCAACCCAATCCGGAATGACGCGCGCTTCTCTACAACTCGCGCGGCCTGATGTGGACGTAAAAGTCAGCGGTGGGTTGCTCACAGAAAAATCTGAAGCCGGCCGCGAGAGCAAATGGATGGCATACGGCCGCGGCACCGAACCGCTCACTTTCTCGTGGCGCAGGAAGACTGAGGACCATCACAGCAGTCTCCCTTTGCGGATGCGGGGGTCGCTGATTGAGCTGGTGAGCCTGGGCGAAGATTCGACTGCGATGGTTGCGGAAGCTGAGGTCCAGGTCACGCAAGGCGAGGCACGCGCGGTGAAGATTCACCTTCCGGCGAATATCAATATCAATCAGGTTTCTGGCGCTGCGGTAGCGGATTGGGAAATGCAGGCCGGAGATCTGGTGATCAGCTTTCTCGAACCCGTCGCGCAGAGTACGCGCTTTGTGGTGAGTGGGGAGACCCGTTTGGCGCGCGATGGGCAAATTGAGATTCCGTTGTTCCGCCTGCCTGACGCCGAACGTGAAACTGGCGGCGTAGCGGTTGAGGTCCTGGGAGCAGGCGAAATCAAAGATCCGAAATCGCAAGGACTGGAAGATGCAGATGCGACGGACTTGGGTGAGATGGTCACCAGCCGGCAGTCTCCGTCGCTGGCCGCATTTCGATTTCGCAGCGGTAATCCGGCAACGCGGGCGCTGACGCTGAATATTGTCCGCTACACGCAGCAGGCGGTGTTGCTGGCAAATGTAGAAGAAGCGCGATATCGGGTCCTGTTGAGCAATGACGGAAAGAGTCTGGTGCAGGCGAGGTACGCGGTTCGCAACAATCAGAGAAATTTCGTCAAGATCACACTGCCTGCGGGAGCTACGGTCTGGAGCGCCGCGCTGTCAGGCAAGCCGGTGAAACCAGGCCAAGCGCCGGATGGCAGCCTGTTGGTTCCACTCGAAAAAGCGAGGGGAGGGGAAGATGCGCCAGAATTCGTGGTCGAGATAGTTTATTTCACTCGCGGAGTGAGGTGGGAAGACAAAGGCAACTTCACGGTTACGCTTCCCGCGCTGGATCTGCCGGTTTCGCGAACTGGGCTGCTGGTTTATTATCCGCCGCTGTTCAAGGTGTCGGCTGAGCCAGGAATTTTCCGGACGGAGACTTACGAGAACCCGTCGTCGGTCGCGTTCAACATAAACGCAGAGGTCGGCACAGGTGCTGGAATTGGAGGGGTAGGAATTAATACGGATGAGCTGGATCAAAAACAAAAGGCAGCGGATCGGGACACGCGGGCGTTGGCTGATAGGTTTTTCGCCAAATCGCAAGGCGCCAGGGCGAAAGGGATTCTTCCGATCAAAGTCTCTTTTCCTGCTTTTGGCCCATCGTTATTCCTGGTGGCTGAACTGACCAGCGCAAGCCAGGTTCCTGCATCATCACTGAGCTATCAACGGGGAAAAAAGGGAGGCGCGCGATGAAAACAGTTTTCTTGCTTTTGACGCTCCTCGGATCTCTCACAGCGCTGGCACAGGAGAAAGGCGCCTTGCCATTGCCCGATCCTGGTAACGTCACGCTCACTCTCGACGAATACAACAAGTTGATGGAGCTGGCGAGCAAGCCGGCCAAGAAGCCGGATACACCTCCTCTTCCATACTCGCTTAAGCATGCCACGCTCAAGCTGAAGGCGGGTGACGACTCGGTGCTGGGCACGATTCAATTCGACGGAGAGGTGTTGAAGAAAGGCACTGTAAAAGTTCCCTTGACTCCGGGCTGGACGATTCTCGACGCCCATCGCGAAGGCAAAGCCGTACCGCTGCTGCAAGAGAACGGAATGCAAACAGCGGTTCTCTCGGGCCCAGCCGAGTTCTCCATTTCGCTTGACGCCGGTCTGCCGCTCAGAATCGAAGCTGGGCGCGCGTCTATGAGCCTGCCTGTTCCATCGGCGGGCAGCACCACTCTGTCGCTGGTCGTTCCTGGCGAGCACACATCGGTGAACATCAGCCCAGGTTTGATTACCAGCCGGACCTCCGAGAACGGGCACACGACTGTCGAGGCGACGCTGGCGCCCGGACAACCTGCAGCTGTCTGGTGGGCAACGCGGGAGACGGCCACGCCGGTTATGGCCCGTGAAGTCCGCTTTCTTGCCGACCTAAAGACAATTGTGTCTGTAAGTGAAGCCGATCTTTCGGTCGGGGTGCTGGCGGACGTCACCGTGGTGCAAGGCGATCCCTCACAGTTTGAAGTTGAGGTCCCCGCCGGTTACGAAATCACGGGAGTGACCGGAGCATCGCTGGACTCGACGGAAACTCAGCCCGGTGTCTTGGTCCTAAAAGTCAACAATGCCAGCCAGCGAAGTCACGAGTTCCTGATCTCCATGGAGCGGTCGCTTTCCGCGTCCAAGACCGACGCTCCATTCTTGACATTCAAGAATGCGCAACGCGAGACCGGCGAAGTTCTGGTGGAAGGCGCAGGCAGCATGGAGATTACAGCAACCGAAAGTGGAAGCCTGAAGCGCATGGATGTGAAAGAAGCGAACCCATATTTGCGCTCGCTGGCGCATTTTCCACCGCAGGCGGCATTTCGGTATCATCGGCAGCCAAACGAGGCTCCGACTCTAGCTTTGGAATGGGTACGCTTCCCCGACAGCAGCGTTCTGGGAGCGGTTGCAGAGAATGCCGTGGTCACCACTCTGGTTACCTCGGAAGGAAAGTCGCTTACGGAGGTAAAGCTGGTCATAAAGAACCAGGCACAACCATTCTTGAAAGTTGCGCTGCCTGTAGGCGCGAGCGTTCTCTCGGCGGAAGTCGCCGGCGAAAAGGTCAAGCCAGTGGAGGGTCCCGACGGCAACCGGGTTCCGCTTTTGCGCCCGGGTTTCCGGCCTTCGGACGCGTACACGGTTTCGTTTGTATTTCTGCATTCCGGTGCGCCCTTCGCGAAGAAAGGCGGGTCTGACATTTCCCTTCCCGGCATGGATATCCCTATTGATCTGCTGCAATGGGAGGTCTTCCTTCCCGAGCAATATAAAGTGAAAGACTTCGGAGGCGACGTGTTGGCGGCCGATCTGGTACCTCCGGCTTTTGTGGAGAGCAATGTTGGAGCGACCAACGAGCTGATGCAGGAAGCCGCGCCGGTTGCGGGCAATTTCAACTTCAGAATGGAGTCGCTGTTGCCGGGACAGTTAGGCGGAGGCGTTCTTGATCAGAGCGGCGCTGTCATTGGCAATGCACACGTGACAGTTACTTCGTCCGAGACCGGATACAAAATGAATGCGGCTACGACCGCGGAAGGCTTGTGGCGGGTGTTTGGTGCGCCGTCAGGACGGCTCAAAATTCGCATTGATTCTCCGGGGTTCAAAAGCATGGTGCGGGATGTCATCTATGATGCGAACCGGCCAGGTCCCTTCAATACAGTTCTGCAAGTGGGATCTGTGTCGGAAACAGTGGAGGTCAGCGCGGTCGCCGTGGGGACCAACTACGACTATGAGAAGGAGCAGCGCGAGGCAAAAAAACAAGCGCAAGCGGCGCAAAATGCTCCTTCCTCGAACGTTCTAAATCTGCAGCGGCGGGTAGCAGGAGTTTTGCCGGTGGCCATTGAGGTGCCTCATGCCGGAACCGCATTCCACTTCGTGAGGCCGCTGGTGGTCAACGAGGAAACGAAGGTGACGTTCACTTACAAGAGCAAGTAACATGTCTCTGTAGGTGCCGGTTCCACCAGCAAAAACATGTTTACTTCCCGTCCTATTGGATTTGTTAGCAGCCCGTACAAGGACACGAGCCAGGTCCCCAGAGGGCTTGGCGCGAAACACGATGCTGAAGGCGTGCTCAAGATTCTGCCGGAATTTGAGGCGGGACTAGCTGACATAGAAGGCTTCTCGCATCTGTACGTGATTTGGGAATTCGACCGCTCCAAGGACTACGACTTGATCGCACACCCACCCGCTGACGACGGGCGTCCTCGACTTTGCGTTCCGATTTGCATCGGAACGCCACGCTCAGGAGGACAAGTTATGCACCTTATTTTGGAGCGCAACTGTTCTTCCATTTACGGGTTGAAAGTAGTGTGCGGTTAATTCGGTCAGGACAGGCGGCCGCCTGTTCCACGTGATTCAAAACTGAGCTAGGCCGAAAAAACAGGGGAAAATCATGCGTCATCTAAAATACTTCGCGTTGTTAGGAATTTTGGTTGCGGTGGCGGCAGTACATGCGCCGGCGCAGATCGCCGTGGGTGTGGGCTATGGCCCGGGATACGCGGTTGGACCGCCTCCGGTTTGCACGTATGGCTACTATGACTATTATCCCTATGCCTGCGCGCCCTATGGATATTACGGGCCGAGTTACTTTGTCGGCGGCGTCTTCATCGGCGCCGGCCCCTGGTTCCACGGCTATTACGGACCGCGATAACCGCGGACGCGATTGGGGTCACGGACGAGATTGGGGACATGGCTATCGGGGAGGCTACGGTGGCGGGTATGGCGGCCACGGCTTCCACGGCGGTGGGGGATTCCACGGTCGCCGGTAATTAGAAAGTTCAGCGTCGCGACAAGTCAGAAGGTCGGGGTTTTGCCCCGGCCTTCGGCGCATGTTGACGCTTGGCACTTTGCGAATCGTCCTAATAGAGTAGGCTTCGCACGACAAAGCCCTCCCCCGCCCACCGGCCTGCAAGGACCGAACGGCCTCGAGGGCTTTTTCTTTTGTCCAACGCAGCCTCTACAGCAAACGCGAGCGGCTGCGTATCTTTGTTCGGCATCATACTGTCGTGTCCCCAGCCGAACAGAAAATCATTGACCTCTCCGCGAAAGTAATCGCAACGCAAGACACCCCGGAATTCGAGTCTGCCGTCCACGCATTGCGCGAAGCAATCCACGCCCACCTTTCCGGTATGCGGGACAAGGTGGCGATCTCGCTCTGCTTATAGCGAACGAAAGCGAGTCCAACGCCGCAGACTGACTTCCGTCCACATTTCAAGTGCTACGTGTGTTTTTAACTATGGAGTGCGTCAATCCGTTTCCGGATCATGCTGCATGGCTAACGGCCTTCCAGGCGTCGAACCCGCCGGTTAGATTGGCAATGTTGCGAAATCCGGCGCGGCGCAGAATGCTGGTGGCGATTGAGCTGCGATATCCGCTCTTGCAATGGACAACAAGCAGCTTACTGCGGTCCAGTTCGGCAGTGCGGTCCTGCAACTGACCCAGGGGAATCCGGACTGAATTCTCCATCGCTCCCCCGCTGACCTCGGATTGCTCGCGAACATCGACGACGGCCATATTGTCTTTTTCTTGGCCAAGCAGATCGGTAAATTCCTGCACCGAAATTTGCGGAATGTAATCGAGCTCATAGCCGCCGGCAATCCAACCGGCTATGCCGTCTTCGAGGTATGCCTGCACGTTCTCAATTCCGACGCGCGCCAGGCGCAACTGCGACTCGCGAAGGTGGTCAGCGTCTTCTCCGACGAGAATGATGCGTTTGTCGAGACCCAATATCCGCGCAGCCCAGGACGCATATTGCCCAGAGAGCCCGATGTGCATGGAGCCTGGAACATGCGCAACTGCAAACTCCATCGCTGGACGCGTGTCCAGCACAACTGCACCTTCGGCTTGGAGCCGAAAGACATCGGGCGCGCGTACCGGAACTGGTGGTGGAATACTATCGAGTGCGGTGGCGCCTTGCCGGTTCATCTCCACGTCGCGAATGAAGTACTCGGGACGAGACGGCATCCCATCTGTTAGAAGGCGAACGAACTCGTCACAGCTCCGCGCCTGAAGCGCATAGTTGAAGCGGCGTTCATTTCCAATCGTAGATGAACGCTCGGAACCCATCTGCCGACCGCAAAGCGAACCCGCGCCATGCGCCGGAAAAATTTCCATTTCATCGGGAAGCTTCAGCAGCTTGTCATGCAGGCTGCGGTAGAGCATGGCCGCAAGCTCTTGCGGGGTGTGGTCGCGGGAGAGATCGGGGCGGCCAACGTCTCCCACAAACAGCGTGTCTCCGGTGAATACGGCTCGTGGCCGGGCATGGTCGACCAAGTCAGTCATTGCAATACAAATGCTCTCCAGGGTGTGACCTGGCGTTTGAAGAAAGTCGAAACGGCATTGGCCAAACCGGATGGAATCGCCGTCTTTAACCGCAGTGTGAGGGAACGTAGCGCCGGAGCCTTCGCCGAGATAAATGCGCGCCGCGGTGCGCTCGGCAAGCTCATGATGACCGGAAACGAAGTCGGCGTGGAGGTGGGTTTCGATAATGTGCTCGATCTTCAGGTTCTTTCGTTGGGCGGCATCAAGGTAAATGTCAACGTCGCGCTGCGGATCAATGACCGCGGCGACTCCGTCCGAATCGACCAGGTAAGAAGCATGGGCCAGGCAGCCCAAATAGAAGTGTTCGATCTGAACCGATGCCATTTTTTGCCCTAGTAAGTGTAAGCCATTTTTGTGAGGTTTCGTGCAGTCATCCCAACCCGACGGTCCCGATGGAAAACTGCGTATCGAAGATGCGCATCAGCCTCCGCATTTTTAACCGCGGTGCGAGGAAACGTAGCGCTGGAGCCTTCGCCGAGATAAATGTTGGCTCCAGTGCCCTCGGCAACTCCTGAAAATTGTCCCAAATACGGAACTCGGTCGCAGCAGACTTGTTGTGCCGTTATCTGCTCCGTGCTAGGAGGGTCTGCTCCGGATCCAAAAGGATCTTTCTGGCGCCAAGCGGAGCCGAGATCCGAAACTGCGTTTCGTCCCCCTCTGCAAACACGCGCCCAAGAAAAATGCTCTTTCCCGCGACGGAGGCATACAGAGGAACGGATGTAACGAGATCGTGCGGCGCGTGGTCCTGAGTAATCGTACCCGCGACCAACGTTGAATTGGCTTTGTCGGTAAATTTCAGTCCGCGGAGATCGTAACCAGGCACCGCACTTCCGCCCACCCAGGAATCATAAAACCACGCAAGCGACTTATGGCCCTCATACCACAGCGAACGAGGAAGCTGGGCCTCAAAGGCTGCCATCAGCTCCTGCGTGCTCAAGGTCTTGCCCTGGTAGTCGGTCCTGAGCTTTCGCAATATCTGAACGAATAGCTCGTCGGGAGCGCCTTTGGGGCGTCCCGGAAGTGATTTTCGGTCTCCGTCGCGCATCATGGTGCGCAACATGTGGATGATCCAGGTTCCTCGCCCATAGCAGATTGCGTCATAGGCCTCCGGGAACTGGGACGATGAAAGTCGCAAACCTAGGGTGACGGGGCCTGCATCGGCGAGTGCCATCCCTTTGGCCTTCTTGGCGATCAAGTCGTCACGGTAGGCTTGCATGATCTGCCGGAATTTCGCCGGATCATGCGACTCAAGCAGCATCAAAGAGCTGTAATTCGCGAGCGCCTCCATCATCCACTGATCGCGATAGCTGCTCCATCCAACCAAATCGCCCCACCATTGGTGAGCAGTTTCATGGGCTACGACCTGTTCCGCCATTGCCAGGCGGTTGCGATCCATTCCGGTCCTGCCTTGCTGTTCCGGATTCAGGAACGCAAAACTGGAAAGAAATATGAGACCGGGCCATCCTTGGCTGACCGCTCCAGGCATCTGCGTAATCGCCAATTCACTGTAGGGAAACGGTCCAAAATATCGCTCATAGAACTCCACTGCTCTTGCTGAGGTGGCGCCAACCATCCGCATGTTCTCAGACGGGGAGGGCGGCTGGACGGATCTGGGAACAGCGAGAGCGGCGATGCTCTGCCCTGGCGCAATGAACGGAATCTCGGGCCCGGACGGCGAGGATGTTCTTGGGAAGCCTCGCTCCAGGCTTGCGGTAGCGTAGGTCAGGACAGGAATCTTGCCTGCATAAGTGACGCTTTGGGAGTATCTGCCTAGATTGAATCCCACAACCGGAACCGGACGATCCGACACCCAGCTGGAGACCTGTTCGCCTCCTTCTTCTTTTTGTTCCGTTTTGTGACCAGTGGCGACCAATGTCCAGGCCGCCGGATAGCGAAACTCTAGATCGAATGAAGCCATGGCCAAGCCCCGATTCGGGTACCACGTGCCACGGTCTCCGACATAAAGGAGGCCGGTGGCGGCTTCCGACAACACCGACCCGGAATATTCGAAACTCAGCTCAATCTTCTGGCCAGCGCGGAGAGGAGACCACAAAACGATGGCCACCACGTCATTACCACGCCGCGCCAGTTGCGATCCTTCGATTGCCTGGTTGTGGATGAATTCGACCGGGGCGCCATCGGCCAGCACTTGCTGGACCTTTAGAAGCCTCGACAATTCGAACACTAGCGTTCGCCGGCAATCCTTGCGCGCCACTACGCTCAGCACCGCTTTCGATTGCATGTCTTTCGCCGGCTTGATTTCGGTTTGAATCTTAAAGTTGGTGATCTCAAAGTCAAAGTTCGGCGCCGCGCCCGCGCCTTCGCCCTCTTCCGAAACAACACGCGGCCCGGGCACGGCAAAGGATATCCAGAGGTCGTAGTAACTCTGGCCCGCGACCATCTTGCGCTGTCCTGCGGCAATCTGTTCCTTCATCAGAGTGTCGTACCAAACGTCGAAGGCTCCCAGCTTGTTCCCCTGCAGCATCGCGTGCAGCATGTGATCGTTGGTATTGGCGGGAGACACCTTTTCGTCCCCGGCCAGTCCGTCGCCCAGGGTCAGCAGTAGCCGCAATGCGTCCTGATCGGAGAGATCCTGGGCGGTCTCTTTCCAGCGCGAAAGGAACGCCTCACTCTCGTCGTCGGGGCCTCGCAGAAAAGGTGTTAGCTCTGCGTAAACATCGTCATTGAAGCGAAAATAGGCGGTCGAAAACCTTTCTTCGAGAATGGCTCCGCCAGTGAATAGGGCAAGAGAAGAACGCTCCATCGTGTTCGGAGGAGACAACAGGACCTCGCCCTCGCCTTGGAAGAATGCACCGGTGATGTGCCCCCCGATGCTTTCCGTGAAAGCGATCACGCCGTCGTCGAGAGAAATGTGAACGGCAGCGCGATCCAGGGTAGCCTCCCTGATCTTAAAGACCTTACCTGGATCGAGGTCCACGCTTCGCAGCTTGAGGTAAAGGGATTCCGCGGGTCCGGGTGGTTTCGCTGGGACGGCTTGCTGCGCTCCTGTAGCCAACGCTAGGCACCCTAGTACGAGGGTCAGCCACGCAAACTTTCCAGCTCTAACTGTGACGTTAGTCACCTTCGGCCCCGGTGTCGATGCCTTTAGAATGCGCCAAAGTGCGGACGTTTGTCACCCCTGTCTTACTGTGCCGGTTGGGCGCTGTTGCCTTCGCCTGTGCCGTCCCCTGCTTTGCCCAGGCTGAAGTGGTCCACATGAAAAATGGGGATGTCATCTATGCAGACCGGGTTAGCGAGACTACGAATACCCTGCAGTACGAAATTGGAGACGACTCCTACACCATTCCAAAATCAAAAGTTGAGCGCGTCGAGATCGGGACGCCGTTACCCGTTCGCCACGTTGAGCTGCCTACTTATGTACCAACCGCTCCAGTCCTTGGTGAGGGGGAGCTGCTGAGTCAAGTTGTCCGCGAAGGCTCGGTAAACCGGGAAGCTCTGAACTTGATCGAATCGCGCGGAAACCCTACCGCCACTGCGGTCGCCTTCTATATCGCGGGAAAGCAGGAATTTCAGAACGCTAAATATGCCGATGCCCGCCGTGATTTCGAAGCCGGAATGCGCTACGATCCGCAGAATCCGGCTATTGCTAACTTCTACGCCTCCCTGTTGATCAGAACTGGAAAAGCACAAGAAGCGATCGAATACGCGGAACGGGCAGTTCGGTTGGCCCCAGATTCTGCAGATGCGCTGGCAGTGCTTGGGTTCGCGCAATATTCAGCAGGGCATTCCAAGGAAGCCGCACAGAGCTGGAAGCATTCACTTGCGCTGCGTCCTGATGCTTCCATTCAATACATGGTGGACCGCGCGGGCCGCGAGCTTACGGCGGAAAACAATTATTCCGAGCGCGAGACCGGTCACTTTACCCTGCGTTATGAGGGTGCTCAGAGCTCCGAAGGGTTTCGTGGCCAGATCCTTTCAACACTGGAAGCTGCTTACACCGATCTCGTCCAGGCTTTCGGCGTAGAGCCGCATTCGAACATTCAGGTCATCCTTTACACCAATCAAGCTTTTTTTGATGTGACGCACGCTCCTGCGTGGACCGGCGCATTGAATGACGGAAAGCTTCGTATTCCCCTACAAGGCCTCGATTCGGTGACGCCCGATCTTGCCCGAATCCTGAAACACGAGCTGGCGCATTCTTTCGTGAACCAGCTTTCCATGCGACGATGCCCTACCTGGCTGAATGAAGGCATTGCCCAGGCCATGGAGCCAAGATCGCTGACGCCGCTTGGCGCCCGGTTGGGAGAGCTGTTCAAGCAGGAACGCGAGATTCCGCTGAACGTCTTAGAGGGCAGCTTTGCGTCATTCTCTAGCGGACAGGTTGCGCTGGCTTATGACGAATCTCTGGCTACCGTGGAATACATCCGTAGCACCTATGGAATGAGCGATGTTCTGCGCGTTTTGGAGAAGCTAGGTCATGGCGACTCCGCCGAGTCGGCCCTGCGTTCGACCGTCCACTCTGATTATCGCCAGTTACAAGACGAAGTCGCAGCTTTCCTGATTCGGCAATTCGGAAATTGACGAGCGTTGGCCTGCGGCGAGCCGGCACTTTCGTGCTGAAACCAAGGTTAAGGTATGAGTTGGCGACCGATGCAATCGGTGCTACCTTTTTCATGCCTGCTCATGTCAACGGTTTTGAATCACGAAAGGCCGGTTATCATGCCGTGGAAGGATCCCCTTCAGGCGCAGATCCCACAAATTCGGGACGGCTACATGGGCGCCGTCTATTACGGCCAACGGCGCAGCGGAGACTTCTACGACTTTGTGCGACCCACTCCCGACCGTGTTCTGTTTGGACTGTTTGATGTTGCCGGCGACCTGCAGCAGACTCGCGCCATCGTGGTCGCGCTGCAGCAAAAGTTTCGTTCCTCCGGTGCACGATTGTTCGAAAGCGCAGACACGAACGAGCCTGAGTGCCTGGTCGAGCTCTGGATCGAAACCAACCGGGCAGTCATGTCAGCAGCAGGCGGAGTACACTCTTGCCCTGCGTTCCTGGGTTGCTACAACGAGGAAATAGGCACCCTGTCGTACGTGAATGCCGGGCACACTCCGGGCCTCGTCCGTGAAGACTCAAAGATTCGCGAACTCGGCGCCACCGCGCTTCCTCTGGGACTGTTCTCTCATTCCGTTCCGGACTCGTCAGTTGTCGCCGTGCGGCCAGGCAACACATTTCTGACGGTATCGAAGGGAGTTGTCGAAGCCAAATACCGCGGCGAGGAATATGGCCTCGAACGCGTACGCGAATATCTGAGCCAGGCGCACTTCGACACTGCCCACGAAACCTGTGTAGGGGTCCTCTCCAAGGTCCAGCAGTTTATGTGTACCGCACCCACCCACAATGATGTGACCGCGTTGTCTGTAGTCCGCACGGACTAAGCTAGGCGCGGCTTGGAACGCTCCCTCCCCCCGATGTACAATCTCTGAAGCACTTACCGCGATTCCTGCGCATCTTACTCCTTGAGGCTTATGTCTAAGATTTTCCACCGTTTGCTCCTGGTTGCGCTGGTTGCCGTGCCCGCGTTGGTCTCTGCAGACAGCGTCGTCGAAGAGATCATTGCTCGTGTAAATAACCAGATTATTACCCGAACCCAATATCAGCGCGAACAGCAACAACTCAAGGACGAGGCCCAACAGCAGGACCCCAAGCAGGCGGAAAAGATCGCGTCCGAGGGACAAAAGGACATTCTGCGCGGCCTGATTGACCGCCAGCTACTTCTGGACAAAGGCAAAGAGCTGAGCATCACCGCTGACACCGACCTTATCAAGCGTCTCGACGAGATGCGCAAGCAGATGAAGCTCGATAGCATAGATGACCTGGAAAAGGCGGCGGAAGCTCAGGGCGTCTCGTTTGAAGATTTCAAGCAGAACATGCGCACTGAGATCATTACTCAACAGGTAATTCAGCGCGAGGTTGGCGGGCATTTAAATGTCACCAAAGAGGAAGAACAGAAATTTTACGAACAGCACAAGGCCGATTTGGAGCGCAAGGAGCAGGTAAGGCTGA
>WNFY01010642.1_pt1 | contig 13318 bp, 9 predicted proteins | sample 5400091 | NCBI WGS metagenome assembly WNFY01 (sample SAMN13153364, study PRJNA577476) | soil metagenome | isolation source: 60 cm soil or saprolite under grassland replicate 1 | place: USA:California | collected 2016-06-15 | reverse complement strand
AATGATTTTTGGTAGTGCGGTGACAACAACGGTCTGGTCAAGCGCCGTGAAAAAGACGCTGGTGCAGGCGATTGTGAGCGCTGCCAGCGCTATACGCTTGTCGTGCTTGTTGGTAACAGACTGATTGGGAGTGGTGAGTTTCTTGAACGAATTTGTGATCTGTTCTGCTGAGAAGCGGTGGGCAGAGGAGGAACTGCCGGGCGTTTGTGCGTCCGGTCCTCCTTTGCCTTGATTCTCCGGGACTTCCGACGTGTTTGCGAAGTCACGTTTACGCAGTCGCGCGGATGTCTCCTGGTCATCTTCTAATGTGTACATCTGACCCCCCGAAAAAGATAAGAACTGCTATAAGTACCAATAAAAAAGATGTATAACAATTATACAAGATTGCGTAACCTCGACTTGAGATTAGATCTGAGGAGCTTTGATAGTAATATTTTCGTTATAGGCCGAGATAGTGAAGGTTCGTGAGGTTTGCAAGGTATCGCTTTTGGCTGCCTGACCGATTACTCTCAATTGGTAGGGCAATCCGTCGGCTTTCCCGGCGCAAACACTCGTTTGTAGCATTGTGCCGGCAGCAACACCACCACCTGTAAAGAACGCCAGGTATTTCGCATCTATCAACCCGTTGACTCGCCAGCATGGTATGCCATTAACAACATCATCAGTAGGCCCGGTTACATTTTGCAGTTTACTGACGAGAGAGATAACACCAGTATTAGGATTCGTCAGCGTGCTCGCATTCAGTACACCTTTGACGACGCGCCATTGACCTGTAACAGGATCAGTGAGATACTGGATGTTCCCGATACTAACCAGTTTCACTGTGACAGGCTGACCGGAGAAAAGTACATTGGCCTGGGCTTTGACTTTATCTGGCATAATCACATCACCATCAGCAGTGCGGATTTGTATCTGATTTCTCGTAGTATTACCCAGGTTGTCTACTTTCAAGGTCACATGAAACGTAGTGACCGAGCGGAAGTTTTTTTGTATTGTGTTGAGTACCTGTTGAGCCGTCGGTTTTGAACCTAAACTGCTGGCGACGACGGAGCTGTCATGCTGCCACGGTGGCGTACAGCCTGTAATCAAAAGTGCACTCGCAATGGTGAGTATAATGCAGGTCATTGCGCGTCGCACCGGAATATGGAATGAAGTCATTAAGGGTGCCTCCCCAATTGAATCAATAGAAAGAAAAGTCTTGCTGAAACAAATCAACGCCACTTGCAGACCCTTTAGGGGTTATCACCCAATAGAGGCTTAGGGATGGTACTTTAAGGTACAGGTTGAGACAGTTATATTTTTTCCAGTTTTGCGAAATCCATACTGAGGCGTTTTTTGCCGTGTTTGCCCTGGAATTGAACTTCCACGAACTCGGTGTTTTGTTCCATTTCGCTTTTAAGGATGATGCCCTCGCCAAACTTATCGTGGCGAACCTTTTCGCCAGGCTTATACTGCTGGTTCTTTGAGTTTGTTGGAGTTGGAGAGCTAGCAGGCGTTATTGGTGATGATGGCGCTGGTGTTATATCGCGATTACTCTTTTGTAAAGGCGGCATTGAGGACACTTTGGGTGCCATGGAGGATGTTGGACGAGCCGGTCTCTGGGGTGTCTGTCTGTTTACCTGCGGTTTACCTGAACCAAATATGCGACCTGTCTCACGTGATGAGTAATTATCCTGATTGTAGTTGTAATCCTCGCCCCAACTGCTCCGCCGGGTCCCGGCGGAACGCAAGCCGCTCGACGAGTAGGAACCCGCAGCGCCCTGGTTCGAGACCAAATTCAAGGGAATATCTTCAAGAAACCGTGAAGGTTCCGTTACCTGGCTTTCGCCAAAGAATGAGCGGCGGTAAGCGCGCACAAGGTAGAGACGGCGCATAGCACGTGTAAAGCCAACATAGGCCAGGCGGCGTTCTTCTTCCAACTGCTCTGGTTTATCGACCGATCGCGCATGAGGCAATGAGCCTTCATCCATGCCGACAATAAATACGATGGGATACTCTAAACCTTTCGCGGCATGAAGTGTAATCAAGGTCACTGCATCGTTATGCTCTTCCTTTATAAGCGTACCGTTCTCGCCAGTTTGCATCGTATCTGCGCCACCGACAAGCGCGACGTTCTCCAGGAAGAGTTCGAGCGCTGTGTGTGTATCGATCTCCGAGTAGTCTGCTGCTACACGGCGCAGTTCCAGCACGTTGCTCCAACGCTCTTCACCTTCGGGAGAATCGCGCAGTTCAGTACCGTAACCGCTGCGTTCGGCGATGCGATCAAGCAGTTCAGGCAAATGCAGTTCCTCTATTGCATTGGAGAAGTCAAGAAGCAGTTGTCCGAAGCCTGACAAGGCGAGTTTTGCTGCCTTACCGAGTGTGGGATGTTCGTCAATCTGCTGAAGAGCGTCATAGAGGGCGATATGTCTTTCACCTGCCCAGCGCTGCAACTCCCCCAGTGTTTTAGGGCCAATTTTGCGATTAGGTACATTGATGATACGCAGCATGCTCAGGTCATCATAAGGATTGGCCAGCAAGCGTAGATAGGCTAGCATATCCTTAATTTCTTTACGTTCGTAGAACTTGCGGCTGCCAATGACTTTATAAGGAATATTTGCGCGTAGAAACTGTTCTTCCAGGGCACGTGACTGCGCATTGGTGCGATACATGACAGCGACCTCTCCCAGTTTATCGATCTCGCCGCGCGCCTGCAAGCGTTTGATCTCACGGGCTGTGAAGAGTCCTTCCTCTTCCTCGTCAAATGCCTGGTGCAGAATAATTTTCTCGCCTGTACCCAGCGCGGTCCATAAACGCTTATCCTTGCGCAGTCTGTTGCGCTGCACGACGTTCTGTGCTGCATCGAGGATGGTCTGGGTGGAGCGATAATTCTGTTCCAGCATAATAATTTGTGTATGCGGAAAATCGCGCTCGAAGCGGAGCACATTTTCGGCACTGGCCCCACGCCAGGTATAAATCATCTGGTCATCGTCTCCCACCACGCAAACGTTACCCAGTCCTTCATGCCTCTCGTCTGTGCCGAATCCCAGCAGGCGTATCAGCTTGTATTGGGGGAGATTGCAGTCCTGGAACTCGTCAACGTGGATATAGTGCCAGCGCGCCTGGTATTTGCGGAGCACTTCGGGTTCGCGTCGCCAGAGTTGTTCTGTCAGCATGAGCAAGTCGTCGAAGTCAACCCCGTTATTGGCACGTAAGAGCTTCTGGTATTGTTTATAGACACGGGCGGCTACCTCTTCAAGATGTTTTGCAGCCAGCTCGGCCATTTGATCAGGACTCTGCAAATCGTTTTTGGCGCGGGAGATCATGGCCTGTATAGTTATCGGCCTGTACTGTTTCTCGTCGAGATCCATTTCTTTAATAGCCTGCTTCACAAGACTGGCCTGGTCTTCAGTATCGAAGATGACAAAAGATTTATTGAGTCCCATTGGCGCGAGATAGTCAGCTTCTATGCGCAGTACGCGCACGCATATAGCATGGAAAGTGCCAATGGTCATCTCTTTGGACTCGTTGATACCCACCAGCTTTTCCAGGCGTTCGCGCATTTCTTTCGCAGCTTTATTTGTGAAGGTGACGGCCAGGATACGCCAGGGTGAAATATGTTTGTGCTGCACGAGGTAGGCGATACGGTGAGTGATAACGCGCGTCTTGCCGCTGCCTGGTCCTGCCAGGATAAGGACAGGTCCATCGGTCGTAATAACAGCTTTTTGCTGTGGTTCATTGAGTCCGGCTAACAGGTTTGATTGGTCCAACATCATCACTCTCCATGAATAATATAGTAAGAAGAGACGAGATCAAAGTCTCAACAGTGCTGTAAAAACTATGCAAATCAAATAGCGTTGCTATTGTACCATACCAGGAGTACGTTGGATAAGATGATAGGACGAAACGAGAGTTTCCGCCAGTTTACATAACCATTTCCAATATGATATACTCAGTCAAACCAGGAGGAGCGAATGGACGATCTGAGTGTCTTTACAGGAAATGCAAACCGCCCACTGGCGGCATCCATATGTAAACATCTGTGTATACCACTGGGCGACGCAGATGTTTTTCAATTCAGCAATGAAAATATCTTTGTAAAGGTCAATGATAACGTGCGTGGACGTGATGTGTTTATTATTCAGCCCTTCAGCGTCCCCGTCAATCGCTCCATTATGGAATTGCTGATCATGATTGATGCCCTCAAACGTGCTTCCGCCGCCAGGATCACTGCCGTTATTCCCTACTATGCATATGGTCGCACCGACAAGAAGGATCAACCGCGTGTACCTATTACCGCTCGCCTGATCGCAGATTGTATTACTGTAGCTGGCGCTCACAGAGTACTGACCATGGATATGCATGCGGGCCAGATTCAAGGTTTCTTCAATATACCCGTTGATGAACTCACGGCGCAGATACTTCTGGCGCGTTATTTTGTTGGAAAGAAGCAAGATAATTATACAGTAGTTTCTGCCGATGAGGGTTTTGCAAAGAAGGCTCGTAAGCTGGCAGATCGCCTTAACGCACCGCTTGCCATAGTTGAGAAGCGGCGACATGAGAACAACAGTGTCGCTGAAGCGATGGGAATTATTGGTTCCGTTGAGGGCAAAAATGCTCTGATTGTGGATGATGAAATCGATACTGCCGGCTCACTTACACAGGCGGTGCGCGTTGTACATGAACATGGCGCATGTGAAATCTTTTGCTGCGCTACCCATGGTATTTTCTCAGGTCCTGCTATTGATCGCCTTAAGAGCGCGCCCATCAAAGAAATTGTAATTACAGATTCTATTCCTCTTGCGGAGCATAAACGTCTGTCGAACATGACAGTGCTTACGGTTGCGGAGTTGTTTGCTGGTGCCATTAGCCGGATTCATGATGGGCGCTCGGTTACAGAGTTGTTTTGGTAGTAACCTCTGATCCTCTTTTTATGCTATAATACTTCCGCAATTAAAAGCGATACTAACATACTAACAAAAGGCACCCCGCGTGGGTGCCCCATTTATGGGAAAGGGTAGAGGGGCACTTATGGAGCCACTAGTCGCCATTGTTGGCCGACCAAATGTCGGCAAATCCACATTTTTTAATCGCATGCTCGGCGAACGGGTCGCCATCGTTGAAGACTTGCCAGGCACAACCCGTGATCGCATTTATGGCGACACAGATTGGAATGGCCGCGAATTTATACTTATTGATACGGGTGGTCTTGAATTAGGTACTGATATCCCCGTCGGACAGGTGGGACTGGATGGGCAGCCAGGGGATATTATGAAGCGGGTCCAGGCACAGGCCGAACTAGCTATCGAAGAAGCCGACGTGATTGTCTTTATGGTGGATGCCAAGGCGGGCATCACTGCTGCTGATGATGAAGTGGCTGATATGCTGCGCCGCACCAAAAAACCTGTGATTTTAGCTGCGAACAAAGCTGATAACGCAAAGCTACGCCAGGATGCCGTCGAATTTTATGCTTTGGGTCTCGGTGAACCAATAACTATCTCCTCCATTCAAGGCCTCAATGCCATTTTGGGCTTTCAACGCTCGATTGTTAGTGAGGTGCCTGGAACGACCCGCGATGCGATAGACACTGAGTTTGAGTATAAAGGCAAAAAGCTGGTATTGATTGATACGGCCGGAATTCGCCGGCGCGGGCGTGTCGGTCCGGGGGTCGAGAAATATAGCGTGCTGCGCGCGAGCCGCGCTATTGATCGGTGTGACGTGGCATTACTTTTAGTCGATGCAAGCGAGGGATTGGCGGCCCAGGATACTCATATCGCTGGCGAGATTCAAGAGAAAACGAAAGGTGTCGTGGTGATCGTCAACAAGTGGGATCTTGCTCAAGCTCAGCGACGCGAAATACGCGAGGGAAGGGAGCCACGTCCTGATGAGGAGATTGAAAGCGCAGAACGCTATCGCAAAATTATCGCGGAGGGCCTCAAGTTTATCCCTTATGCTCCAATTGTTTTTGCTTCTGCAAAAACGGGCTACCATGTGCAATCATTGCTTGACACTGTATTGAACATCGCCGAAATGCGTTACTTGCGCGTTCCTACTGCTCGTCTAAACGAGGTCGTGCAGGAAGCAGTTCGACGCCATAACCCGACAGTCTTCCGCGGGAAGTTTTTGAAAATCTATTACGCAACGCAGACACGGGTGAATCCCCCAACGTTTGTCTTTTTCGTAAATGATCCGCAGGCGCTGCATTTCTCCTATGAGCGATACCTGGAAAATCAACTGCGAACTGCCTTCAGTTTCAAGGGGACAGGCATTCGTCTCCAGTTTCGAGCGCGGCCAAAATCTGATAAATAGCAATCTACCTTGTGGCAGAGCAACAAGATAGTTTTATGCCTGTGGCGGTACCGTAGGCATAAGATGATATTCCATCTTCAGCGCGATGATGCGCGTGGCGGCCTCATCAACCCGCGCCTTTGAAAGCGTACCGTTCTGTAGAGCAGTCTTTAATGCATTGATCATTGCAAGCATCTGGTCGGCCCCAGTGGGACCAAGTATCATATCATTACCTGCATTCAAAGACATCACCGCGGCCTGGTACATATTCCACTTTTGTGTGATCCCCTGCATGTACAGCGCGTCGGTCAAGACCACCCCATCGTAGCCGAACTGCTTGCGCAGGATATCGGTCATGAAGATATGTGATAGCTCCGCCGGGTAGACAGGGTCAATCGCGGGCATCAACACGTCTGTTGGCATAATCATACCCGGGTTCAGCAACCTTTCGGGCGATTGGATAAAGGCCTTGAAAGGAGCAAGTTCAACTGAGTAGATTTGATCTCTGGTGCGTTTTACTACGGGAAGAGTGGAATGAGCATCAGGTGTCGCATCGCCCAGTCCCGGATAATGCTTGATACAAGCAACGACGCCATCTCCTTGTAACGCTTTCATATATGCACCGGCAAATGTGATCACGGACTGAGGAGTGTTGCCGAAGGTGCGCGTCACCATATCGTAGCCATTTACCAGGTTGACATCGACATCAGGGGCAAGGTTTTCATTGATACCGAGCGATAAGAGATCATGAGCGGCCTTCTGTCCTTGTTGTGTCGCTACATTGGGGTTGCCAGTATTGTAGATGTCGGTTGCCGACATGCGATAACCGTAGATGTGCGATAGGCGATGCACATAAGGTCCCCCCTCTTCATCGGTTGAAATGAGTAAGGGGATGCTGGCATGTTGTTGCATAGCTGCAATATCGTGTTTGGTCTGATTAAACGTCTGCATCTGGAACTCATACATGATGACGCCGCCGGCGTGTAGCTTGTTAATCATCGTATTAAGATCTTGAGAATAGTAGGTATCAGTGTACTCGACCATGATAAGCTGGCCAAGTTCTTCATCGAGGGTCATATGGGAAACATATAGACTGGCCAGTTGCTTGTACTTCATATAGCCTGTTAGACGCATGATGGCATTAATTTGATCTGCATTGAGTGGCGCTTTCACGAATGGTCCTGTTGCACCAAGGGCTGCGGATGAAGACGATGAAGAACCAGGAATGCTGGCAAATAAGTTAGGGCCAAGAATAGCACCCAACGCGACAAGCATAGCTAGCATCAACAGAAATAAGATGAAAAATGTCCGCAGACGATGTTGCTTTGGTCGGAACGATTGCACTGGAGGAATAACAGGTGGCTGTTGTGAAAAAGCCTGCGCAGGCGATGCAGTCGAAGGAGACATAGGGGTCGTCCAGCTATCCTGTTGGTTTGGAGCTGCAGGTGTAGTACGTGAAGATGTTGCCCAGCCGGGGCCTTTTTGTTCTGGCAATGACGTTCCTTGATATGACTGTCCGGAAGGCTGATAATATTGTGGCTGTGCTGGCTTGGAATGTAGGGGATGAGCAGTAGCCCACGAGGGATTCAGGTCTACAGATTGTCCTGGTGCCGGGTCGGGTGGAAAGGGTCTCTGTGGTTGCTGATTTTGACTGGTCATACATGCTCCTCAGGACTACTTCTATTTATTCATTATATATTATATGGACTGGCATATAGTGCCCCTGCCAGGGCGCTATCTTGAAGATGCAGTTTAGCATAATACTTTTACAAATTGCGCCAGTCTATGAAGTATAACGGATGAGCATTGATTCTTTTACTCTTCTTCTAACGAATCAGCAGTCTGGGTAATCCCGGGTGAATTATCAATGGCTTCAACAGGTGTTTGCATGTCCTCAGTAGTTTTCTGCGGTCTCGTCGAGTGGCGGCGACGTTTTGGCTTTGAAATGACCGTTTTAATGGTTTGACTTTGATCTTCAGGTGCAGGCTGCTGCTCTTCGGCAGAGAATGTGGCAGGCTCTTCTGTTTCGGGTAGAGAACTTTGCAGATCAGGAAGTAGTACCTCAACAGGTTCTGGTTCTGGTGCTGAGGGAGAAACCGTCTGAATGAAATGTTCATCGGATGGTAAAGGCACGAATGCTTCTTCTTGAACGCCTTGCTGCTCTTGTGGTCTTGCTGCTGTTATAGCGGCAGGGCGTCGTCTACGAGCTGCTGCCCGCACATTCGGGACCACAGAAGCAGGTAGCAAGGTATAATCAAACACAACTTTAATAGCCCGGCTACGCGATTTTGCGGTAGCGGTAGAAAGCGCTTCGCGGAAATTGTTGAGCGAGAAACGGTGAGTGATCAGCTTTTCAGGATGAAGTTGTCCACTTTCTATCATCTCAGCCGCGATGGCGAAGGTAGAACGATATTCATGCGAACCAATCGGCCAGATTTCCTTACCATGACCTAGAGTACCGACAAGATCGATTTCCTGGTACCAGATGGGGGTGAGATCAAGATGCATCGTATGCAGGTTGAGACCGACCAGCACAACTGTACCACCGGCGCGAGCCCACCGTAATGAATTATGAATCGTCTCCTTACTGCCAACCGTATCATAGATCAGTTCGTAGCCACCGAGCAGCATTTTGTTATCAAACATGCCTGTAAAGAGTTTCGCGCCAGTTGCACGCTCTACACCTTGATAGCTATCTTGAGGATAGAGGATATGCGCTGCACCCATGCGGGTAGCCAGCTCAATTTGGAATGGATAGCGAGCCATTACGCTCACTGTAGCGTCGGGAACAAAGGCGCGAATAACTTGTAAAGTGAGCAATCCGATAGTACCTGCCCCTATGATGAGAACATGATCACCCGGCTGAGGAAGACGGCGCAAGACGGCATGAATAGCTACAGCAGAAGGTTCCAGCAGCACCGCCTGTTCGTCATTCATATCGGATGAGATGCGGAAGAGTTGTTGCTCATGCATCAGCATCTCCTCGCTCCAGCCGCCGCCTTTTGGCTCCGGGCCAGAGAGGAGGTTTGCGCGCTCACACAAATTGTAATAACCAGAAGTGCACGATCGACAAGGCGGCTGTGCTCCTGTGGAAATGCAACTGGGACCACTTTGTAGCACAACCCGATCGCCAACACGAAGCTGCTGTACGTTGTCGCCTACTTCGATGACCTCACCCACAACCTCGTGTCCAGGATAGGAGTGTGTATTGCTGGGAAGCGCAGCGGGCGCGATACGAAAGTCACCATCGACATAGATCATATGCAGGTCACTACCACATATACCTGCCAGGTGATTACGCACACGCACCCAATTTGATGCGGGTAATGATTGTCGAGGCAGATTCTGCACTTGTAGTGGCGCAAAAGAGGAGAAGTAGGCTCCGCGCCAGAAACGTCCTAAAAACTGAGTGAGAATGACTCGTTTTGGGCTAAGCTCCAGGGTAGAAGTCCACATAGCTAGAACCCTCCTCAGATTGTTGTTTCATCTGGTATTTGTATGTTTTATGAAGTGTATCATGTGTAACATAGTGGGTCAATAAAGCAGATGGAAGTCAGGGGGAGACCTGGAAATTTCTCCTAGTAAAATGACTTTTGTGGTAGCTGAGTATAGAATATACCTGAAGTAGGTGAATAAACGAGGAGAATCCCGGTGTTTTTCAGTAAAAAAGTAGTAATCATTAGCGGAATCGTAGCAATTGTTCTGGCAAGCGTTTTGGGCTTTGGGTTTGCATTCGCTTTCTCGCACATGAAGCAAGATCAAGCATCGACACCAAGTGATACACCAATGGCAGTCGCATCGGTTACAAGTGTTACATCAGGCCAGAGAGCATGCGTCCTGGGTGTTGTTCAATCTTTGAGCAACCAGTCATTTGTCGTGTCTGCGAATCAGGGGAAAAGGATAGTAACGGTAACGGTAAATGATCAAACAACGTATGCCAAACACGCGAGCCAGGCATCTTTTTCGTTCGTTAACCTTGTCGTCGGTGATAAAGTGAGGGTGACTGCACAGGGTCAATGCAATAGGAGGAATACCTCTGTTTTAGCTCAAAGTGTGGTGGTTTTAACTTCTACAGGGAATCCCGGCGCTCTTCCAAGGTCTTCTCCAACTCCATAATAGATTTTGCTGAAATACAATCCGCTTGTCAGAAATTCGCTAATGCTCTATCATATGAAAGGGTCGAAGTAGCGGCCCCTAATGTCCCCCAGGCGGAAAAGAAGAATGATTGAGCAATATGGCGACTCCTATAAAGAATAGACAAGAATCGCAACGCACAGGGACACAGTCTCTCCTACCCAATAAGCATCTAAAAGGTGGACGCAAAACCCGCCTTGGCAAGCCGTCGTTCCAACAGAGGTACAGGCAACGCTTCTTCTACACTTTCAGGCATCCAATCGATGGCATCTGGGGGTGGCTAAGTTCGGTACGCACCGCTATATTCTTGATAACTTCGATAGCGATACTCTGCTTCATTGGTATCTATTTTGTACAGGCACCAGGCGAAGTCCTTGGTGATCCGGTTGCTTATGCTGCCTGGGTGCAACAGAATGCCCTTCCTCGCTATGGCTCGCTTACGCCGATCTTTGATTGGCTGCGCTTCTTCACCATTTTCTCGAGCTGGTATTTCATGCTGCTGCTCACAGTGGTCGCGCTCAGTATCATTGTTTGTACGTTGAACCGCGCTCCAGGCATCTGGCACAATTTTAAACACCCACTCATCAGACGTAATGACAACTTCTATCAAAACGCCCTGGAGCGCAGCGAATATACACATCCCAATGCAGTCACATGGACGCAAACCGAATTTCGCAAGCGCGGCTACCGCGTTCGTACCCTGAAGGAGAATGAGGTTACCTATCTTTACGCTAACAAGAATTCGTGGACTACCCTGTCAACCTTTGTTTTCCACGCCGCTTTGGTTACACTCTTCATGGCAGGGGTTATCTCACAGTGGCATGGCTTCTCCCCTAATAGTCCGGCGCGACATTTCCTGCCCGCGCCGCTTGTAAGCCTCAGCGATAGTCTGGCAGGCTTTACGTTTGACCAGGCGCTTCCCGATGGCCAAAGCGCGGTTGTCTATCCTCGTGGTACGCCGCATAATATCAGCTTCCGTGCGAATAACTTTACGGCCACATTCGATCCAAAGACGAGTCTACCGACCGATTATGTGACCGATTTGAGCGTCTATCAGGATGGAGAACTCGTCGCGCACAGTAATCACTTGCGTGTCAATGATCCTTTATCGTATGGGGGAGTTGTCTTTCACCAATCATCCCTCATCCCCTCGGTCAACATTACTATTTCCGATGAGCAAGGATGCATAGTTTGTGATGAGCCTGTGGCATTAGATCAAAGTGACAACATATCGTCGAACCTGGCAGTTGACTATGCCAAAGGCATTCCTATAGCGGGATCGAATCTGACTATGGGCGTGTTTTTTATTCACAGTCCCTCTGTACAACTGGCACAGGTGCGACAGCCATCAATCCTTATTACGGTCGGCGCTCCAAATACTCCTACGACTCAGGACAAAGCTGTTGTCAGGTTACAGGCAGGTCAATCAGATCAGAGCTTTGACGGGCAATGGACCATTAGACTCAATAGCGCAAGCGAGGCAACTGTTTTGCTCGTTACCAAAGATACAGGCTCGATGCTCGTCTGGCCAACAGCCATCATCCTTATTTTGAGCTTGTGCGTCACATTCTATTTTCCTCAGAAGCGTATCTGGATACGCATCGAAGGTCAACGGGTGCAACTTGCTGCTCTACGTGAGCATTTTACGAATATTCGTACTGAGATGCTAGCAGTTGTACGAAATTCGCCCATTGACAGTAAATAACTCCTGATATATCCTACGTACGAGCAAGGAATTGGCTCTCGTACCTGTGTGGCGAGATGGGCAAGGATGCTTTGAGGCAAGTGGGCCTGGGGATTAGTGGAAATCCTCCATCCATTGTGCCTTTGCCTGCTGGAAAGGTGCCTGGCTATGAAATTAACAATGAAAGGCGATTATGGGTTGCGAGCTATGCTTGATCTGGCGGCATACTATGGACAGGGGCCGATTGAAAGCGCTGATATTGCGAGCAGGCAGTATATACCTGAACAATACCTCGACCAGATTTTAATGGCATTACGTAAAGAGGGCTTGATCAAAAGTGTTCGTGGTCCAAAGGGTGGCCATATGTTAGCTAAACCACCGGCGCAGATCACAATGGCACAGGTGATGCAGGCCCTTGAAGGATATGTACCTCCAATGGAATGCCTGCCCAACCCCGATTTTTGTAAACTTACTCCAGGCTGTGCATTGAGAGAGGTCTGGCGCGAAATCGACGAGATGACACAGCGGATACTTGCTTCGACTACGGTAGAGGAGCTGGCTCAAAAGCATCGGGCTGGCAATACTGAGACCATGTATTACATCTAACCAGAGGGTGGGCAATCTGGCCATGACACATTGGGCAAAAGATGTCACAGGACTTATTGGTCATACACCCCTGGTCGAATTGAAACGAATTACCTCTGAAATACCTCGCTCGCAGCAAACCACTATCCTTGCCAAACTCGAAATGTTCAGTCCGGGCGGAAGCGTTAAGGATCGTATTGCCTTTCAAATGATTTGCGAAGCCGAAGCGCAGGGCCTGTTACGGCCAGGCGGTATTATTACCGAACCTACCAGCGGGAACATGGGCATATCGCTCGCCTGGATTGCTGCAGCTCGAGGCTATACCTGCATCTTGACCATGCCAGATACAATCAATATAGAGCGTCGTCTCCTTCTACAACGTTTTGGCGCGAAAGTTCTCCTCACTCCGGGTAATCAAGGTATGCGAGGAGCGATCAACAAGGTTATCGAACTACGTACGACCCTGCCTAATGCCTGGTTCCCACAGCAATTCTACAACCAGGCTAACCCAAGAGCACACCGTGAAGGTACAGCCAGCGAAATTTGGGAAGATACCGCTGGCGCTGTAGATATCGTGGTGATTGGGGTTGGCACTGGCGGGACGCTAACTGGAATCGCAGAGGGACTTCGGGTTCGCAAACCTGGTGT
>WNFY01004216.1_pt1 | contig 13320 bp, 4 predicted proteins | sample 5400091 | NCBI WGS metagenome assembly WNFY01 (sample SAMN13153364, study PRJNA577476) | soil metagenome | isolation source: 60 cm soil or saprolite under grassland replicate 1 | place: USA:California | collected 2016-06-15 | reverse complement strand
GACACGATCGGGCATGATCGCGGGTTCGTGACCCCGCGACTCCTCTACCTGATCTTGCGGACCGTCGTCGGCTGGCTGGGCCTGCTCACCCGCAGCGGCGCGTCAAAGGACGCCGAAATCCTCGTCCTGCGCCACCAGTTCGCGGTACTCCGCCGACAGGTCGCCCGACCCCGCCCGTCTTGGGCCGACCGGGCCGCGCAGGCCGCGTTGAGCCGGCTCGTCCCACGCAGCCGCTGGCCACGGCTGTTCGTCACCCCCCAGACCGTGCCGCGCTGGCACCGCGACCTGATCCGACGCCGCTGGACGGTCCCCCGACGCGCCGGCCGGCCACCGACCCGACCGACGATCCGGCAGCTGGTGCAGCGGATGGCCGCCGACAACCCCGGCTGGGGCTACCGCAGGATCCACGGCGAACTGCTCGGGCTCGGCCACAAGCTGGCTCCCTCCACCGTGTGGCTAATCCTCAAACGCGCCGGCACCGACCCAGCCCCACGCCGCACAGCACAGACCTGGCGGCAGTTCCCTGGCCACCCAAGCCGACAGCATCCTGGCCTGCGACCTCGCCCACGTCGACACCGTCCTACTCGGCCGCCTCTACCTCTCCTTCGTGGTGGAACACTCCACCCGCCGGGTCTGGCCGCTCGGGGTCACCGCCCACCCGGACGGGCCGTGGGTGACCCAGTGCGCCCGGAACCTCTTGATGGACCTCGGCGACCGGGCCGCCCGGTTCAAATACCTGATCCGCGACCGAGACAGCAAATTCACCGCCACGTTCGACGCCGTCTCCGCTGCCGACGGCATCCAAATACTGCGCACACCTGTCCGCGCGCCCCGAGCGAACGCGGTCGCCGAGCGCTGACTCGCCAACCTACGCCGAGAGCTCCTCGACCGGATCCTGATCGTCCACCCCCGCCAACTCCAACACGTACTCGCGATCTACGTAGAGCACTACACCACCCACCGGCCGCACCGCTCCCTGCACCAAACCCCGCCCGCCGGCCGACCCGCACCGCCGCCGCCGGCCGGCGACCTCGCCGCCCGCCGGCGTCAACGGCTTGCCGGCGTGATCAACAAGTACACGTATCCGCAGGTCGCATAGCCCGGACGACATTCTCGGCACCCACAAGCGGTGTGGTGACGCCGTCATCAGCCCCCACCGCATCGGCGACCGCCACGCCCACCCCGCCGACCAGCACCACAGCCTCCCCGACCGCGACGGCGACCCCGACCGAGTCTTCCACCCCACCGGCGAGGACCCGGGGGCGTCCGGGACGCCCGGCTGGATCCAGATCAGGCGACTGCTGCGAGGATGTCGAAAATCGTGTCCAGCTCGTCTTGCGGGATCTGGCTAGTGTAGGTGTCCTTGCGGAGCAGCAGCTGGCGCTGGCCCTTGCGGACGGTCTTCAGCGCGGCGTCGATCACCGGCGCTAGGTCGCCGTGCTCGCCGCGCAGCCGGACCCGCCCGGAGGCGATGACCTGCTGACGTGCCCGCTCCAGGGCCGGCTCCGCGTCGGGGAGATACACGTACTGTCCACCGGTCGGCAGACGCTGCAGGCTGAGGTCGATACCGGTACGGAAGCCGACGTCGATCAGATCCATTCCGCTTAAGTCGTTCCCCCGGAACTCGTTCGACGTCCGCCCGAGTGCCTCCACTAGCTCCTCGCGCACCGTGCCGTTGAAGAACGACCGTCGCATCCGCCCGGTGAATACGCAGTCGACCAGCTCGGTCTCGAAGCACATCCAGTCGCGCAGGTCCACGTCCCGGAACGAGCATCGCTCGAACCGAGCCAGCCCGCCCGGGTTGAACCGGATCCGGGACCGGTCGAACACGCACTCCGTGTACGTCGTGGCGGTCGTCCGCTCGCTTCCGGTGACCCAGCTTCCGATCCGCAGGTCGGTGAACTCGCAGCGTGTGAAGCTCGACGCCGACATGCGCATCTGGTCGAGCTTGCGACCCGAGAACGTCTCGCCGACCCGCTCCGTGCGCTCGAAGGTGAGATAGGCATCCTCCGGCACGTGGACGCGTCCTTTGACCCTTGCTCTGATCTCCAACCGGTCACTCCGCAATCATGTGCCCGCCCAGACGGTACGTCGCGTACAGGGCGTTTTCGTAGTCTTCGCCCCTGGCCACGTGGGACGCGACCTGGCCGGGTGTGGTCAGCTCGACCATGGTACCCGTCCCCCTCTCGAGGAAGTCGGGTCCGACCGTGCGGTACACGAACTGGTCCCCGAGCTCCTGGGCCGTCGCCCGGTGTACAGCGGTACCCATGAACACCGGCTTCAACCACGGCTCGTTGGCGTACGCCGCCTGCTCGGCCTCGGAGAGGTAGGACGCGAGGTGCTCCTCACCGAGGTCGGCATGCTTCTGAGCGGTGCGCTCCACCAGGCTGCGCGCGGCCTCCGCCGCCTCGTCGCCGCAGCTGTTGTGGACCAGGACTGCCGTGGTCCCGGCGTAGTAGGTGTGGATGCCCTCGACGGTGAGGTTGTACGCCGTGACGTCGGCGTCGTAGACCCTGAGACCGGCGATCCGGACAGTACGCCCGGCAGCGGTGCTCACCTGCTCGCCGACCTTGAGGTCCGTCGCGTAGGTGAAGCGCGCCGTCGAGGCGTCCCAGAACGGGTGCCGGTCGGTCGCGGTGAGCCGTGACCCGTCGGCAAGTTGGACGTCGACCATGGTGTGCCGTCCACCGTGCACGATCACTTTGGCCACCCGCTTGGCGGCGGTCTCGCCGGTCTGCGGGTCGTTGGCACGGACGGTGTCGCCGACCTTCACCTGCTTGATCGGCTTCTGCTTGCCGTCGGCCATCGTTACCGGCGTGGTGCCGGTGAAGCTGTTCAGGCTGCACGCCCTCGCGGCGGTCGACGCAGCAGTGCTTCCACCGGCGCCGGCTTCCTCGGCCTCGCGACCGAGCATGCCGATCACCTTGCTGCCGCCGGCGGCCAGGACCTTGCCAGCGCCGTACCCGACCATGCCGGCCGCGGCTCCGGTCGCACCGGAGGTGAGGAACCCACCGGCCGTCCACTGGTCGGAGGGCGTCTTCATCCCGTAGGTGACCATGTTGCCGACCGCGCCACCCAGGGCCGCACAGCCGAGCGAGCCGGCGCCTGCAGTCGCGACCTCGCAGCCGAGGCCGACCACCGTGCCGACGACCGCGCCGACGATCTCGGCCTTGTGCTCGGACACCCAGTTGGTCGTGGCGTTCCACGCCGTCGAGGTGGCGTCCGCGACCGTTGATGCCGCGCTGGACACGGCGTTGCTCACCGAGTTGACGGCCGAGCCGATAGCGTGGGTGATGGAGCTGAAGCCCCAGTGGCCGTCGATCTCCACCATTGAGATCGGGTTGCCGCCGGCGAACGCGTAGCGGTTCATCGTCCAGGGGTCGGTTGTCAGCCTTAGGTCGTTGAGGGCGCCGTTGTAGGAGTCCCGGGTGAGGAACCGGTTCAGGCCTGGGTTGTAGTCCCGGAATCCCATGTCATAGTTGCCGGAGTTGTGGTCCCACCGCGCCGAGTTGAAGCGGTACGCGTTGTACGGCTCCTTCGTTGGGTCGGTCGCCGTCGGCTTGTCGACGCCGGTGAACTCCTTGTCGTCGTTCTGGCCGTACGCGGTGTACCCGTAGGTCGACTTGGTGTCGCCCTTGTCGTCGGTCAGTGTCTCGACGTCGGTGTGCGGGTTGTAGCCGTAGTCGTTGTCCTCGGTGGTGCCGTCGGTGTTGAACTTGGTCTGCGACAGCCGCTCACCCCACGGCGAGTACTGGTACTCCTTCTTGTCCTTCGGGTCGGCCGCGTTTTCCTCGCTGAGCAGCTTGTCCGTCAGGCCCAGGTAGGCCATGTTCTTGGTCTTCTGGTCCGGGGTGCCGGCCTTCTCGATCTCGGTGACGGTGCGGTCCAGCGGGTCGTAGGTGTACTTCGAGGTGGTCGTGGTGCCCGCGTCCATCGTGCGGTGCTCGATCTTGCGGTCGAAGCCGTCGTAGACGTACCGCTCGATCTCCTTGTCCAGCGCGGTGACGGTGTCCAGGCGGCCGAACGGGTCGTAGTTGTACGACGAGGTGACGCCGCTGGTGGTCGAGGTCTGCAGCCGGTTGCGGTCGTAGACGAACGTGGTGGTCTTGCCGCCGGACTCCTGCGAGACGACGTTGCTGTTGGCGTCGTTGGTGTACGACTCGTGCGACACCTCGGCGCCGGTGCCCGGGTCGGTCTTCTTGACCGACGTCGAGCGGTCGCGCGGGTCGTAGGTGTAGACCGCCACCCGGTTGAGGTAGGCCGAGTGGTTGTCGGCGTTCTGCTCCTTGGTGGTGTCCTTGATCTTGTTGCTGTTCTCGTCGTACTCCATCGTGTGCTCGGACACGACGGTGCCGTCGGGTTTCTTCTCGACCTGGTGGTTCATCGTCCAGTCGAGGTTGTAGGCGTAGTCGACGGTGTTTCCGTTCGACTTGACCTCGTGCAGCTTGTCGCCGTGCGGCGTGTACGTGTACGTCTGGACCTTCGGGCTCGGGTCGGTCGCGCTCTCTTTGTTGGTGACCTTCGCCACCAGGTCGAGCACGTTGTACTCGTACGTCGCGATCTCGGAGTCGCGCTGCCGCGACAGCGGGTTCGCGTTCTCGTCGTAGGTGAACGTGGTGGTGTGCTTGACCGTCGAGCCGAGCTTCTCGTCAATCTTGGAGACCTGGTCGATCCCGTTGAACGTGACGTCGTAGTTGTCGAACTGCGCGCCGGAACTCGAGTCGGTGATCTTGGTCAGGTTGCCGTTCGGGTCGTAGGAGTACCCGTAGGTCTTCTTCTCGTTGTCGGTGTCGCCGGAGTTGTCACGGACCAGCTTGACCGCGTCGGCGACGACGGTGCCGCCTCCGTTGTCGCTGAGCGTGATCCGGTGACTGTTGCCCTCGGCAAACGAGTACGAGCCGATGCTGACCCACTGCCCGGCCTGGGTGGTCTGGTTGACCGTCTTGGTCACCGACCCGCCGTTGTAGTCGATCTTGTAGGGCGCGCTGGTGGCGGTGCCGGCGGCGTACTTGACGAACACCTGGTACGTCCCGGACTGCGGCACGTTGAGCTTCCAGGCGAACGAGTCCGCCCCGGTGCCCACCGGGTGCGTGCGGTAGTCGTAGCCCTGGAAGCCGCTACCCGACGACGACGTCGACCAGGTCCCGGTGACCGCGGTGTTCTGAGTGTCGGAGTTGTCCACCAGCACGACCTGGCTACCCACCGGGACGCCGTCGTCGGAGTGCGACTTCTTCTTGCCGTCCGGGTAGTAGTCCCAGGTCTGGGTGCGGCTGGACGAGCCACCGGCGCTGGTCACGGTCCGCTTGGTCTGCCGGCCCAGGTCGTTGTAGTCGTAGGTGGTGACGATGTCCCACGGATCGGTCGACGACTTGGTCCAGCCGTTGTCGAAGTACCTCGTGGTGGTGTCGTTGCGCACCGTCTGCGTGTCCGACGGCGGGTTGCTGACCGTGGTGAGCCGGCCGACCGCGTCGTAGGTGTTGATGACCTTGTCCTGCTTGTTGTAGGTCGGGTCGTCCTTGTCGTACGGGAAGATCTGCTCCTTCACCCGGTTCACCGCGTCGTACACGGTGACCTGCGCGAAGTCGTCCGGGTCGTCGGTGGTTGCGACGCCGCGCGGGGTGATCTCCTTGGTCTTGTTGCCGACCTGGTCGTACTCGTACCGCACGGTGTGGTAGACGAACGTGCCGGTGTCGTTGCGGTGCGGGACCTTCGCCTCGGTGGTCAGGCCGCGGGCGTCCAGCGTGAGCGGGGTGACGTTGCCGGCCTGGTCGGTCTTGGTGACGACCTTGCCGTCCTTGTCGTAGCCGTGCCGGGTGACGTTGCCGGCGGCATCGGTGATCGCGGTGGTGCGGTGGTCGAGGTCGAAGGCGTACTTCGACGAGTAGTCGGTCGTGTCGGCGGTCGCGTTCTTGCGGGCGTCGATCATCGTGCCGACGTTGCCGACGTTGTCGTACTCGTAGGAGACCTTGTGGCCGAGCGCGTCGGTCACCGCGGTGAGTTGGTAGATCTCGTTGTAGGTCTGCCGGGTCACGAAGTCGTTCGGATCCGACGGCGTCAGGGTGCCCTTCGGCTTGGTCGAGCTGGTGAGGTTGCCGACCTTGTCGTAGGTGTACGCCGTCCGCCGCTCCGCGTCGGTCGGGTTGTCCTTCGGGTCGATCGACGCGGACATCCGGTCGACGTTGTCGTACTCGTACGTCGTGACGGCACCGTTCGGCGCGGTCGACTGGGTGACGTTGTCGTTCGCGTCGTACAGCGGTGCCGGGGTGTTGATGTAGACACCGGCGGCCTGGTCCTTCGGCTGCTTCTTGGTCAGTGAGCGGCCGAAGACGTCGTAGGTGTACGACGAGGTCTTGCCGAGCGCGTCGGTCACCGACAGCACGTTGCCGCGCACGTCGTACACCGTGTTGGTCGCGTTGTTCAACGCGTCCGTGGTCGTCTTCGGGTAGCCGACCGGGTCGTAGTTCGAGTACGTCGTGGTGTGCGTGTTCGCGTCGGTCGACGTGAGCAGTTGGCCGGTGCTGTCGTAGCTGTACGTCGTGGTGAAGTCACCGGTCTGCGGCGTCGCGCTGCCGGCCGGGTCGGTCACCGAGGCCAGGTTGCCCTTGGCGTCGTACTCGAAGCCCCAGGTGCGGCCCTCCGGGCTCTGCTTGTTGGCCAGGTCGGCGATGTGTCCGTTGAGGCCGGTGAAGTAGGTGAACCGGGTCGGGCCCCAGCCGTTCTGGTTCGCCTCCGCGTCCGTGTTCGTGATCGGGTAGCCGGTCTTCGCGTCGAAGGTCCACGTCGTCGCCGCGCCGTTGTTCTCCTGCAGCCGCGTGACGTTGTTGTCCGCGTCCCAAGCCAGCTGGGTGACCTCGTTCTTGGCGTTGGTCAGCTTCAGCGGCCGCCCGTAGCCGTCCAGCAGGTAGGTCGAGTTGTGGTTCTCCGCATCCGTGGTGACGGCCTGGATCTGCGAGCCGCTGGTGCCGTCCGGGTCGGTGTACGCGTACCCGGTCACGCCACCGTTGCGGTCGGTCAGCGACTTGGCGAGCCACTTGAACTTCGGGTCGGCCGGGGTGTCGTAGTAGGTCAGTGCGGTGCTGTTCCCACGCGGGTCCTTGACCGCGATCAGCTTGGTGTTCTTGTTCGTGTTCGTCGCGTCGTAGGTGAACCGGAAGGTCTTCGCCTCCGGCTTGCCGTTGCCGTCGACCAGCTTGGCCATCAGGCCCTTGTCGGTGTAGGTCAGCGCGAGCTGCCGGCCGGAGACGTCCGTGATCGTCTTGACGTTGTCGATGATCTTCGGGTTGGTCAGGTTGGTCGCCTGGACCTCGTTGCCCGCGTCATCGATGTAGGTGTAGCTATCGCCCTTGGCGTAGTAGGTCAGCGTGAGCGTCTGCCGGTTCGCCGGGTCGGTGATGTACTGCAGGAACTTGCGCGGCTGGTTGTTCGACTTCCGCTCCGCGTAGGTGAACTGCAGCGTGTTGCCGTTCTTGTCGACGATCGCGGTCTGGTAGCCCTCGTCGTCGAAGAACGTCTGAGTCCGGTCCGGCCGGGTCATCACCCAGGCCCGCGACGTGTCGGTCGCGCTGCCTTTCTGCAGGTACAGGTGCACGCCGGCCGGGTGGTCGTACTCCCACTGGGCGGGGTCGGTGCTGCCGTGCTTGTTCAGCGTGAAGGTGTGGCTGGTGCCGTCGCCGTCGGTCAGCGTCACGTCAGTCGGGTAGGCCTGCCCGCGCGGGTGCAGGTCGAGCGGCGTGTTCAGGCGGGTCAGCGTGGTCGCCGCCAGCGACCAGCCGTAGCCCATCGACGAAGCCGAGGTGTCCAGGCTGTTGTAGGTCAGCCGGGTGAAAGTCGCGAGGCCGCGGCTCGGGTTGGTGAAGGCGTTGTAGTTCCACACCGTATTGCCGGCGTACAGGTTCACCATCGCGGTGGCGCCGGCGCCGGTGTTCGTGCCGGCGTACTGGTAGAACTTCTCCAGGCCGAGCTGGTCCGAGCTGGGGTCCTCGACGGACACGTTCTGGTCCAGGGACGGGATGCCGTCGGACGCGGACAGCCACTGGCCGGTGGTCTTGTTCCGCAGTTCCCAGCGCAGCACGTACTCAGTGCGCTTGTTACCGGAGTCGGACTGGATCGGCGTCTTCAGGTTCGCCTGCAGCGTCTGGCTGGCGCCGACCGCGAGGTCCGCGGTGAGCGGGGTGTCGAGCTGGTTGCCGCTGGTGGTGACGTCGGTGCCGTCAGGTAGCGCCCAGTGGTACGAGAGCACGTAGTCGGCGGCGGTCAGCGTACGGGTCAGCGCGTTCGTCAGTGTGACGTCGACCGTGTACAGATCGCCCGGGATCATCCGCGACGGCGTGAACGGCGCGTAGTACGTGCTCGCCGCGGTCTTCTCGATGTAGGTGACGACCAGCTTCGGCCGCAGTTGCGGCTCGGCCGCCTCGCTGGACAGGAAAACGGTCCGCTCGCCAGGTGACGTCTCGTTCGCGAGCTTGACCTCGATGCCGTGGTTCGACCCAGGGTTCGTCACCCAGCCGGCCACCGACGGGGTGACGTCGAAGTCCCGCCAGGCCGGGTCGTTGGTGACGTTCCCGACGGTATCGAGGACGGTCGCGTTGTAGTCACCACCGGCGGTCCAGGTGGTGGTGCTGTTCGCCTTGTTCCAGGTCGCGGTGGTCTGGTCGAAGTCCTTGTTCAGCGCGTGCGCCTCGTACGTCGCGCCGCTGCCGATCGTGGTGAACCCCCACAGCGAGTACGTCGCGTCGAGGATCTGGGCGCTCGTAGGGATCGTCGACAGGCTCGGGAACTTCACCACGCTGCGGGTCTTGCCGTACGTCGAGGAGTTGTTGCCGGTGAGCAGCCACGGCGAGCCGCCGACGGAGTTCAGGTTCGTGTCGGGCTGAGTGCTGGACAGCGAGGTGTCGATCTGGCCGCTCTGGAAGACCTTGACCACGCGGCCGGCCTTCGGCAACCGGACGAGCTGGGTCGACGCCGGGGTCAGCTTCCCGTCCCGGGTCTTCACCGCGACCATGTAGTAGAAGGCGTTGCCGAACGGCTGCGGGTCGTCGGCCGGCGTCGGGGTCGCGGTAGTGTCGCTGAAGCTGGTGGTGCCCGCGGAGACCGGCGCGACCAGCGTGGACGCGTTCGGCGTGAACGTCTGGTAGACGCTGCGGTGCACCTGGTACTCGACGATGTCGTCGTTCGGGTCGGAGGGATTCGGGTCGGTGTAGGTGCTCCAGTGCAGGTCGGCACCGGTCGCGGTGATGGTGGTCGGCGGGTCCAGGACGGCGCCCGGGCGGCCGTAGGTCACGATCAGCTTCGGGGTGTTGTCGTTCTCGCCGTTGTAGGCGTACTCGGCCGCCTCGTAGCGCGGGCCACCCCGTCCGAGCGTCGCCTCGTCCGCCGCCTTGAGCATGAAGCCGTAGTTCGGCTGGGTGCCCGAGACCCACGACTGCACGATGCTCTTCACGTCGTACGCGTGCCAGACGTTCGCCTGGTTGACACCCTTGGTGGCGGTGCCGCCCAGCTCACCGAGTGCGGCGCTGATCGAGTTCCAGGTCACGGTCGACTCGTCCCAGTTCGCAGTCACCCGGTGCGCCTCGAGCGGCACGGAGTACGAGCCGGTGGTGTGGTCCTGGTCGAAGTACAGCTGCAGCGAGGCTGAGCTGATCGTCGTACCGGTCGGGATGGTCCCGAGGCCGAACCTGACCACACTTCGGGCCTTGCCGGTCGTCGTCGTACCAACCGACAGCCGCCAACTGCCGTCGAAGTTGGACGCGGCGTTGTCGGAGATGATCATCGCGTCCTGCGACTGGGTGACCGTCGGCTGAATCTTGATCGTCGGGTCGATCACCACCGGGTACTTGCGGTGCGGATCCGCCAGCCAGCCCCGGTCCGCACGGACCACGAGAGTCCTGCCGTCGGCGGACAGCTCCTGGCTGACCTTCGGGCTCCACACCGAGCCGTACGGCGAGCCGCGGTCGGCGGTGCTGTCGGTCATGTACGGCTTCGGGATCCTCGCCACCGGGGGGCCCTCGCCGTCGGCGCGGTACAGCGCGACCGAGCCGTTCGGCTGCCGCACCGGGCGCAGCCCGGCCAGGTCCAGCCGGAAGGTATAGCTCGGGTCGGCCGGCGGCCTCGCCAGCACGATCCGCTCCTTCAGCTCGGTCGGCGTGACCTGGTAACTCACGTCCGCGCCGGGCAGCGCGCCGCGGTAGGTTACCTCGTTACCGTCAACCCGCGGGGCCAACGCGGTCGTGCCCGCGGTGCCGACGCCGAGCGAGGTGCCCTCGTACTCCAACCGCACCATGCGGTCCGCGCGGTCGCCGAAATAGCTGCGGAAGCTGTTCTTCTCGACCCCGTGCGGGTAACCCGCCCGGCCGGCCCCGGCGACCCGGACGTCCACCGGCTGATAGCCGCCGCGCGCGTCGCGGTAGTTGACCGGCGTGCCGGAGATCTCGGCCTGCACACGCCCGTCCGACAGCTCGTAGAACCGCCCGTTCGCAGTACGGCGGCCGGTCAGCTCACGAACCCGGTGGGCCTTCGGGTCGGGCGCGGCCACCAATGTCGCACTCGGGTGGGACGGCACCGAGATCGGCGCCAGCGGCTTGTCCGCCGGCCGCCAGTTCGGGTGTGGCGCCAGCGTCTCGGGAGCGGCCGGTTTGGGGGGTTGTGACCGCTCCTGCGCGGCCGAGCCGGGCGCGAGTCCGAGGGTCAGCGCGGACAGGGCTACCAAGACGGATAGGATCCGGCCAGCACGCACGAGCCATCACACTCCTGGCGTTGAAGGACAAGCCGGCGGAGCGTAACAGTAGGTAAGACGATCTACCAAGATATTTTTGGATAAGTGATCATTGGCTCTGTAATCACCAGGTTCCGCCGCGCGGCCACGAAGGCGACCAGCGTGATCATTGCGGTGAGCGGGCAGCGCGGCCGGCGTACTCGGCCAGCTCGCCGCGGCCGGTGCTACCTCGACAACCTCAGTGCGCTGATCGGCCGGGGCCCGGTGGGCTGTCCACCGCGAACATCGCCCGGCTGGTGATTGAGGCCAACCGGGGCTCGCAGGTGACCCGGTCGCAAGCACAACCGGGAGTCCGACGCCGCGGCCGGCGGCGACGGCCGGGACCCGTCGAAGATCCACGGGGCGCATGGCCGGCCGGCGCGTTCCGCCGCAAGCGCGGCTGACCGGGGCGCCGGCCGCTGGCCATCGTGCCGCCGTGACGGCCGCGTGCCGCCGGATGCCCTACCTCGATCCCGGACTGCCGACGAATACGAGATCCACATCGCCGCGACTACCTTGATCAACCAACCTGTCACGCCGCTGGCCGATTTGTGTTGTGTCGGTGGGTCATGGCAGCGGGGGTGACTGCCTTGGTGGTCGGTGAGGGTTCTGGCTCGCGCGGGAGCCGGGGTGCGCCGGTTGCTGAACTGGCTGCCGTGAAGGTCAGCGCCTCCCGATCGTCAGCACCGTGCCGGAGACGTTCGACTCCGCCAGCCACTGCCGAGTCAGCCTGCACATGCAAACTGCCGTTGCGCTGACCGTGACCGCTGCCGTCAGCCCGCGCTGCCGCCGCCTCCGCCCGACCTGGCCCGACGCCGCGAGGCGAGCACGACCGCGACGACGAACGCGATGACCGGCGGGGACAGCTCCGCCGGAAGATCGGCCACGGCCACCGGCGGCGGGATGAACCCGAAGCACGGCGCCACCCGGCCTAGCGTCTGCCCCCGGCCGCGCAGCTCCCAAGCACCGGTGAACCGGCCAGCGCGGACCAGCTCGTACCGCTGCGACCCGGCCTCGACCTCCCAGCTGTTCGACCACCGGCTGGCTTTCGAGGCGGTCGCCACCATCTCGCCCACTCTGTCCAGCCTGTCCAGCAGGAACTGTCGGCGGCCGTCCGGGCGGAACAGCCAGCGCCCGGTCCCGACGACGATCTGGCCGTCCTCTATCAACATCGACCCGCGGAACTCCGCCACCAGCCGGTCGAACTCGTCGAGCAAGTCGAAACCAGGTCCGAACACCCCGACCAGCACAACATGCACCATCGGCGCAGAACATCAGGTCGTGCGGGTCGTCGTTGGCTGAACCCGGTGGGTGGCCGCGGTTGTCGCGATCTGATCCCCGGCGCCTGTCGGGCCCAGGCCCACACCCGCTAGTAACACGTTCTGCGCGTCGGTGTTGGACGTGGGGACGTCCTCCTGATGCGGTCATCGGGCTTGGCACCCCCCGCGCATCGAGGAGGACGCCGGTGGTCGACGGTACTGGGTTGTCCCGGGGAGACCGCAACCGTAACCAGCGGCTGGGCCGGCTGCGTGAGCTGTTGCCGGCGGGCAACGCGATCGTCGGCATCGATCTGGCCGATACAAAGCAGGCGGCGGTGGTGGTCGACCATGATTCGCGGGTGCTGGCCCGGCGCCGGCTGTCGTGCAAGGCGTGGGAGCTGGGTGGGCTGCTGGATTGGGCGGTCGGGCGGGCGAAGGCGGCCAGGTACGGGTCGGTACGGTGGCCTGCGAGCCGACCGGGCATCGGTGGCGGGTGGCCGATCAGCTGGCCGCCGAGCGGGGGCTGGCGCTGGTGTGCGTGCAGCCGCTGCTGGTGGTGGGCCCGGGAGGCGGAGGACCTGACGTTGGACAAGTCCGATCCGACGGATGCGGTGGTGATCGCCCGGCTGGCCGCGGGACTGCACTGCTACCAGCCGGAACGCGCGGAGCCGGGCTGGGCTCGGCTGCGACACCTGGGTGCCCGCCGGGTGCGGCTGACCGCCGATGTGACTGCGGAGGTGACTCGGCTGCGGGACCTGTTGGAGTGTGTCTGGCCGGCGGTGCTGACCACATCGGGCAGCCCGTTGCGGTCCAAGACGTGGTGTGTGCGTCGCTGGCGGTGGCGCTGGACCGGGCGGCCATCGGCGATCTGGGCAGGGTGCGCCGACTGGGGCTGGCCAGGTTCACCGCGGCGGTCCGCCGCGAGCTGCCGCGATGGGGCGGGAGCCGTCCGTGTTTGCGGATCGTCCGTGGCGTGTTCACCGCCCTGGCCGATCCGGCCGGCGTACAGACCCACCGGCTGGGTGGGTTGGAGCGAGCCGAACTGGCGCTCGACGACTGGCGGGAGGCCCGCCGGCGGCTGACCGAGGTGGAGACCCGGATGGTCGCGGTCCTCGACGAGCTCGGGCTGACCGACCTGGTCGGCTCGATCGCCGGGCTGACTACCGTCGGCGCAATGGCGCGTCTTTAAGAGATCATCATGGTATGATCTTGGCTTGTGGCGGGACTGACGCGGGAGGCGAAGGCGGCGCGGGAGCGGCTGCCGGACCGGATCTCCATCGGGGTACTGGCTAAGACGTTCTCGAAGCAGCT
>WNFY01013000.1_pt1 | contig 13321 bp, 14 predicted proteins | sample 5400091 | NCBI WGS metagenome assembly WNFY01 (sample SAMN13153364, study PRJNA577476) | soil metagenome | isolation source: 60 cm soil or saprolite under grassland replicate 1 | place: USA:California | collected 2016-06-15 | reverse complement strand
TCTAGTATCGACTCATCGTCGGAGGCCTCGTCAACGAGCACCGGGTGATACTTGACGAGCCGAAGCAGCTTCTTCGTTGAAGAGGCAATAGCTAGAGCACGCCTGGCTATCCGTCCGTAGAGACTCCATGCTCGCGGCGTTATTACAACAAGGGTCCCGGCAACGTACGGCTTTTCGAACCCGTGAGAGACGAGCATTCCAGAAGTCGCTTTCTTCAGCGCGGCAGCGCTTCCGATGTTATCCCAGTGTCGATGAGTCAGAAGAATCAGCTTAACATCGCTAGGTTCGCGGCCGAGATCCGCTACTGCTTTCAGTATCCGCTTCTCACTACCCGGCATCCCGGTATCGACAAGCACGAGTCCATTGTCCGCCTCGACAAGGTAGGTGTTAGCATGACGAGCAGGTACCCTATAGACCCCTTCAGCCACTTTCAACAATTCTAATTCGTCCCTCTAACAGTCACAGTCGCAGCTCGAACTCTTAGCCAGCCGAAGTAGTTGGGCTATCCAATTTAAGACTCGTGAAACCCTAGGGGTTCCGCGCCGCGACAACACTGTCGACTCTACCGATGACCTCTCGCAATGTGGGAGGTTCGAGCCCCTGTCCCTCCAGATATGCCGCCCCAGCAGCGTTCGCAAATATCAGGCGATCCTTGTGACCGAGACCAACGCCTTGAGCGTATATGTCGGCCGCGTTCCAGACGTCTCCTGCACCAGTCACTTTGGCAGGTTTGATCTTTGCGCACGGGACGCGAACTCTCTGCCCATCGACAAATGTCGCTGAAAACTCGGGCGTGTGAAGATCGACCCTCGGAATCATCATACTGAATACGCTAGCAGCCCCGAAGAGCGGGTCCTCAGCACCCTCAATCTCAGAGGTATCCTCGGCTACTCCTTTCGCCAGATGCATCAGCTCGTTCTCGTTAACGCTCAAGACATCAACCAGCCCAGGGGTTAGGACCCGCTGGTTCAACCCCTCAATCTCGCCCGTCCGCGATGCAGGATCTCCTGGGTCGAAGAAGGTGACAGCCTTTCCTTCCTCCTTGGCGATGGAGAAGACCTTCTCTGCGAGGTCTGTTCCCTTCAGGTTCTGATTCCAGTTGAGGACACAGACAAAGTCCGCTTCGGATATGAGCCTCTTGTCTTCTTGCGTTAGCTTCTCCGGGCCAAACTGGGACAGGGACCCGGGGTCGCTGACCATGATGTTAACGCGCCTGCCCGAATGCTCTGTCTCGAACGACATTGTTCGGGACAACGTTCCGGTCGTCCTGACGTGGGAAAGGTCCACGTCCTTGAGAAAGTGTTGGAGTACGGTTTTACCAAGTTCGTCTGTCTCAATAATCGGGACGACTTGACAACCAAGCTTCGAGAGCTGAGCCACGACGTTCGAAGCGTTTCCTCCACGCCCAACCGTGTGTCTCCAGCCCAGAAGGTTTCCTCCTCCTCTCTGAGCCACCTCGACAAATGACGCTGTTAAGTCCTCAAGCTTCCCAGGATAGGTGAGAATGTAGTCGAGGTAGAAATCCGGCATTACTACAACTTTGAAACCGGGCTTGGCATGTGTGAGAGTCTGCTTCAGCTCGGCGACCGCGTCTACGGTTTTGGTTCTCGACATGCCTCAGGCTCCAAAATTATTGATTGACTATTCGTTCATAAGGATGGATTGATATGACGACTTAAGCCTGGCTTGTCGAAAATGTCCGTCGAAACCGAGCGACCTACATCAAGACTCAAACTCGGCCTCATGTGGTCTCGTATGAAGAAAGCGTCCAGACTGGACCAAGAGGGAGTACTAGAACTGAAGACGGACACTGCAGCGACCGGACAAGCGGTCGCAGTCCTTGTTCTCTCAGCCCTCGCCTACGGGATTGGCTACACTGCACAGACACAATTCCAGAAACACGACCTGTCAATCTACGGAATAATAGTAGGCAGCCTAGCCAACACAGTCATAGTCTGCTTCGCAGCATTCGTATGGTCAGCCACCGCCTTCCTAGTCGGGACAAAACTCTTCCAAGGCAAAACAAGCTACTGGGAACTGGCCCGGCCTCTATTCTTCACCGCTAGCCCATTCTTCCTCTTCCTCCTGATCGTCATCCCCATCTCTCCAATTGTAGTCCAGGGAAACCTTCCTGTCTACTGGTTCCAGGGAATTATCGCCGTCGCCGCGGTAGCCTGGCTCTTCCTTTCGCAAGTATTTGTTCTGAAGCAAGTTATGGGATTGAGCCTGCGACGAACGATCCTAACGGTCGCGGTAGGCCTACTCATTCTGGCCTTCATCGGCATCCAATTCGGAACAGCCTGAACAGATCCCACAGTATAAGTTGATAATCCGGGCCCTGCACAGATTATTCCAGAGTTCGTCAATGATCGCCCAGTCTGGTCCCTTCGCCCTTGACAGATTCCGGACTATGTTGGATCGAATGCTGAAATCGGCCAGGCTCAACCGTGACACGTTCTTGGCGTTGAAAGAAGACTCTACAGCGACACGTCAGGCACTGATTGTCCTGGCTCTCGCTGGAGCTAGCTTCGGTGTTGGATTCGCAGCGTCGATCGGATACAGTGCAATAGGGATTCTGCTAGGAGCTGTTTTCGGCACGGTGGTGAGTATTGCTCTGGGCATCGTCTGGGTATCTTTGACGTTTCTCATCGGAAGGAGGCTCTTCGGTGGAACATCGGACTACTGGTCACTGGCGAGGCCGGTATTCTTCTCAACCTCTCCCGGCCTGGTCTTCCTCATCATGTCGATCCCCGTGTCGCCAATCCCAGACGTTGCACGCGCGATCGGCGTGGCCTGGATAGCGATTTCGACAGTGATCGCGGTTAAGACAGCTATGGGACTGGATACTCAACGTAGCCTTGTGACATTCATCTTAGTCACATTCATTGTTCTCCTCAGCTATGGACTCGTGGCCTCTCTGTAGAGAGCGATCCAGACGCTCATTCTCGAAAGAGCGTGTTCAGTTCAATTAGGGTAGAGACTTATTTCTAGTGCTTTCTATATCCCTGGCTATCGCTCATAACATCCGCTTGGAGAATCCTTTTATTTTGGGCTCTTCCCGCGAGAGATTACCTTGTGAAGCTTTATGGTAGTGAGCCTCCGCTCGAGCCGGCCCGTCCTGTTAGGATTCTTTATCGTGGTTTCGGTCCTTATGTCGGTCCCCCTTCAAAGCGAGTATTTGGTTAGAGGTTCGAGCCCTTCAGGTAGCTTTCCATTCCGCGACGATTTCAACTATAGTTCAATCAGTTCAATGGTCGGGAACGGATGGACGCAATGCGGCCAAGGCGCCAGTCAATCGTACAATGTCTCAAGCGGATCACTGACACTCCAAAATGGTGCAGCAATGTGTTGGAATCATATTCCGACCGGAGTCTCGGACTGGACCGCCATCTTTCGAGGAGCTTGGACCTACAATCAGCATCCGACAAGTGGCGTCGAAATGGTTGCAGGCACTAGTCACCATACCTACAAGTTTGCTGCCGGCGAGGGCAGCGGCCTTGTGGTTTATCGGGACAACGTGACAATTCTGAGCCGTTCTGGTTGGTACCCTTACTGCGTTGTCGACGGTCGATTCTGCTACTACACCGACTTCGGAGCGGCTCACGTCTTCCGGTTAGCTATGCTAGGCGGGACTCTCTCCGCATACTATGAGAGCGGTTTGATCGGTACCTATGCTGAGCCGGATCTGGGAACTGATCTGACCCTGATCTCACCCATGTCCGGGTCGGATATTGGAGTGGTCTGGAACTACGTCGTTGCGAATTCTCCTACAACCACATTAGTGTCCTGCACACCCAGTTCTGTCGCGGTTAACCAACGTGCCACTTGCACTGCTACGGTTACAGAGAAATTTGCCGCGGCAACTACGCCCGTAGGGTTGGTGGCATTCTCTTCTAGCAGCGGCACGTTTACTCCGTCGTCCTGCACGCTAAACAGCCTAAGTTCGACATCCGCCAGCTGCTCGGTAAGCTATCTTCCCGAAAAATGTCCTTGCTATAGCTGGCAAGTCATCCCAGGCGTGCGTGCAATCGCTGCCGATTACTCTGACTCTACTCACGCAGGTAGTTCTGGCTCGTTCAGCCTGAAGGTGACACCACTAGACGAGACAACAGTATCTGTCCTGTGCAATCCAGGAACAGTGGTGGTCAATCAAGTTTCCGCATGCTCTACTACCGTAACTGACATTTCCTCCAAACCAACTCCCCCGACCGGATCCATATACCAGGGACTCGACAGTTGTCAACTCGGAACCAAGTCGAGCAGTTCATCTAGTTGTGCCATTAATGTGACCGGTAGGGGGGATGGTTCGATTACGGTCAATGCGCTGTATGCTGGCGATCCGTCCCACTACAAGAACGAAAATTCGAGCGAAATCCTGGTAGACAGACGAGCAACTTCTTCTGTCATCGTCTGTTCACCGAGTACCGTGGGTGGGAACTCAACGACCGTATGTACTGCCACGGTAACAGATACGGACGTTAGCACTCCTATCACTCCGACCGGTAGCATTCGTTTTTCAACCAACTCGACCGGCACTTTCGACTCTCCCGATTGTTCGCTAGTCGCGACCTCGACTACTGGAACGGCCAGCTGTTCTGCAAACTACACGCCCAGAGTCTTTGGACATCACTTGGTTTCGGGCTCGTATCAATCACTCGACAACTGGGGACTCTGGGATCCAGGGGACTACTTCCATGACGGAAGTAGCGGCAGCACTCAGGTCTATGCCGACCCGGCTGATCCATCTTTCAACGTTAGTAGCTCAGCCACTTTTCAAGGAGTAACCGTTACCACCTCCGGAACCATCTCTATCAGTTCGGGAATGGCTTCTGGGACCATTTTCGTCACAGCAACCAACAGTACTACTGGTGCGGTGCTCTTTTCGAAAACCTACAACTTCTCGAACCTACAATTGGCTAACAATCAGACAAGATTCCTACTCTACATACCCGTAGGGACAAATCCTCTGTCCGCGGACATCACCGTCAAGGGAGCCGGGGGCACTTGGTCTGCGACGATGACGGTGACCCGCCAGTTGGATATTGCGGGTCGTGGCATCGTGGACATTGTCGACTTCGCTACAGTAGCTGCAGATTATGGCTCTTCAATAGGCAGTTCCCGATACAACCCGGCCGCCGATCTGAACGGCGATGGAACGATAAGTATCGTCGATGTCAGCATGGTGGCATACTACTACGGAACAACAGTGTTCTACTGACAGACCCTATTTTTCTTCTAGGACATTGTCGACTTCAGCATCGTCGCGAGCAGTTTCAACTCTGTCATCGGGGGTTCCCTGTACAACCCAGCCCCTGACCTCACTGGAGACGGAACCGTAAACATCATCGACATCTGTCTACTCGCAGCGTTCCATAACGCGCCAGAATACTCCTAGGAATCCGCTTCCCGCAAGTAACTCGTTTCAGTATGCGTACGAGTCGATTGTAACCAGCGCCATGTAGTCTGTGCTTTTGGGGCTTGGAGTGTTAACGTAAAAGTTATCGGGGACCCGAATGTCAGGGAGCGTCGAACGCTCGCGGCCGAGCACTCATAATCTAGTCTAGGCATCCTCGGAACACATTCGGCTTTTCACGATAACTTGTAGAAAATGACTCTCCCTAGAAAACACTCAGCTCCCCCGGGCCGGTGCTCCCTGATTGTAGAGCGAGATCCTCATGGACAGTCGAGTTCTAGGTTGATAGCTTTCGGATTGAAGCCTACTTTTGCCCTGGTCCGAACGGTGGCGGCGCTGGCTGTGGCTGGGATTTGCTCTTGAAATATCGTTCAAGAAAACCATCCGAGGACTACCACCACTATCACAAAGCCAATCGCATAGTAGACTACCGTTACGACGGCTCCTACCCAATCCGAGTAGTAGAGATTCAGCTCTAACATTATCCGAAAAACGAGGAGACGCTTAGTGTTCAGCAGTCGGATTCTTTGGTACGGTGGGCTTGTATTTGTTGAAAATATCCATCGCCGGGTCCTTCTTCATGTCATGATCCCGGTACAGATGCTCCTGCAGCTCGTAGTACGTGTTGAAGGTCCGTTCAATGTTCTTGACAGAACAGACAAAGCAAAGAATCTTGTCTTTCACCAATTCCGAATCAGGACATCTATCTACTAGTCTTCAGGAGAATAAAAAGAGAACCGCAAAACAAGAATTCTGAGAGGAGTCAGCCGGTATTAAGGCCCGGAAACCGGGCTCGAGAATCTCAATAACCGAACGCCTTAATGCCGACCTTGGTGCGCCAAACACTCGGCCTGGAGGCGAATGCTCGTTGTGTGACACATGCGCCGCACACAATCCGACGAAGAAGAAGAAAAAGTAACGGGTCGACGCTAACCGTAGCGTCTATCCTCTCCGAATATTATTTTTCGTATTTACACGCAATCTCTCTAGCACCGTGCTGGACCCAGCCTTGCTTCAGAATTCAACTCGCGAATCGTAGAAGTGTCCCGCTGAGGACCGTTCTTCCTGAATTGTTTCGACTGAACGTGGATTGGGAAGTTTAGAATACGCGGTCGCAGGGGCATTTCACGTCATGTCTAAGGCTTGGGGTTTCATCAAGGACCCTATCCATGGATACGTCCGAATTAGCGAAGCTGAAAAGACGATTATTGATACTCGACCTGTGCAGAGACTTCGACGACTACGCCAGCTTGCCGGATGAAGACTTCGTTCCCTGGCTTGTGAATGAGACAGAAATCGCGTCGAAGCTTGCCGACGCCGGTTTTGACCCTCGCAAACTCGGGCTGCTAGCCGTAGGCCGTCTCAGGGACGGAAAGAGACCCTATCTCGACCAGATCATCAGCAGCAGCGTCGACGTTGACAAGATGGATTTTCTAGTCCGGGACTCCTTCCATACCGGAGCGGGGTATGGTTCTGTGGACGTTCACAGACTCCTTTACACCATGGACGTCATCAGCGGAAACCTGTCCGTTGATGGGAGGGCAGTCGCAACCCTCGAGAGCTTCTTGTTAGCGAGACTGGAATCTTTCAGAACCATCTACTTTCACAGAGCCTCAAGAGCAGTCCAGATAATGATAGTCCAAGCCCTGGAGGCGGCAAAGGACGAACTCAATCTACTGTCCTTCGATGAGCCTGAAGACTATTTGCGGCTTGATGATTACAAGGTCTGGACGGATCTGAAGGAGTGCAAGCAGTCCAAGAAAATAATGCAGGACCTAGACGCTAGAAGACTGCTAAAGTGTTCCTATGAGAAGACTCTCTTCGCCCGAGAAGAACTCGTTTCAAACGTGATAACAAAGGAAAGCGTGCGAGACAAGATTAGAGACGAGATTGCCAAGAGAGCACATGTCAGGGTCGAAGATGTGATGATCGATGTACCAACCCTTCCCTCAGTGCCTTACCACAACGCGGTGGAGATACAGCCTCTCGATATACCGGTCTTCAGACGTGCACCGACAGGCAAGAAAGAGATCGTACAGCTCTCAGAGATCTCGAGAATAATCGGCGTGCTTAGGACCTTCACGAATCTCGTCCGGGTCTACACCAAGGAAGAGTACCGCTCCAGAGTTGAAGCCGCATCGAGACAGATCCTCGGAGAGACACCCTCGTCGGTGAAGATTTCTCTCTAACCACCATCGCTACGAGTTCTGTCACTGGATCAGAATTCTAGAAGTTACATCAGCACTTTATTTCAACCCTAGAAATGATACTGATATCCGAAGAAACCGTGGTGCCTGCTCTGCCCAAATTCATGCAAACACTCGATGATACTATCTTCCGAGAGCTAGAGAAGATAGCGAAGAAGAGGGGTATTTCTATTCAGGAGCTGATCAGAGCTGTCATCGTTCCCGAGTGGGTGACAGGCCACAACGGAAACGAAACTAAAGAGCCGGCCGCAACTAAGCTGAACAGTTGGCGCTAGTCTCCACCATTTTCTAGAACGTTGGGTCGCAACTAGAGGCCACGCGACGGCCAACTTGTGATCGAGCCCTCATCCTATTAAAGAATCTTGGACGAATCGTTACGGTCTATTCTGTTACATCGAAATTACCATTGACGAGCAGCCACCGATCATTCTGATGATGGTTAATGTCTGGAAAGAAGCCGAGAATCTCTCCCAAGATCGCGACAGTCCTCTCAATGATGAGATTGACAGTGACAATAAGATGAACACTGAAAGCTTCGACGACGCAATGGCTGCACTCACTTTCACAGCCATGGCAGTCACAATCGCCCTTGGGTTCTTATTCCATCTCTAATTTTTTTTGAAGGATCGTTCCGATCAGGGACTTTTGGCTTTGTCCAGAAGCGCCGAGTAGACTCTAAGAGCTTCTCCCTCGGAGAGTGTCGTGTTGAGGGAGACGAGGCTCATCTTCTTGAAAATCGCAGCAGATCTCTCCGCGAGGGCCCGAGCCGCGATGAGATATTTCCCTCCCAGGAGAACAGACGATGTGCCCACTACACCCTCGGTTAGACCAGGCGTCGACACGGCAAGGGTTCCGAATTTCATTGTTCCGTCGTAGCAGAAAGCGAGGACGGCATTGTCCAATTGAAGTAGGCTCACTTTGTGGACCCTACCTTCTCTCTCTATGCTAGCTTCCTGCAAGGCCATATATTATCTGAGCATCGCGTCTACGTAATGTAGCGGTCTTTTCCTTCTTCCGTCTTCTCCTCACCCTCTTTGACCTCTTCGAGTTCGGTTCGACGGAACTTTTCCATCTTCTTCCGCATATCCTCAATCTCCGTGTCCAAATCCTTCAGCTCGACCGGCATTCCAACTAGTCCTGTCAACATCTGAATCACTGCTCGAGCCGCCTCCAGATCGGGATACACTCCTGTTGTAGCCCCCAGGAGACCCGCGCACTGTAACCCTCTCTGCCGACCGATGCCCAAGATTACCCCTGCGGCTCCAGTAACAGCTCCTCCCTTTGCGAGCTTGGCGCCCATCTTCTTCAGCCGTTCTCCAACAACCGAATCCCCGACAACAGCGTATACCGCTCCCACGTCATTCCCCGACCTAGTGCCGTAGCCTCCCATCGTGAGAACCATCTTTGAATTGAATCGTTGGGCAAAGTCGAGAACTATGCTGGCGACTTCGTACTGGCCTGTTACGCTCGGCTGCGCGTCCCCAGTCAGGAATATCGCGTTAGGCTCCTTTTCACCAAAGGAGTAGAATTCGTATTTGGGATTCCCGTCCGGGAATAGTAGATAGCTGGAATATAGTTCTGCGAACTTTTTTGGTTTCAGCTTCTCGATAAAATAGTCCACCGCGACCTTTCCAACGTAGCCCAGCCCGGGCAGTCCCTGGATCAGGACCGGCTCCTTCAATTCTGCCTTTGAGAGTTCATGAATTCTGGTATCATTGATCATTACAATAGGCCAGATCGAGGAGTCTCTCGCGATTTTTCGGAAGAGTTGTTTAAATAGTTTGATTCATCAGTCCACTCGCAACAGAATAGAGAGTTTGAAACAAGATGAGCTGCGCACCATTCGTCTCGTCACCGCATGACGTTGTCCGCAAAATGCTAGAGGTAGCCAAGGCTACAAAGGACGACGTAGTCGTAGATCTCGGATGCGGCGACGGCCGCATTCTAGCGACCGCGGTGAAAGACTTCGGAGTCAAAGCAGCATTCGGCTACGAGATAAGAGAAGACCTCTTCAAAACCGCCTCCGGCGAGGTTGAGAAACTCAACCTAACCAACAAAGTCCACGTATACAACCGCGACCTCTTTCAAGCCGACCTCAAAGAAGCTACCCTGATCACTCTCTACCTAACGACCTATGCGAACGAACGGTTGAAACCGAAGCTGAGAGCCGAGGCGAAGCCCGGTTCACGAATCGTGAGTCACGACTTCATGATCAACGGATGGAAGCCCTCACGGAAAGAGAACTACAACGAACATACAATCTACGTTTACTCGATCCCTGAATCCTACTCAATGTAGAGTGCCATAGCCAACTTCATCGTACCTTGACGATAAAGCAATGTTTCCGATCTCGAGAATGGTCGGCTTCTCAATCGTCTTCGTCTCAACGATAACTCTCCCATTTCCGACCTGACTGATCCTCCCAATGCTGAGGAGTTCCTCGTTCTGATTCAAGAGACCGGCAACAAGCCCTCTGAGGCGTCGATCCTCCGGGAAGACTGTCTGTTGCAATTGGTCAAACAGTCTCACTCTTGTCTCTTGACTGATTCCTAACTTTTGAGACCCTTGAAGGAACCGCCGGTACCCTGCTTCCCGAGCTTTCTTCCTCTCCTCCTTGGATCGAATCCGTGCAAAGGGAGAAGTTGGCAGCTTCAGCGACGCGAACTTCACTCTGTCAAGAAGAGGATCAATGACCTCGTCTGATCGACTCAGCCGAATGACCAAGTCAGGTTGAATCTCTTCAAGCAGGAGCTGCTTGTGGCGTAGGGCGTTGAACTCTGTGAGCCACCCGTCCGTATTGACAAGCACTGTGTCCGCTGACCTCGTCATGCGCCTCTTCAGGCGTGTGGCCAGGGCGACAACTTTGTCTGGAACGAAGGACGGGCTAGTGTCGCCTATGAAGAACGAAATTTCCGCTGCTACTTTGTGAAGGCCAATAATCGGCGCCTGTACAACAGACGAGCTAATGGTGGTTGGAGGCCCGATGTCGGCCTGGCCAACATCAGCGTCAACTACTCCAACTTTCCCCGTATCTTCCAGACATTTGTTGGCGAGGAATGTGCAGAGGCTGGACTTGCCAGAATCCACCTCTCCAATGATGACGCAGACCCCTCGCTGCCGTTGAAGAACTTGCGCTGCCTCTTTCCAAGCCACGGGCACAGTTGACTCTCCAACCACAGACAATGAACTTCCAGCACCCCGTCTGATCTCCAGAAGAGTATCATCTGCAGCGTAGATGGGTTCCTGTCGCGACCCCTCTATCATGGTCCAATCGTCGGATTGGATTCGAGCGCCCAAGCACTGCGCGTCTCCTCCCTTCGCCCTGATCCACGCCGGTCCCTTCAGCAGTAACGTGTGACCTTGTTCTAGGTCGAGGGCGACTGGTTTAGACATCTAAAATCAGTGCCGGCTAAGCTTCTTACCTCGCAACGAAATATTGCGAATTCAAGATTGGAATCTCTCAGCACAGGCGTTCGGGGACTTGATATGTTGCTGGGAGGCGGTTTCCCGCTTCGACAGATAACCCTCCTGTACGGCGAAGCATCGACTGGCAAGACCGTACTTTCTATGCAGTGTGCTCTGGAAATGGCAAGAAAGGACTTCCGGGTCTTCTACGTGGATGCTGACCAATCGTTCTCCGCTCACCGGCTAGAACGTATGATTGGAGGCCCTCAGTTTGCCGAAAAGATTGTGCTGTTTCGACCCGAGGATTTCAAAGACCAAGTTGGAATCATCGAGAATCTGGAAAACGTGCTCACCAAGACTCCGGCGTTGATAGTGGTCGACTCGATCACTGGACTCTACCGCGCGGACAGTGGAGGGTCAGAGAAGATCTTTGCTCGCAATCGAGAACTCAATCGACAGCTCGCCCACCTGAACAGTCTCGCAGCCCGATTCAAATTGTGGGTTCTGCTGACCGGACAGGTCCACAGCACGCCGTCTGGAGGAGAATGGCTCGTCGAGCCTGTGGCGACTCGTACCCTGAAACACTGGTCTGATCTAATTCTGAGACTGAGACAGACCCCGAAGTCAGATGTTAGGGACTGCATTTTGGAGAAGAAGAACGGAGTCGAAGGTTCGGCCTCCCATTCTCTATTCAGGATCGGCGAGGATGGTATCGAAGACGTCTAGGGCCTGAATTATTAACCATACCGAGGTGGCTACGGCGGTTCGGGAAGATGACGGGACTCATTACTTCGGCTCTGCTGCTCATTGGTCCCGCCTACTTCGCCAACGCTGCGCCCCTCGTATTTGGGGGAGGTGCGTCGCTTGATGGTGGCAGAAGCCTCGCCGATGGTCGGCCAATCTTTGGACCTCACAAGACAGTCCGAGGAGTAATCGCAGGAATTGCCGTGGGGACTCTTATTGGACTCGCCGAGTCCCTCGTGGACCCGCGGCTCGCGACAGCGGGATTCATGATTGCTCTTGGAGCAGTTCTGGGAGATCTCCTAGGTGCGTTCGTGAAACGTCGGCTCAACGTGGAACCTGGCAAAGCGTTTCCAGTACTGGACCAGCTCGATTTTATTCTTGGGAGCGTTGTGCTTGGATATCCGTTCTTCCAAGTCGGACTCATCTCGATCCTACTAGTTGTTGTCGTGACGCCTCCGATACACTTAGCTACAAACTACGGCGCATATCGTCTGGGAATCAAGAAGACACGATGGTAACGAGTTCTTGATCTGTGAGAGTGTATCCTAGAACCCACGTTCGAATCTTCGCGAGCTAGCTATCTCCGAGAAGATTGGACCAAAGTACCCACAATGTTCACAGTGGTACAACGTCCTGCTTCTACCCGCCGCAGTTCCTCCCATCCATGGAGTTGTCTTTTCTGACCCACAGCTCGGGCATCTTCTACCCATACACCTCACCTCAGCACTGAGAAGCGATAGATTGACCATACCGGTTCTCCTAGGAATTTGCTTATGTTCTCCAGACTGTTCGAATCACAGGACCCGCCCTGTTCAACGATGCTAGGCCACTCCTGATGAGGCTTCGAGAGAACGCGTTTCTCGTGATGCCTGCGGGCTACGGAGTCGTTCTCATCCTCTGGTACGCACACTACGGAGTTCTATTCTCATTTTCACTCGGGCTGGTCTTTCTTGCTCTACTACCACTGACATTGCTCCTAGGCAGGAGCGCACAATTTGTCAAAGAGCTAACCCCGTTCATCGTCTTCCTCATGTCGTACGAGGCCCTACAAGGCGTGGCCGGGTCCCTGACCCTCGCTCCTGTAATTCATCAAGCCGGCGCCGGGACCTCCTATGGCATCATCGAGGCTGTTCAGTCCGCATTCTTATCCCCTGACCTTACAGATGTCATGAGCCTATTCTACGGTCTCCATTTTCCCCTCGTGATTGGCTCAGCAATCCTACTCTGGTACTCAAATCGGGTACTCTACAAGAGATACCTCTATTCACTCGTGGCCTGTTCCTACGTTTCACTAATCTTCTACACCCTAGCTCCCTCAGCCCCGCCATGGTACAACGGTGTCGCCTCCAACCTACTTGCAACTACGAGTACTCAGATCGGCTCGTCCAGCCTCTTCTCAGAACTAGCGAGTATTGGAAGCGTGATCGAATCCGACAAGCTTGCCGCTTTCCCGAGCCTTCACGCTGCCTATGTCGTACTCTTCAGCTACTTCACAATCAAATTGAAGAGAGCATATGTCCTTGTCAGCGTTCCGATAACCGTTGGAGTGCTC
>WNFY01004472.1_pt1 | contig 13327 bp, 10 predicted proteins | sample 5400091 | NCBI WGS metagenome assembly WNFY01 (sample SAMN13153364, study PRJNA577476) | soil metagenome | isolation source: 60 cm soil or saprolite under grassland replicate 1 | place: USA:California | collected 2016-06-15 | reverse complement strand
GCGGAGGATGCGAGATTCGAACTCGCGAGGGCTTGCACCCAACACGCTTTCCAAGCGTGCGCCCTAGGCCACTAGGCGAATCCTCCGCGGGGAAGCTTACCCGAATCCGCCGGTAACCGGGTTGGGGAACATCTGGTCCGCGGGCTGACTACACTGGCCGATGACCCCCCGCACGGCGTTTATCCCGCCAACCCCCCCAGGGCCGGAAGGCAGCAAGGGTACGCGGGCTCTGACGGGTGTGCGGGGGGTCCCCGATTACCGGTGAGGATGAGCTGATGGCAGCAGCCGCGTCGGAAGGCGAGGGAGCGACCCAGGCAGCCCCGGCTAGCCTGGCCCGATCCAGGCTAGCCCAATCCGGACTGGCGCTGTACCGCAAGTATCGTCCGGCGACGTTTGCCGAGGTCAAGGGGCAGGAACACGTCACCGGCCCGCTCACCCAGGCGCTGCGCACCGGGCGGATCAACCACGCTTACCTGTTCAGCGGCCCGCGCGGATGCGGCAAGACGTCCAGCGCGAGGATCCTGGCCCGCTCGCTGAACTGCGTCAAGGGTCCCACCCCCGAACCCTGCGGGGTCTGCGACTCCTGCGTCGCGCTCGCGCCCTCCGGGCCGGGCAGCATCGACGTGATCGAGATCGACGCGGCCTCGCACGGCGGCGTGGACGACGCCAGGGAACTGCGCGAGCGGGCCTTCTACACGCCGGTATCCGGGCGCTTCAAGATCTACATCATCGACGAGGCGCACATGGTCACCCAGCAGGGCTTCAACGCGCTGCTGAAGCTGGTCGAGGAACCGCCGCCGCACCTGAAGTTCATCTTCGCCACCACCGAGCCGGAGAAGGTCATCGCGACCATCAGGTCGCGCACGCACCACTACCCGTTCCGCCTGGTCCCGCCGTCCGTGCTGCGCGAGCTGATGCAGGACATCCTGCGCCAGGAGGACGTGGCGGTGGAGGAGTCGGTGCTGCCGCTGGTGGTGCGGGCCGGCGCCGGGTCGGCCCGGGATTCGCTGTCCATCCTGGATCAGCTGCTGGCGGGCAGCGACGAGTCCGGGCTCAGCTACGAGCGCGCGGTGGCGCTGCTCGGCTTCACCGACGCCAGCCTGCTGGACGAGATCGCGGACGCGTTCGCGGCCGCCGACGGCGCGGCGGTGTTCCGCGTGGTGAACCGGGTCATCGAGGGCGGCCATGAGCCGCGCCGGTTCGCGGCCGACCTGCTGGACCGGCTCCGCGACCTGATCGTGCTGGCCGCGGTGCCCGACGCGGCCGCCAGCGGGCTGCTCGACCTGCCGCCGGACCGGGCCGAGCTGATGGCCCGGCAGGCGGACAGGTTCGGCCAGGCCGGGCTGGCTCGTGCCGCCGAGATCGTCAGCACCGGCCTGGACCAGATGCGCGGCGCCACCTCGCCCCGGCTGCTGCTCGAGCTGACGTGTGCCCAGGTGCTGCTGCCGGCCGCCGCCACGGACGAGAAATCTCTGCTCGCCCGGCTGGAACGACTGGAAAAGGGGACGCCGTCGACGGTTCCGCAGTCACTCCCCCGCCCGCCGCAGCCCGCTCAGGACGATGGGGCCGAACGGGTCCGGGTTCCCAGCCCCGCCGCCCGCCCCGCGCCCGAGTCGCCGGAAAGGCCACAGGCCGCGAGCCCGCCCGCCCGCCCCGTGCCCGAACCGCCCGAACCCGCCTGCCCGGCTCCGCCGCCTGCCCGGTCAACGCCCGAGCCCGCGCTGGCTCCGCCGGCCGCCGGATCCTCGCCGGCCGACTCGCTGCGTGCGAACTGGGACGCGATCGTGGAGACGGTCAGGCGTGAGAGCCGGGTGGCGTGGGCGCTGCTTCGCAACGCCAACGTGCTCTCCCTCGACGACGGGGTCCTCACGCTGCGGTTCCCCCGGGAAGGAGAAATGCGGGCCTTCAGCGTGAGCGGCCACGACGCCATTCTCAAGCGCGTGCTGAGCAATGACTTCGGCCTGAACGCGACGATCAAGGGCGTGGCCGGCGGCGACGTCGCCGGCCAGGCCGGGCGGCCTGGAACCGGAGCGCCGGCGGCGGCCCGCCCGCCCGCGGTCCGGCGGGATCCCGCCCCCGCGCCGTCGGAGGCCGCCCCGCCGGAGTTCGCCGGGCCGGAGTTCGCCGGGCCCTACGACGAGCCAGATGACGAGCCGGACGACATGCCGCCCGGCGGCAGCCATGAGGACGAGCCGTCACCGGACGACCGGGCGGTCCGGAACGCCGAGCTGACCGGCATGAACCTCATCCAGCGCGAGCTGGGCGGTCAGGTGATCGGCGAATTCGAAGGCTGAGCCCAGCGCGCCGGAGCGGCTTAACCGCGCTGGGGTGGTCGTAGGCTCTGCGTAGGAGGGCGATGTGGAACCCCAGATGGATATGCAGCAGCTGTTCGCCGCGGCGCAGCAGATGCAGGAACAGCTCATGAATGCCCAGCAGGCACTGGCGGACGCCGAAGTGACCGGCACGGCGGGCGGCGACCTGGTCAGGGCCACCGTCAACGGCCAGGGCGAGCTGCTGGATCTCAGCATCCAGCCGGCCGCGGTGGACACCGACGACGCGGAGGAGACCGCGCGGACCATCGCCGACCTCGTGCTCGCCGCGGTCCGTGACGCCTACCGGGCAGCCGAGGACCTGCAGCAGCAGCAGATGGGACCGTTCGCCGCGGCCATGCAGGGCGGCGGCATGCCGGGCATGCCCGGTGGCGGCGGCCTCGACCTGCCCGGTGGCCTCGACCTGTCTAGCCTCGGTCTCGGCGGTCCCACCCCGCAGAGCCCGCAGACCCCGCACCGTCAGGATCCTGACGACGAGGACAAACCGGAAACCTAGGGACCTGGCGTGTACGAAGGCGTCATCCAGAACCTCATCGACGAGCTGGGGCGGCTGCCGGGCGTCGGTCCCAAGGGCGCCCAGCGGATCGCGTTTCACCTGCTGGCCACCGATCACGCCGAGGTCAGGCGGCTCGCCGACGCGCTGATCGAGGTGACCGAGCGGGTGCGGTTCTGCCGGACCTGCGGCAACGTGGCCGAGGCCGAGGAGTGCCGGATCTGCCTGGACCCGCGGCGCGACCAGTCGGTGATCTGCGTGGTGGAAGAGCCCAAGGACGTCGCGGCGGTGGAGAAGATCCGCGAGTTCCGCGGCCGCTATCACGTGCTCGGCGGAGCGATCAGCCCGATCGACGGGGTCGGCCCGGAAGAGCTGCGGATCAGGGAGCTGATGGCGCGGCTCACTGACGGAACGGTGACAGAGCTGATACTTGCCACCGATCCCAACCTCGAAGGGGAGGCCACGGCGGCGTTTCTCGCTAGGCTGGTAAAGCCAATGGGCTTGCGGGTGACCAGGCCCGCGAGCGGACTGCCGGTCGGGGGCGACCTGGAGTACGCCGATGAGGTGACGCTGGGGCGCGCCTTCGAGGGACGGAGACTGCTTGATGTCTGAACCGTCGGCTCAGGCGCCAGATGAGGGCACAGAGTGGCGGCCGCTAGCGGACCAGATCGCGGTGAACGTGAAGAACTTCATCGACGGCGTGGAGGCGCTGGCCCAGAGCGGCGGCGACGAGACCGTCCCGCTGCTGCTGCTCGAGGTGTCCCAGATCCTGCTGGCCGGAGCGCAGCTCGGCGCCAGTAGCGACGTGATCCTGCCGGGTAACTGGGAGCCAGAGGTGGGCGACGACCCGGACCTGGACGCGCTGCGCACCGGCCTGGCCGGCCGGCTGTCCGCGGTCGACGAGTACGCCGAGGTGTTCGACCCGTACAAGGACACCTCGTGCCTGCCGTTCCGGATCTCGGACGACATCGCGGCCGTGGTCGCCGACCTCCTCCACGGCCTCAAGCACTACCAGGCCGGCCGGTCGGTCGAGGCGCTGTGGTGGTGGCAGTACTCCTATTTCAACCACTGGGGTACCCACGGCGGGGCCGCACTGCGCGCGCTGCACGCCGTGGTCGCGCACGCCAGCCTGGACGTCGCCGAGGAGAGCACCAGCCCGTGACGACCGCGGGTCAACCCGGCCCGTTCGGCTAAAATCAACTGTCCATCCACGACCCGGGGAGGTGCGGCGCGGCCGTGGCGCTCGTCGTGCAGAAGTACGGTGGTTCTTCGGTCGCCGACGCGGATGGCATCAAACGGGTGGCCCAGCGGATCGTGGCCAGCCGCAAGGCCGGCGACCGGGTGGTGGTGGTCGTGTCCGCGATGGGCGACTCCACCGACGAGCTCATGGACCTGGCCAGCCAGGTCAGCCCGCTGCCGCCGGGGCGCGAGCTCGACATGCTGCTGACCGCCGGCGAGCGGATCTCGATGGCGCTGCTGGCCATGGCGATCGGCACCCTGGGCCTGGAGGCACGCTCCTTCACCGGGTCCCAGGCCGGCGTCATCACCGACGCCACGCACGGCCGGGCGCGGATCATCGACATCAGGCCGAGCCGGATCGCCGGGGCGCTGGCCGACGGCGCGATCCCCATCGTGGCCGGGTTCCAGGGCGTGTCGCAGACGACCAAGGACGTCACCACCATGGGCCGTGGCGCGTCGGACACCACCGCGGTCGCGCTCGCCGCCGCCCTGAACGCGGACGCGTGCGAGATCTACACCGACGTGGACGGCGTGTTCACGGCCGACCCCAGGATCGTCAGGACCGCCCGGCAGATTCCGCAGATCAGCTACGAGGAAATGCTCGAGATGGCGGCCTGCGGCGCGAAGGTCCTGATGTTGCGCTGCGTGGAATACGCGCGCCGTTACGGCGTCCCCATCCACGTGCGGTCGTCCTTCACCGCCCGGCCAGGAACCTGGGTCCGCGGGCACGCGAACGACAAGTCGGAGGTAACCGAGGTGGAGCAGGCCATCATCTCCGGGGTCGCGCACGACCGGAGCGAAGCGAAGATCACCGTCGTGGGCGTGCCGGACCGGGTCGGCGAGGCGGCGCGGATCTTCACGGCCATCGCCGAGGCCGGCATCAACATCGACATGATCGTGCAGAACGTCTCGGCGGTGGCGACCGGGCGGACCGACATCTCGTTCACCCTGCCCCGCGACGACGGCCAGCGCGCGATGGCCACGCTGCAGGGGCTGCAGCAGTCCATGGGCTTCGAGTCGCTGCTCTACGACGACCGCATCGGCAAGGTGTCCCTGATCGGCGCGGGCATGCGATCCCACCCTGGGGTCAGCGCCATGTTCTTCAAGGCGCTGGCCGACGCCGGGGTGAACATCGAGATGATCTCCACCTCGGAGATCAGGATCTCGGTGGTGGTGGGCCAGGACGAAGTGGATCATGCGGTGACCGCCACGCACCAGGCCTTCGAGCTCGACTCCGACCAGGTCGAGGCCGTCGTCTACGGCGGGACAGGCCGGTGAGCCCCGCCCACCTCCCCAGCCCCCTTCACCGGCCGGCGCTGGCCGTCGTCGGCGCCACCGGCGCCGTCGGCACGGTGATGCTGGACCTGCTGTCCACCCGGGAGGACGTCTGGGGTGAGATCAGGCTCATCGCCTCGCCCCGTTCGGCCGGGCGGAAGCTGACGGTCCGGGGGCGGGAAACCGAGGTGGTAGCCCTCTCCGTGGACGCCTTCGACGGCGTCGACGTGGCCATGTTCGACGTGCCCGACGAGATCTCGGCGCAGTGGGCGCCGGTCGCCGCGGCCCGCGGCGCGGTGGCGGTGGACAACTCCGGTGCCTTCCGGATGGACCCCGATGTGCCGCTGGTGGTGCCGGAGGTCAACCCGGACGACTTGGGCCGCCGGCCCAAGGGCATCGTCTCGAACCCGAACTGCACCACGCTGTCGATGATCGTGGCGGTGGGGGCACTGCACCGGGCGTTCGGCCTCGAGGAGATGGTGGTGGCCTCCTACCAGGCGGCCTCCGGCGCGGGCCAGGCCGGCATCGACACGCTCTACGCGCAGCTCGACAAGGTGTCGGGCACCCGGTCCCTCGGCCAGCGGGCCGGCGACGTGCGCTCGGCGGTCGGCGACCTCGGGCCGTTCCCCGCGCCGCTGGCGATGAACGTGGTGCCGTGGGCGGGCTCGCTCAAGGCGGACGGCTGGTCGTCCGAGGAGCTGAAGATCCGCAACGAGTCGCGCAAGATCCTCGGCCTGCCCGCGCTGAAGGTCGCCGCGACCTGCGTCCGGGTGCCCGTCGTCACCACCCACTCGGTGGCGGTGCACGCCACCTTCTCCCGGCCGGTCAGCCGCGAGCAGGCCTGGGAGGTGCTGCGGATGGCGCCGGGCGTGGTAGTGGCCGACGACCCGGAAACCGGCGAGTTCCCGACCCCGGTCGATGTGGTCGGCACCGACCCGTCCTGGGTGGGCCGGGTGCGCCAGTCGCTCGACGACCCCTCGACCGTCGAGCTATTCGTCTGCGGCGACAACCTGCGCAAGGGCGCGGCGCTGAACACCGCGCAGATCGCCGAGCTGGTGGCGGCTGGGCTTGGATCGCGCCCGTTACGGTGACCGGGCCGGGTCCGGCGTCCGGGTGGCGTTCTGCACCCTCGTCACCGTGCTACTCGTGGCGGCCTTCCGCGGGCCGCGGGGGGCGTGACGCTTTCATGACTGTGCGGTTCACCACCTACAACCTGCTCGACCTGTTCGGCGCCGAGACGGCTGAGGCCCGGCAGCACTACGAGGCGATCGCCGGGGTGATCCGCACCCTCGACGCCGACGTGCTCGCCGTCCAGGAGATCCTGGCGCCGGACGCGGCCACGGCCGCCGGGCGGCTCCGCGCGCTCGCGGACGACGTGGGCATGCGGTGTGAGGTACCCGGCCCGGCCGGTCCCTCCGGTTCTCCTGGTCCCTCCGGTTTCTCCGGTTCCGAAGCCGCGATCGCGTTCGGCGGACACGGCTACCACGTCGGGCTGATGTGGCGGGAGGGGATCGAGCCGGTGCCCGGCTCGCTGCGCTGCTACGGCGGCCGGGACTTCTGGCATGGCCTGGCCCTGGTCACGCTGGACGTGGGCGGCACCAGGATCAGGCACGGTTCCTTCCACGCCACGCCGTTCAGCCCGGGCCTGCGGGCAGATCAGAACGAGCGCCTGGTGGCCGCGGTCACCAGGCCCGCCGGGGAGCCGCCCGTGCTGGTGGGCGCCGACTGGAATACCGAGTGCGCGGACCGGATCCCGGACGGCCAGGCCTGGAAGCTGTACGAGTCCGCCGACCCCTTTGCGGACGTCGAATGGTTCGCCGACCTCATCTACCAGTGTCAGTGGGACTACGACGAGCGGGGACGCCGCCGGCACCGGGCCGACCGGCGACCGGGAGACGTGCTCTGGGCCGGCGGCCTGCACGACGTCGCCGCGGTCACCGGCGCCGGCTGGCAGCCCACGACCGGGCATCATCCGGCCGACTCCTACGGCCAGCACGGGATCCGGCGGCGCATCGACGCCGTCCGGGTGACCGGGCCGCTCGTGCCCGCTGTGCGCGCGCACCGGGTGCACGACACCGAGCAGCTCCGGGCCGCCTCCGACCATCTGCCGGTGACCGTCGAGTACCTGCCCGCCGGCGTGCGCGGGTAATGCCGGGCGAGGTCCGCCCGGGCGAGGTCCGCCCCGGGCGCTCTGGGGCGCCCGCCGTGACCACGGCGATGTGACATCGCCGTGGTCAGGTGCACCACGATGTGACATCGCCGTGGTTCGCGCGTGAGAGCGGCAGCAGCACATTCACACCTTCTGTCACTTGTCTTAAACACGCAGTCGAAGGCTGGCATCGCCTCTCGCGGGGATGGTACGGCACGCTCATACCCGCGTCGTTACTGCCCGTATAGGGGTGAATGTCTAATTTTCCCGGCCTTATGTGACGACTGGCAATAGACGCTTATCTGACGCTCGGGGTGTACGGCCGGAAGAGTTCCGTAAGCAGGGACCTTGCTGGTTTGGCAGATCTGCCACGTTCGCGGGCGGTATAACAGTGGTGGAGCCGGGGTAGCGCGAAGGAGGGACGTGCTGGGAGATCGCAACAGTCCTGCTTACCCAAGGACGCTCCGATCCTGGATGATGTGCCCCGCGGCGACGCGGACCCCGGAACGAGCTGCCAGCCGTGCGGCGGCGGCAGGCTTCTGGTGCCGTACGGCCGCGGTCAGGCCCATCCAGGTCAGCTTCGCGCTCGTCTCATCCGCCCGAAATCGTGCAGAGACCATTTAGCCGCCGAAGTGTTATTGACGCTGGTATAGTCGCTAGGCCACAAGGTACCGGACTAGGGACAACAGCTAGCGTTCTCGGCGTCGCAATTGGTCTTCTCTCGTGTATCACGATCCTGAGGAGGTTACGCGTGCCAACGACCGTCGGCCGTTCACGCGGTCGTCAGGGTGTGCATTCGGGGGCACAGGGAGCGGCTGGCGACCACACGCGGAAGATCATGGCCACCTTGATCACCGCCATCGTCGTCCTGGTAGCCGTGCTGGTCCTGACCAAGGCCGGCCGTGAGATTGACGCGGCTACGCAGCGCTTCATGCTGTACTACGCCGGGGTGCTCGCGCTCGTCGGCCTGACAGGTTCGGTGCTGCTGGGCCTGCTGGCCACGGACCGCATTGTCATGACGCCCGGACACCGGGTGATGGCGCAGGCCGTGCACCGTGCCTTCTCCTTCGGCTCGCTGGCTTTCCTGGTCATTCACATCGTCACCGAGATCCTGGCCCAGCGGTCACACGTCATCGACGCGGTCGTCCCCTTTCTGTCGCCGTACCGGACCTTCTACATCGGGCTCGGTACGATCGCCTCTGATCTCATCGTCCTGCTCGTGGTAACGAGCATCGTGCGCAAGCGGTTCACCGAACACGGGAAAGCCTGGCGCTGGCGGGCCATTCACTACGCCTCGTACATCGCGTTCGTGTTCGGGGTCCTGCACGGGCTGCTCGGCGGCCGGACGGCCAAGCCGTACGTCGACTGGAGCTACGGGTTCGCCATCGCGGTAACCGCCCTCGGCCTCGCGGTCAGGTTCCTGGCTATCTCGCTGCGGCCGAAGGAGAGCCTGCCGTCGTCCCCCAGCGCCGACCGGGCCAGGCCCGCCGGATCGTCGTCGCTGCACGCCTCGGCCATGGGCCTGGCGCAGGCCCGGCTGGGCAGCGGCATCGGCGGCACCGTCCAGGTGCTGCCGGCCGGCCTGGGCGGCCAGGGTGCCGCGGACTCGTGGGCCGCGCTCCCGGCGCCGGGCTGGTCGCCGGCCTCCAGCCCGCTGCCCGCCCTGGGCCCCGCCCCGCCCTACGCCGGGTCGCCCGCGGACGACTACCGCGATCTCGGTTACACCCCGCTGGGTGCGCCGCTGTACGGCGACGATGGCCAGGCCGGCATGCGGGCTCGTCCCTACGTGTCCGCGGAACAGGCGCGCTCGGCGCTGTCTGGGCCCGCCCGGCATCCGCTCTACGAGCCCGGGTACGACGGACCGCCCCGGTTCGAGGGCGCGCCGCGGGGACACGGCGACATACCTCAGGACGAGCTGTCCTCATACCCTTACGGACCGCGGGACCGCAGGCCCGCGTCGCCGTATGCAGAGGACTACCCGGACCGTCCGGGATCAGGGCCGCGGGGCATCCGGCCGGGTGTGGCGGAGCCGGTCCGTCCCCGGGCCGCGCTACCCGCCCCGCCCCATCCGGGCGACCGGAATTCCGGTCCGATACCTCAGCTCAGAACCGGTCCGATGACTCAGCCCGGCCCGGGCCCGACGCCGCGGCCCGACACGGGCCCGTTGCCGCGGGCTGGTCAGGGGCCGTCGCCGCGTAACGGGATGGGTCCGGGTACCGGGCCGATGCCGCGTGCGGGCACGGGTCCCATGCCCCGGGCCGACTCCGGCCCCATGCCCCGGGCCGACTCCGGCCCCATGCCGCGCCTGGGCACCGGCCCGATGCCGCGTCCGGATACCGGCCCGTTGCCGCGGGCTGCTCACGGGCCACCGCCGCGTAACGGGATGGGTCCGGGTACGGGACCTATGCCGCGCTTGGGCACCGGCCCCATGCCGCGCTTGGGCACGGGGCCGACGCCCCGGTTCGACGGCCGTCCCGATGCCAGGCCGATGCCCCGGCCAGACACCGGGGGAATGCCGTCGCGCCCCGGCGCCGGCCCGGTGCCGCCGTCCGGAACTGGCCCGATGCCGTCAGCCGGAAGCGGCCCGATGCCCCGTCCGGGTACCGGCCCGATGCCTCGGCCAGGTCCCATGTCCCGTCCCGATCAGCCGTGGCCGGCTGGCGACCCGGCCACCGGTCCGCGCACCGGCCCGCCGCCGCGGACTGCGCGGCGCGGGTCGCACCGGGCCAAGCCCACTGACCCGAGATATCGCGAGATGCCGGGGCCGACCGGAGGTGACGAGTGGCAATGAGCCCGATCAGGGGCCTCGATGCGCCGACGATCATGAGGATCGGGGCCGCCAGGCTGACGGCCGGCCTCGACCGGATGCCCCGACTCGACCTGGAAGCCCACCGCGACATCTTCGGCCCGCTGCCCCGGCTCACCGCCGAGGAACTGATCTCCATGACCGAGCAGGTCGACCTGCGCGGCCAGGGTGGTGCGGCGTTTCCCTTCGCGCGCAAGCTCAGCGCGGTGGTGAAGAACGCGGAGGAAAACGACTGCGCGCCTATCGTGGTCGTCAACGCCACCGAGGGCGAGCCGGGCAGCGTCAAGGACAAGATGCTCATGATCCGCTCGCCTTACCTCATCCTCAGCGGTGCCGCGCTGGTGGCCGAGGCCATCGGGGCCGAGGAGATCGTGATCGGGGTCGCGGGCAACGAGCTGGCGAACAGGTCGATGGAGGCAGCCATCGCGGCCGAGCCCGGCCTGCGCAAGATAGCCCGCGTGGTCCAGATGCCCGACCGGTTCATCTCGGGAGAATCCGGCGCGCTGGTCCGAGGCATCAACGGCAAGCGGCCGGTACCCCCGGGACGAAAGGTCCTGGCGAGCGATTTCGGCGTCGCGGACCTGCCTACGCTGCTGTCCAATACGTCGACGTTTGCCCAGCTGGCGGTGCTCGCCCTGCTCGGGCCGGAGCGTTTCGCCGCGGTCGGCACACCGGAAGAGCCCGGGACGGTCCTGCTCAGCGTGGGCGGCTCCGCGGCGCAACCGGCGGTGGTCGAAGTGCCCACTGGTGTTCCGCTGGCGGCGGTCCTCGACATCTGCCAGGCTCCGGCGGGCGACGGTGTCCTGGTCGGCGGCTATCACGGCATGTGGCTGCCGGCCGGCACGGCGTACGTGGTGCCGGTCTCCCGTGAGGGTCTGGCCGCCGTGGGCGGCACGCTGGGCTCGGGAATCGTGCTCCCGCTCGGCGACGGGACCTGCCCCCTGGGCGAGGTGTCGCGGATCGCCAGCTACCTGGCCGGGGAGTCGGCCGGTCAGTGCGGGCCGTGCAAGCTCGGCCTGCCGTCGATCGCCCGGGCGCTAGCCGCGCTGATCGACGGATCGGGTGGTATCGAGGCGCTCGACGTGGCCAGAAGGTCCGCCGCGGGCGTGGCCGGGCGCGGTGCCTGCTCTCACCCCGACGGCGTAACCAGGTTCGTGCTCTCAGCCCTCGACGTGTTCACCGAGGACCTCGCGGCACACGTCTTCCACTCCTCGTGTGGCCGGCCGGTCCGCGGCGTGCTGCCGCTGCCCGCCGGCCCGGAGCAGGAAGAGCAGCAGCACCTTATGGTGGACTGGACGCGCTGCCACGGACATGGCCTCTGTGCGCACCTGGTGCCCGAGATGATCCACCTGGACTCCCAGGGCTTCCCGGTCATCCTCAACATCCCCGTTCCGGCGTGGCTGGAGAAGGACGCGCAGCAGGCAGTGCACATGTGCCCGACGCTGGCCCTGCGTCTCGCCACTGCCGCGCCAACCCCGGCGCGCACCGCCCCGGTGGCCATTCCGGCGCCCAGCCTGCGTACCGGCCTGATCGGCGGCGGCAGTGGCAGCCGTAAGCAGATCACCGCCGGATAGGCCCTCGTAACGCAATCTCCGGCGCATTGTGGCAAGAATGCCTGTCATGCTCGTGCTAGCTATTAAGTGAATGTGAAGGCGCGTCAGTAGACTCTCGTGAGCTTTCCGCGCTGACGGACCTTGCCGTTCTTGTACCCGGACAACGTCTCGACGACGAGATGGCTCGTATAGCGCGCTAGGGTGACCTGGCCTGGGTGTGGTTATAACCGACGGTCACGGCGCTTACGATGTGGTGACGCCAGTAGCCGGAAATCGAACGCCGGTCCGTATGCTGCCGCACCGTAGGCACCGCGTGCGGTGTCCTCGACGCACACGGTCACCCGGACTCGCGTCCCCGCGGCGGAGTAGGTGCCTCAGGCGTGTACGCCGAAATGGCGAAACCGTGAACATGGCTGGCAGGAAAAAACCTATATCGGCGGCTGGTCATTTGGCGGGAAATGGTCCGTTTCCGGCCGCTGATAGCTGTCCAGGACCTTCTGCATATCGTCGATGTACACGGCTGGCCACCGGCCGGCCGATTCCAGGACAGCGAAGACCTGCGCGGCGATTGCCTGCTGGCGATGCTGGTCGCCACCGGTATCTCGGAATTCGATCATGGTGGGGTACATGCTGCGGAGCGGCACGTCCGAACCGCCTGGCCAGGCGATGTCGTCGTCGTCGAAGTCGTGCTCGCCAACATAGACCGCCACAGTGCCGGTCCGGATATAGGGGTCGGTTCCCTCTTCGAACGCAAAGGTCCCGCCCAGTGTCCGCTCCATCAAGTGCATCAGGTCAGCGTCCCGAGCCTGGGTGCCGACGAAGATGAATGTCTGCCGTGACATAACTAGCGGGCTCGCGCGGAGTCCCGCTGAATCGCCGGATGCCGCGGTGGGCTTGATCCTCGGTCAGGCCAGAGTCGCGGGCGTCGATTACAGCATGACGGGCCTGCCCCTTGGCGCTGTTGAGAGCCGCCTTGACCGTCCGGTCGCCCGCACCCGGATCCAGGCTCTTGAACTCGACAGATATACCGTTCACGCGCGCATCGGCTGTGCGTCCGTAGATTCCGAACCCTTCGGACACCGAAACTACCGCCAGACCGGGGGTGGCAAGATGCTCTGCGATCCGGCGTTCGGCTGCCGAGAACCGCTTGGCCCTCTCGTCAATCACGCCCAGACCGCAGCGGTCGATCTCGCCCTGGCTCAGCGGGATCTGCCATTCGTGCTCAGAGGCGGGCCGCTCGGCCATCAATGCCGCGAAGCTGACGATTTCATAGCCACGCCCAGAAGCGAGGACGTCGTAGTACTCCTGCCTGGTGCGTGTCTCAGGCTGAGCCTGAACTGACCCGCGATGGTCGGCGGGCTCACCGGGCCGAGGTTCTCCTCGCGGTCGATCGGGCTCCTCGTCCGGTTGGCCGGAAGAGCGGTCTATGCCCATGCACCCATGTTCGTACTCCGCGGCCCACTGGCGGCAGCCTCAGTTGAC
>WNFY01004209.1_pt1 | contig 13330 bp, 11 predicted proteins | sample 5400091 | NCBI WGS metagenome assembly WNFY01 (sample SAMN13153364, study PRJNA577476) | soil metagenome | isolation source: 60 cm soil or saprolite under grassland replicate 1 | place: USA:California | collected 2016-06-15 | reverse complement strand
GTTCAGGTGTAAACCTGGAAGTCGGTCGCGCATTTAAGCCACCGGTCATCTTCACTGGCCCTTTAGTATTCGATTGGAGTCGTCGAGTTCGCGGCCTTCCGGTACCCCGCATTGAAGATGGGGCTCTTGCTGCCAACTATCCTTTAAATCTCAATCGGTTCATTAGTTGGGGTAAGGCTAATATTTCTGTTCGAGGACGACCGGATTGGATCTTTATTAAGCTTTATTGCCATGGTTTTTTCGATCAAGACCAGGATACTATGATCGGTAGTGAGCTTATTGGGTTCATGCAGCAAGTATTCGATCTGGCGGAAAGAACCGAAAAGTTCAGAATTCATTTCGCCAGCGCACGTGAGGCTTACAATATGGTAATCGCGGCCGTTGAGGGCAAATCTGGAGATCCCAATGATTTCAGAGATTATAGTTTGCGTGAAATCATGCGTGAGGATTCTAAATCTGACAGTTCGTTGCGCGCTGAGTTAACTAACGCCCTAATTTGATGACGATATGAGTCACGTCGGGTCTGAAATTTTGCCAGAGGCGGAGTCGTCACATCCGACCTCAGTCGGTTCAGTACCGGATTCGTCCATCACTCAGTACGTGGGTGAGCTCAGAAGTAACGGCATCGTCGCGTTACCTACGCTGGTTTCACCGGACCAATTGGCTGGTATGCAACGCGCTTTCGCAGCGAGGCTGCTTCGCATACGTTGGAATAACTTTGATGGTTACGAGAAAACAGAGCCTTATCGCCATGTAATTGAAGATGTACTTTTGCTCGATCGTGGATTTCTGGACGTCGCTATTCATCCCATTGTAAAGAGCGTGGTTCGTGCCTACTTGGGCGATCACGCGGAACTGACAGAAGCCCGTGGATGGAAGTCCCTGCCCACTAAGCGGGATTTTCACGGTTGGCATGGCGATGCGTGGTACGACCAGACCGAGAGCACGAAAATCCCAAAGGAGTTGAAGCTGGCCTTTTATCTGACCGATGTTCGAAGTGGCGCGTTTAATTACATGTGTGGGACACACCAGAAACAGCATCCGCGGCCGGTGCCGAACGTGGAGGTGAAGAATCTTCGGTACACGTCGATGGTAGAGATGATGGGCGCGGCTGGAACGGCATTTCTTTTTGACACCTCGGGGATACATCGGCAGGGCGTCCCGATGCTTGAGGAACGTCAGGCCGTGTTCTTCAATTACCATGATCCCGCGGTTAAGTTGCAGAAGGACGATCGTAGATTTTATCGTTATCATCCTTTGTTGTTGAACGCTGCGTTTCTCGGAAACCTTTCTGATGAGGATGAGCGGCTGTTGGGCTTTGGCAATGAGACTCGTTTCATACCAGGTTACGTCCGACCCGCCGAGCCTCCTTTCATTTACCGCTGCTTAACGACGACGTTCAATCTGCATCTGCGCGCGAAGGTTATAAGCGAGCGCATCGCCAACCGATTACGACGAATGCGAACTCGCGGGTAAAAACTCATCATCAATGCTCCATCTCACCGACCCATTAACAATTATGTTTCTGTCCGTCCGCTGAAACTAAGTTTTTCTGATGCCGACATTAGTCTCCGTTTTTGGAGTTGAACCTTCTCGAATCGGTGGTACAGAAACTTTTGCTCGCGAGGTGTCGAAGCAACTAGCAGTGCAGGGGTGGAATAGTGTGCTTTGCTTCGACACCAAGCCGACTACAGAAGTGTCGAAGTTTCTTGAGATGCCAAATGTGCGCGTGGAAGTTCTGGGGAACACAGCGCACAACGGTTCTCCAACAAAACAGTTGAGGAATGTGTTGCGTACTTATCGACCCGAGATTCTGCACCTTCATTTCATGGGTTTCGTAAGTGTGTTGCCGTGGCTCGCACGTGCATATGGAGTTAAGAAGGTATTTTTCACCGATCATTCCTCTCGATCAGCTGATCATGTTCCGGAACGCGCCCCATTCTTGAAACGAGTGCTGGTACGCATAATCAACTTCCCCTTAACCAAGGTCATTTGCGTAAGCGAATACGGTTATCGGTGCATGAAAACACTCGACTTGCTTGAGAATGACCGTTATGAACTCATTTACAATGGCGTCGATTTATCCCGTGTCTCTGCTGATGCGTCTCGTGGCGTGAATTTTCGAAAAAAATTCGGAGTCCCCGAAAACAAGCAAGTCATCGCTCAGATCAGTTGGATTATTTCTGAGAAAGGCATCCTTGATCTTCTAGACATCGCAAAGCTCGTTCGCGATCAAACAACCGAGGTCCACTTCATTATTGTTGGTGAAGGCCCTTATCGAGCGGAATACACGAGAAAGGCTGAGTCGATGGGGCTCGGCAATTCTGTGACTTGGACGGGCCTGATTGCTGATCCGTTTGGCGAAGGTGTTTTTGACGCTGCCGATGTTGTGTGCCAACTGTCGCGCTGGAACGAATTGTTTGGTTGGATGATTGCTGAAGCGATGGCATTTGAAAAACCCATTGTCGCAACACGCGTCGGGGGTATACCAGAGTTAGTTGTTGATGGCGAAACCGGCTACCTGGTAGAACGAGGCGACACTGCCGCGGCCTCTAATAAACTGCTGTTGCTCTTGCACGATCCTGAGCTGCGCAAGTTGATGGGACGAAGGGGTCGGTTGGCGGTAGACACCCAGTTTAATTTAAGAGAAAACGTAGCTCAATTACTGGAAACCTACGGAATAAGACAATAAATCATATGGACTAGCTCTGTTGCTGTTGCTTGATTCGGCATGTTCGACTTCGATCAGCCAGGACTAATCCGCCCAAATTAGCGGTGTGTTTAATGCTTGTGGACTCTTCTTGATGTAAGACTGAACCGACGTCTACGCTGCCGGAGAATGAGGCCACCGACTCCGGTTGCCAAGAGAGCAAGTGTTGTCGGTTCAGGCGCTGGAATTCCCGCGGGCACGTTAATACTGATGTTGCTTGATACGCTTTGTACAGCTCCGCCCGGAAGGTAATAATGGACGGTGAATATTCCGGTGATGGTGTGAGCAGGAGCGTTCGTCCATAACGGCACGTTTAGAGCAAATAGATTCAACCCGATATTGGAGAGAGCATCCACAGTGGTCGGAAATTGCAAATTGTAGATGAGGCCTAGCGATGTTAACTGCTGTGTGATTTCTGAGTGATATGAAGATGGATCACAACAAGGAAGTCCTGGCGTACCGATTGTTATCTGTTGATTAGAACTGTTGGACAAATCTCCAATGAAGCTAACCTGCGCTACGCCGAATTCGTTCAGCTGGCCATAATTGATGGTTTGGTTTGGATTGGTCACAGTCAGTATCAGTGGGTCTGCTTTTGCGCTGGTAGAAACCAGCAACAATACGGCTCCGAAGAGAAGATATCGGAAAGACTTAGGCATAACTTTTTCACCTAAGAACAGCATGGGGTTGAAGGTTATTATCACTATTTGCGACCACCGAGTCACTTCTTTTCATGCTGGCCGCAAACCCCCTACCCATGACGACGCTAAAGTCTAAACGAGCAAGAGGTTAAAACGATTAAATATCCTGGATTTCCAGTGGACCGGCTCGACGATCTGAAAAGACGCGCGGACAATCCGAAACCGGTGTGGTGCGTCAGACAGATCATAACCTTATTATCTTCTCGTGCTTTTCCTTTGAGCTTGGGGGATCAATTATGTGTGGAATAGCAGGAGTGATTGGCGGGTCTACTGACTACTCGCCGCACTTGGCCAACATGATGCGAGCGATGGCCCATCGCGGTCCGGATGGTCAAGGTACCCTGACGTTCGATGGAGGGGCAGTCGGCGCTGTAAGGCTGGCGTTAGTGGATCTTAGCGACCGCGGCCTGCAGCCGATCTGGTCCCCAGACAAACGCGTAGCAGTCATATTCAATGGAGAGATGTACAACCATGCTGCCGAGCGTGAACGTTTGGCAGCCAATGGGTATCCGTTCCGATCATCCTCTGATACTGAAGTGGTGCTGGCTCTGTACCTCGAACGTGGACTCGATTTCGTTCACCACATGCGTGGTATGTACGCATTGGCCATCCTCGACTGGCGCGAAAGTATTCCGGGTGGCCGGCCCAAGGTCATCCTGGCAAGAGATCCGTTCGGCATCAAACCTCTTTATTTCTGCAGGCCCGAAGGTCCGAGTGGACCTTTGGTGTTTGCTTCTGAGCTTCGTACGTTGCTCGCTTCCGGACTAATTAAGCCAGAAATCGATCGGGAAGGCCTCATCGACTATCTGGCGGTCGGATTCGTGCTGCAGCCACGGACAATTCTTGCCGGCGTCAAAATGTTGGAACGAGGATCGCTGCTCGAGTTCAGCCCAGTTGGTGAAATCACCCAAAAGACATTCTGGAGCATGCCGCCGTTTAATCCGATGCCGGAGACTTTGGACCATGCGGCTGAGCGGCTCCGATCTGTACTCGAAGAAAGCGTTGCTCTGCATGCGATGGCCGATGTGCCCGTCGGAGCTTTCCTCAGCGGCGGCGTGGACTCGACAGGAATGGTTGGGCTGATGATCAGGAGAAACCCACGGCTGCGTACTTATACTTTGCGTTTCCCTGATCTTCCCGGTCGCGACGAAGCTGATAAAGCTACCGCGTTCGCTGCTTCGCTTGGGTGCGACCACACCGTAGCGGACGTGACCAGCACGGAAGTGCGGGATTTGGTTCCACGCTTCGCGGCGGAGATTGATCAACCATCCGTCGATGGTCTTAACACGTGGCTCATATCACGCGCGGCGGCCCGTGACGTCAAGAGTGTTATCTCAGGCCTAGGGGGAGACGAATGGTTCGCAGGATACCCCTCCGCCAGAGTTGTCCGGAACTTCTCTTCTGGCTCAGGAAGAGTTTATGTTCTTCCGGCAAAGGTAGCCCGCGCTATCCGCGGCCTTGCTCCTCAGAGCCCGCTTGCTCGTCGGCTGGACGGGTTGGCGTCGAAGGCCCATTCGATCACAACATGGATCGACTGCCACCGCGTGTTTGGATATCTGGTCGGGGGGCAGTTGGTAGGTAGTACTAGGGAATCGGGCGATCAGGATGGCGTAGAAAGGGTTCTGCAGTTGATTGATCCAACGTGGAGAAACGCGTCGCCGGTTGGCTTATCGTCTCTCCTGGACGTAGATGTGTATATGGGATGTCAGTTGCTTCGTGATTCCGACGCCACGAGTATGGCTAGTTCACTCGAACTGCGCGTACCTCTAGTTGATATAAAGGTTGCGGAGTTCGCCCAATCCTGCGCTGAGGAATTCAAGCTCGGAGATGCGAAGTTGAACGGATACGAATACGGGAAAAGTGGCTCGAAGCGAGTGCTTATTCACGCACTCCGCGACATCTTGCCACCAGACATCTTGAATAGACCCAAGCAGGGTTTTGGATTGCCTTTCGCGCATTGGGGGAAGGGTGGTTTAGCGTCGCTACTCCAAGAGACATGTTCACGCGAGACTGTGACCGCCCGTGGACTTCTGGATCCGGATCTTCTCACTACTGTAGCTGGAAGCCAACGCTATTGGTCGACATTCCCTCAGGCATGGTCGCTGATGATACTCGAACTATGGTGCCGGAACATAATAGATGACCCGAAGGGGTTCACTCGACGATGAACACGAAGGACTCCTTCACATCCCCGCTAGAAGTGGATCCACGAACACGCTGAGTCTCTTACGATTTTCCTACGTGCCAGGTCTCAGACGCGGAAATCAAATCCTGGCTCGTGATTCTGGACTTGCCGACGAAGTGTCCTAAGTTTGGTCCCGCATCGAGCGCGATTAAAGCGCCCTGATCGTCAGACTTGTGCCAGTACTTGAATCTGCTCAACCCGTTCGTGTTTTCTCAGGCAAATGGCTTTCTGGCGAAGACATACGGACGAAAACTGGTGCCTTGCTTGCCCGCTGAGTTTTCAAAGTAACGAATTTGGATGTCCTGAAACCCCACCATTCGCAAAAATTGATATAGCCACTGCGTCTCGAATTTGATACCAAACATGAATGGTCGTCCGATCTCGGCAGATATGAATAGACGTCTGGCTTCGGCTTGCGCGGCGTCGAGGTAGGACCACAGCCTATACAGAGCGACAAATACTCGGTTCATTGCACCAGGCCAAGAGAAGACCGGCAAGTGAATCATGATTGAGCCGCCAGGCTGTAGCACGCGGTATAGTTCTCTGAAATACACTTCCGCGAAAGCAGGCTTACTAAAATGCTGAAAGACGTCGCTGGAGAAACCCGCAGTGACAGAGGAGTCAGGTACAGGAAGGATAGATCCGTCCGTTACGTGAAAGAAAACCTTTTCGGAGTCAATATTTCGCTTGGCGTATTCGATCATATCGTCGGATACATCTACAGCATCCACGTGATCAAAATATGTTGAGAGCTGCTTGGTAAAGCGACCTGCCCCGCACCCTATCTCTACGCACGACTTTCGATTTACACCATAGCTCTCCCATTCTGGTTTGTATTCAGCCCAGACCTCGGCTCCGTAAGCATAGAACTCCTCGTCTGTCCACGGATGGGCGCCTTTCTTATTACGGTCGGTAAGGGATGCTACGCCATAGAGTGGATCTGATTTTCCCCATTTCCTCCATTCTATATTTGATCGGGCTGGCATTCTTATGTGAGTTTCCTTATCGTTTGAGGTCCGAAGGGAGAGATTAAATATCATTGATTTGGTGTCGAAGTCTAGGAGGTTGTTAGTTCGCCACCTTCCCAAGTACCAGAAACGGGCCACGTACCACCCAAACGTCATGTTCGCTATGGACAAACCAACGGTTGTCGGAACTCTGGAGCTTTACAAGCAAGGTGGAATCAAAAAAGTTTGGCAAAAAATCGCAGCGTGAAGGAGCAAGTGTGATGAGCCTCTTTGAAAACATGCAGGAGAACCACGAAGAAGAAATCGGCGGATTTGGTAATTGCCCGCTCTGCAAACTTGAACGCGGCCAAATCACACAATAGCAATTCGATGAGGTGCAAGGAGTACTGAGCCCGCCTCAGAGCGGGGTAAAGGGAGAGAGATGGACACGACTCAGATGTCTTTGTTGGTGATTCTGATGCTCATGTTTAGTCAGACCGGTTGAATCCTGTCGCCTGTTACGTCGCTGTAAACCGCCAGCGTGTTGTCGACGCAAGCTTCGACCGTGAACCGGGCCGCTTGGCGGATACCTGCCTCTCCCATCGCGGCGCGGCGCTCCGGCTTCTTCCATAAAGATTCGATGGCGTCGGCTGTCCGCTCGACCTCGCCTACACCTGGATCCACTAGCAGTCCGGTAGTACCTTCGTCGATGACTTCCGCCGCTGCCCCGCTACGCGTGGCGACGACGGGAATTCCGCATGCCATGGCCTCCACCAGTACGTTTCCGAACGCCTCTCCCTTGGCTGTATGTAAGAAGACATCTACACCCTGGAAAACGCGCTGCAGTTCTTCGCGATGGCCCAGCCAACACACATTATCTTGAATTCCCAGTTCCTCCGTCATCGCTTCGAGCGAGACCCGCATCGGACCGGAGCCAGCCATTAGCAGTCTGACTGCAAGTCCCCGCCGGGTGAGTTCGGCGCAGACGGACAGCACCAGTTCGGGGCGTTTCCATTCGAGGAGCGCGGATGCAAACAGCACGAACAAGGTCTCGGAATCGCCGGAAAACTCTCTTTCCAGAACTTCCCGCTTCTCAGGATCGGGCAGGTAGCGGCCGGTGTCGATGCCGTTGTAGACCACGCTGATCCGATCCTCTGGAAGCCCAACGGCGGCCAAGCGACGTTTTATGAATTCTGATATGGCGATAAACTTTCGCACCGGGCGGCACGCCAGAGCGGCTCGCAATCGGACGAGAGTCGCCCTCCAATCGCCGCGGTCTGACCATTCACCGGAATTCGCCTCAGTGAAAATGATTCGCCCGATTCCGCTCAAGCGGCACATCCACAGTAGCAGAGTGAAATAATCAAAGAAGCGAACCTGAACCAGCAGCACTTCATACCTACGAGCTTGACCCCACACGTAAGCCCAGTACCGCAGAGTATGGTTGTGGTAGGGACAGGCACTCACTTGAGCTCCGGCGTCTTCGAAGCGCTTGCGGATTTCCTCTGGAATCGCTCCGGAGACGGTGAGCAACGGAGTGATCCCCTGCCGCCTGAGCCGACTGCTTAACTGGAGAAAGAACTCCTCGCGGGTGCTCCACGACGTGGGCTGCCAATCTAGAAGAAAGAGAACCCCAGGCTCGCTCATCTGGCCGTGCAACCAGACATAATTAGCGTGTCTTGAAAGACTTTGTTTGCCATGGGTAGTGCTTCCTCGTCGACGAGCGGCGCGTCTACAACGAAGTCAGCGCCTGTTTCCGTGGTTGTGAACTCTGGGATACTCATAAGGTCAAATCTCTTAGGTAACAAGGACACATTTTACTCATGAGGTTACTTAAGTCCAACGAAGATGACCTCTAAAGGATTGAGGGCATAACGATGAACATCGGCCGTGGTAAGACTGTTTGCAAAGTGCTCAATCACAACTTCAAAGCCACTCCGCCGGAGTCGCTGCACATAATCATCCTGACAATACAGCCTAACGTGATCGCGTTGGCCAAATAGCTCAATCCTGCGCTGCTCTGTGGTGGCATTCTCATCTTCCAAGGTGTGTTTCAGGGCTAATGCTATGGGAACTTGGAGTATTGCCCATCCGCTCTGTCGGAGAATCCGGTGAAGCTCTCGCATTGCTCGCGCGTCATTTGGCACATGCTCGAGCACATGATTGCAAAGGACTACATCAAAACTCTCATCCGGAAACGGCATCCGCGTGACGTCAATACGAGCCATCACATGTGGCTCATAAAGATCTGCAGAAAAATACTTAAGATTGGAGACGGCTCGCATCAGTTTCTGTAGGTTCGGTTCGGGCGCTATATGAAGAAGTCGTTTTGGCTTTGAGAAGAAATCACCTTTGCTCATTAGGTAGAGATAGAGAAGTCTTTCTCTTGAGTTAGACATACAATGGGGACAAACCTCGTCTTCGTGATAGCTAGCGCCAACAACTTGGTTTTCTTTCAGCACTGGATAATCAAACCCTGCGGGACGCATTCGATGAAACCGCCAACGGCAAATGGGACATTCCAGCTTACGACCGAGACTTAATAACAGTTCTGGATAGTATCTGGCACGTTCAGCAAGCGTATAACGGAACATCCTCACTGGCTCGGGGACTGTTCTTTTAACAAATGTCTTAATTCGTTTCATCAGATTCCCAGTGTCTCTGTTCGCAACAATTTCCGGAGTTGCACTGCACCAACATCAGATTGGTCGGCATATGTAATTTTCATGGCCACCCATACTCACTATAGAATAGGAAAAACTCGATAAGAATGCGATCACCTCATCCTTCGTGGTCCCGAGATTAGCGAGAAGGTCGGGCACCAGTTCGAGAACGATTATCGGTCTCAATCGACCGAGGGTTTCCGTCATTCCGCGTAACACCATCAACTCCGCCCCTTCCACGTCAATCTTCACAAACGTCACCTTGTCGAGCGCGTGATCACGGATTAACTGGTCGAGGGTCACGGATCTAACCAGCAGGCTTTCTACACCGCCAGCATTGGATTTAGAAAGGGATGCTTGGCCTAACTTAGATTCATCAGGGATATAAAGGGTCATCGTCGAGGGCGAGTCTGAACATGCTGTTTGCTCGATGATCACATGTGAGAGATTACTTCGTTCAACATTGCCTCTAAGTTGGTCTGCAACAGAAGGGTTAGGCTCAATCGCTAAGACATTCCCTGAATCACCAACACACTGGGCAGCGATCAATGTGAAATACCCAGCGTTTGCTCCAACGTCAATGAATATCCCATTCGGGCCTAGAGTCTTTCGCACGAAGTCCGTTAGCAGTGGATCCCACACATCTTCTAGCAGTATGGTCTCCTGCGTCATATCTTGAATGCGTAAGCGCATCCAGAGTCCTGGTTGAAACTCGTGCCATACAGGTTTCAACCATCCCCATCTTGCTAGGCGAGCACCCAGATGATTCGGGAACTCTCGCCCGAATCGAAAGGGCCATGTACGTCGGGCCAACCGTATCGCTCGGACCATCATTTCGGAAATCGGAGACTGTTGCATTCAACCCTCAGATGTCACCACGTCACATTAGAACGCAGATTACAGAGAGAACCCTTAGTTTTCAATTTACCCTAAGCCATCTCCAACATAGTCAGCGAGAAAATAGCGACATTCTGGGTTTCCCTAGGCATTATCGCCGGGGGAATCTAACAGTATTGACAGGCATTCCTCGATTGTGTTTAATGTTGTTTGGCCGCGTTTGCGGTGCTATTTCGCTCTTTCAAAACAAACGATTGCACACGATAAAGGCAAACCTGTTGTGAAGCAGGGACGCAAAGCCGTGAGTCTCGGGGCTGGGGATTTTGAACAGTTTCCCGGAGAGATTGTCTGGTTGCCGAAGGCATCGGAGAAGGGTGGCAGTCAACTCATTTTGCTGGGTTGAAGGCTACCGCGAACCACCGCTGAGCCCTGCCGAATCGTAGGCGATGGTTTTTTCCCGACCCGCCCGGCCTCATTCATCAAGCTTCCATACAATCCAGAGATTCGTTCCTAAAACGGCGAAATAAGTCCTGTGGACTGATTTGCCTGCCCCGACCCAAGTGCGTCTGTGCAACTCGCAATCGGCTGAATGTTCTATCCAGCCTTGTTCTTAAGTTCTAACTAAACGCGTCTGACCAAAAACGCGAAACCTTAACCGATCAAAAGGCAAAACTGTCGCGAGGCAGTGAACCTGGAATCTCTCCTACTAGAGATCGTTCGGCTACCGAAATGAGGACAAAATGTTCTTTACATCTGGAACTGATCTCCAACTGCTACTTTTCAAAAATGTTCTTATTGCTTCAGTCGTAACAATTTCGCTTCTGGCCTATTGTGCAGGATTCGCCACGAAATCAAATGCCGGTTCGCCGGGCATGCCGGGGGCAGTCGATTCGGGTATAGCGATTGGTGTGAGTAGCACGTCACGGCAAGCGGTCCTGAGCTACATCGCGCCTGACGCTTCGCCGTGTACGGTGGAGGTAAGTGAGAGCAGCAGCTACACACCACTTATCAATGATGTAAATTCAGCGCTGTTTGCCGGATCCAACATGGACAATCGGTCGGGTTCTTTGGGAGCTGGAGCGACCTCTAGGACCTTTGTGGTAGGCACGATTCCGAACATGAATGGACTGGTTGATAATCTCGCGTCAGATGGCAAGCGATATAGCCGAGCACTGACTCCCGCGACTGGTTACTTTGCACGGGTTACTTGTGGTTCGCAGGTCGGTACGGTGACTTGGACAACAAAGAATAGGCCGTTAGGGATGACCCGTGGTGATGAGCAGCCTGTGGCAGGAGCGGGCAGTTATGCATTTCCGACAATTAACGCAACCGACCGCACTCAAATAGTAACCGACCCGGTGACCGGCATAGTGCTGCGCAAGATGACTATTCCTTCCGAGGATACGATTGGAGGAGACATCTCGTTTTATGGAAGTGGAGCGGCGTGGCCGTTTGCTCAATCGAGCATCACGGATAGCAGCGGCACTCCCGGCTATCTTGCTACGATGCCCACAATGGGCGGGTCAGCAAGACTTTATTTTGTAACTGACACAGCCTCTAGATTTCTAGGCACAATCATTCTGGGAAGCGGAACGCTCACTGGAATTGGGACGACCTATTTGAGCGTCCTCAACGGGTCACATTTCGGGACGAATCCAACACAGTTGTTCGGCTTTGCCGTAGATGCAAATAACGACACGCATGTAATTCGTTGCCAGTTGCCGGCCAGCGGTAATTCTTACTACGACACCACGGTAGCTCCCGCAACCTTGGCCCGTTGCACCTGGACGGACATGACGCCGAATCCCAATAACCTTTCTGTGCTGATGCTGGCCTTCGATGCAACTTTCGACAAGACCAAGTTCAATGTTGGGGCCAATCAGGTAGTGCAGGGAAACTATTTGTTATTTAACGCGTTGCGGGGAAACCAGGATTCCTATGGCTGGGCAGGAGCGGTTAACGTTTCGACTAGTCCCGCAACGCTTGCAGGATTAACACCGCTTTGGAGAAGAGGCGGCACGGGAAGTTTGAGTTTTCGTTGGTGCGCCATACATACCGCGCACCCTGCACTGGGAACAAACAAGATGTCGTTTACGGCCAAGACCATGTATCAGTCGGGGGTCGGCCTGGGGCCGTACAACACCAGTCTCAGCGGTGCGATGAATAACAGTCAGACTACGATTACCTTTAGCAGTAACACGCCCTCGTCGCCAAACGCTGATACTACTCTCTATGACATCGCTCAGGGAGATGAGATTTGGGTTGGCAATGAAGTTATGTACATCGGCTCATTTGTCAGTGGCACAACCTGGAACGTGACGCGGGGAGCAGCGAAGACAACGCCGGTGTCTCATACTGACGGAGCCACGGTGATGATGGCCTGCCGTTGTCACAATCCGAACGACACGAGTCAAACTGGCCCAGCGTGGTGGGATTTTCTCGCTGACCCGCACGGCACAGATACCACTGGCACAAATCTCATTACGCAACTTTCTAACGACACTTCATATGCCGGACACGAGGGCTTTGCCAATGGCCGGGGCTTGGCAGAGGGCGGCTGGGAAGGATTCATTGGGCCCGCGGCAACCAATAATCCAATTCTCAGTATCTCTGATTCAGCACAGTTCGCCGGAGCCAGCAAAACCGCCAGCGGCAATGCGTGGCAGAAGCACCCCGGCCCGCCTCAGCAGACGAATGCGGACGCCAGTCAGAGTCTGGTCTGGGGTACAGACTTCCTGGCTGCCGACGCGGACGTTGAGATGAAACCTACGAGTCTCACCAACGTTTCCGGTTCGCTCTGGAAATGGACCAATAGCAACTACGCGTTGTCGCGCAAGAAACTGCCAATGTTGGCCATCTCCGGAGCGCATCCCCTGCTCGACATTTCATCAACGGCAACTGGTGACGTGATTGGTGGCAGTTCGGGCGACAATTACAAATACTGTGTGGCGAATGCGCCCAATGAGTGCCGGAATGGTTCGGCCGCCAGTGACATCTATATCAACTCGCCGGGCATCACGGCGGGGTCCACCTGCCCCGGCGGCAGTATCACTTATGGCGACACCAGCAGCCTGTGCTTGTCACACATTCCCGCTTTCGGCGCCACGGTGCTGCAAATAGGGATTGTTGAGAACACCACAAACGGGAAGTGGTTGCGATCGCTCACGCAGGGTTTGTTGCCACTGAAGGTGGGAAGCATTTTCAGTGACGCTCATCCCACACCGGACGGGCGCTGGGTAATGTTTCCACGGCTAGATGAGAGTGGACACTGGTCGCTTTGGTTGGCG
>WNFY01012833.1_pt1 | contig 13332 bp, 15 predicted proteins | sample 5400091 | NCBI WGS metagenome assembly WNFY01 (sample SAMN13153364, study PRJNA577476) | soil metagenome | isolation source: 60 cm soil or saprolite under grassland replicate 1 | place: USA:California | collected 2016-06-15 | reverse complement strand
CGCTGTGCTCACGCGGACGGATCATTCGCAAGGCACGCACACGGCGGCCAGTCACTTGACGAGTCACACGCGGCACAGCGACAACCAGGCTGGCAATGGCCCCAGACAGACCAACCCGCCGAGTCTCACAGTCCCCTGAAGAATTGAGCCTGGATCGGCCGGGGCAGCGATGAGTCTTCGGCGGTTTTTCAGTCTCTTGCTGCGCGCTTATCCGTGGTAGGTGAGGTGCGGCCGGAGCAGGCCGCCGAGAAAGGAGCATGAGATGACGCGGTATCTGATCTCGTTCGACGACGGCGCGATGACCTTCCCCGAGGAGGAGCTGCCCGACGTGGCCGAGGCTGCCCACGCAGTGGTTCAAGAGGCCATGGACGCCGGAGTGTGGGTGTTCGGCGGCGGGCTGTATTCCCACGAGGACGTGAGTGTGGTGGCCACCGATGGGACGGTCACCGAGGGTCCGTACCCGGAGAGCAAGGCGTACATCGGCGGATTCTCGGTCGTCGACGTGCCCGCGCGCGAGGAGGCGCTGGAGTGGGCTGCCAAGATCGCCGTCGCCTGCCGCTGTGCTCAAGAGGTCCGCGAGTTCCTGCCCGACCCGGCGGTGGGCAATTGATCGAAGCCCCATATGGCCAGTTCATGCCCACGGCTCCGAACAGAACAATCGCCTGTGCGAGCGTCCTTGCGCCTGGCTCGGGGCCCTAGCTCAGCGGCGGACGGACGTAGATCACGCCTTCGTGCTTGATCGGGACGAAGTTGGCGCCGATTCGCATCGTCACTTCCTCGACGTGCGCGAAGACCTCGTCGCCGACCTCCTCCGCGTTGTCGCCGACGGGGACCTCGATGCCAACCTCGTCCACCGGCCGCGCATCGAGCCCGGCCTCGCGTAGCTCCGCGAGCAGGCGGTCGCGGTCCGGGATCCGCGCGGCCTCGACCTCGAGGTGATCGTCCACGGGCTCGATTATGTCGGAGCGCGGCTCCGAACAAACCCGCTATGTTCAGGCCCCGATGGCGGTCGCGACGCAGGACTACGGGCTTTTCATCAACGGCGAGAGCATCGAGCCCGCCTCCGGCGAGCTCAGAGACCTGACAGAGCCGGCCACAGGTGCGCCGTTCGCCCGCGTCGCGATGGCGAAGGAGCAGGACGTCGATCGCGCGGTCGAGGCGGCCCGCGCAGCCCTCGAGGGGCCCTGGGGCAAGACCCCGCCGACCGAGCGCTCGCGGCTGCTGCACGCGCTCGCCGACGCGCTGGTCGCGAACCGCAAGGAGCTCTGCGAGCTCGAGGTCCGCAACGTCGGCAAGGCGATCTCGTCGGTCAAGGCCGAGCACGGGCAGGCGGTCGAGAACTTCCGCTTCTACGCCTCCGCGATCGCGTCGATCGCCGGTCGCTCGAACCCGATCGGCGGCTCGCTCCTCTTCTACTCGCTGAAGGAGCCGGCGGGCGTCTGCGGCCAGATCGTGCCGTGGAACTACCCGCTGATGATGACGACGTGGAAGCTCGCGCCCGCGCTCGCCGCGGGCTGCACGGTGGTTCTGAAGCCCGACTCCGCGACGCCGCTCTCGGCCCTGCGGATCGCCGAGCTCGCCGCCGAGGTCGGCTTCCCGGCCGGCGCGATCAACATCGTCCCCGGGCCGGGGCCCGTCGTCGGCGCGCACCTCGTTCGGCACCCGGGTGTCGAGAAGATCGCGTTCACCGGCTCGACCGCGACGGGGAGCGAAATCATGCGCCTCGCCTCCGACGGCATCAAGCGCCTGATCCTCGAGCTCGGCGGCAAGAGCCCGAACCTCGTCTTCGCGGACGGCGAGCTCGACGACGCCGTGCCGAGCTCGGTCTGGTCGATCTACTACTCGGCCGGCCAGAGCTGCGAGGCCCGGTCGCGGGTGCTGGTCGAGGCGCCGCTCTACGAGGACTTCGTCGCCAAGTTCTCGGAGCTCGCCGGTGGGCTGAAGGTCGGCGACCCGCTTGACCCCGAGACGCAGGTTGGCTCGCTCATCTCCACCGACCACCGAGAGCGCGTCCACGGCTACGTCGAGACGGGCCGCGAGGAGGGCGCAGATGTCGTTACGGGCGGCGCAGTGCCCGAGGGAGACGGCGCCTTCTACCCGCCGACGGTCCTCGCGCACGCGGACAACTCGATGCGGATCGCGCAAGAGGAGATCTTCGGTCCCGTTGCGACCGTGATTCCGTTCGAGGACGAGCAGGACGCCGTGCGGATCGCGAACGAAAGCCGCTACGGGCTGATGGCGACCGTCTGGACCGCCGACCCCGAGCGCGGCCATCGCCTGGCGCGGCGGATCAAGGCCGGCACGGTCGGGATCAACATGCCGTACACGGCGTTCCCCGGGATCCCGTTCGGCGGCTACAAGCAGTCCGGCTTCGGCCGCGAGCTCGGGCTCGAGACTCTCGATGCCTATCTCGAGACGAAGAGCGTGATCGTCTCGACGAGCCCGAAGCCGTTCAACCCATTCGGGCTCTAGCGACACGCGGGCGCTACCGCTGGCTTGTGCTGGCGGCGGGAACGGCTGCGCAGGCGTCGTACTCGGCCGTGCTGATCGGGCTGCCGGTGGTCGGGCCGGCGCTTCGCGACCACTACGGCCTCAGCCTCGTGCAGCTCGGCGTGGCCTTCGACAGCGTCTGGATCGGCGGGATGCTGACGCTGCTGGCGTGGGGGCTGCTCGCCGACCGTGTGGGCGAGCGGCTGGTGTTGAGCTCTGGGCTCACGATTTGCGCCGCGGCGCTGGTAGGGGCGGCCTACGCGTCGAGCTTCGGCGTCCTGTTCGTGCTGCTCGGGCTTGCCGGGGCTGCGGGCGCGAGCGTCAACGCTGCCAGCGGGCGGGCGGTGATGATCGGGTTTCCGGCGACGGAGCGCGGGCTCGCGCTCGGCGTCCGGCAGACGGCGATCCCGCTCGGCGGGCTCGTCGCGGCGCTGGTGCTGCCGGCTGTGTCTTTGCGGGCCGCCTTCATCGTGCTCGCGGCGCTCTCGCTGGCCGGGGCCCTGTTCGGAGCGGCCGTGATCCGTGAGCGCGAGGCCTCCGACGACGTGCTCGAGCCGCGCGGCCTGGGAGCGACGTTGCGCGACGGGCGTCTGTGGCTGCTCTGTGTCGGGAGCAGCTTCTACCTGGTTGCGCAGCTTGCGATCACGGCGTTTGTCGTGCTCTTCCTGCACGACGAGCGTGGCTTCTCGCTCGGCGCGGCCGCAGGGGTGCTCGCGGGGGTGCAGGTGCTGGCGGCGGCGCTCCGGATCGGAGGGGGCCGCTGGTCGGACGTGGTCGGCTCCAGGCTGCGTCCGCTGCGGCTCGTCGGCGTCGTCAGCAGTGTGACCCTGGGTGTCGTTGCGGCGCTGCTGTCCGCGCCGACGGTGTTGCTGGTGGCGGCGTTCGTCGTCGCGGGCGGTTTCGCGATGGCGTGGAACGGCCTCTCGTTCACCGCGGCGGCCGAGCTTGCGGGACGGGCGCGGAGCGGCGCCGCGCTCGGGATGCAGCAGACGGCGCTCGCGGCCATGGGTGCAGTCGTCCCGCCCGCGTTCGCGGCCATCGTCGATGTGAGCTCATGGCGCGTCGGCTTCGCGGTGGCAGCAGTCTTCCCGCTTGCGGGAGTTCAGCTCCTTCGGTCGCTGCATGCCTAGGGTTCGCTCATGAGCGTGGTCGAGCGGCTGGACGAGCTCTACGCCATCGGCGGCGGACGGGGCGCCAACAGGCTCGGCGGCAGCGGCGAGGAGGACGAGGCGCACGAGCTGGTCGCCGGCTGGATGCGGGAGGCCGGGCTCGAGGTGTCCGTCGACTCGACCCGGAATCTCTTCGGCCGGCTCCCCGGACGAAGGCCCGAGCTGGAGGAGGTGTGGACCGGGTCGCATCTCGACTCGGTTCCCGAGGGCGGCCGGTTCGACGGCGCGCTGGGGGTCGTCGGAGGTCTGGACGCGATCGCGCGGGCCGGGCGCCAAGAGCGGACGCTGGCGGTCGTGGCGTTCAGGGACGAGGAGGGCTGCAGCGGGCCCGGCTGTGCCGGCTCGCGGGGGTTCTGCGAATCGGACGCGCCGCGACCCGGCTCTTTCTTGGAGTTGCACGTCGAGCAAGGGCCGCGGCTGGAGCGGTTGGGAGCGCCACTCGCCGTCGTGACCGGGATCGCCGCAACCGCGCGGGGCGAGCTCGTGTTCGAGGGCGAACCGGGTCACGCGGGGACGACGCCGATGGCCGCGCGGCGGGACGCGCTCGTCGAGGCGGCTGAGTTCATCCTGGGCCTACCGGCGGCCGCGGCCGCGGTGGATGACGGCGTCGCGACCGTCGGACGGTTGTCGGTGGAGCCCGGCGCTTCGAATGTGATTCCGGGCCGGGTCGTCCTGAGCGTGGACGTTCGAGCTCCGGACGATGCGGGCCTCGAGCAGATCCTCGCGGGCGTGCCGGGCTTGCTGCGGCGCGCGGCGGCGGTGGCGATGGCCGAGGGGCCCACCACGGCGCTACGGCAGGAGGTCGAACGGCTCCGGTTGCCGGTCGTGGAGCTCGCTTCTGGGGCGGGACACGACGCGGGCATGCTCGCTTCGGCAGGCGTGCCGACCGCGATGCTCTTCGTCCGGAGCTTGAACAGCGGGATCAGCCATTCGCCTGAGGAGCTCTCGGACGAGGCGGACGTGGAGCTCGGCATCCAGGTGCTCACCGGTGCGCTCACTCGGCTCGCCGCTGTGGACTGATCGGCGCGAATTCGGCACGGCCCGGTCACACACACGCGCGCACTTCGTGGGTACGCTCGCAGCGGGCGGCGGGTGGAACCTTCATCCCCACCCAGGGGTGGGGATGTGGCCCTATTTCTCCTCGAAGCGGATTTCCTGCGCGCCCTCCCAGAGCGCCTTGCGGCCGAGCTCCGGGAGGCGTTCGACGCCCTCGACCACGCTCGCGAAGTGGTTCCCCGCCAGCGGGCCTGCCTTGCTCGCGAACGACGTCGAGCCGTACGGAAACAGGATCTCCGTTTCGCTGATCCCGCCCGGGAAGAACAGCAGGTGCCCAGGCGCTGGGTAGCAGGTCGCGTTCTCCGGCCCGAGCCCGACGTTGAGCTCGCCGAACGGGATCCAGCACGCCTCGCCGCTCCAGCGCGCGTGGATAATCCGGCTCTCGAGCGGCAGCAGCCGCCGGAACGCCGCGACCGTCTCCGGCGCCGCCTGCTCCTCCAGCCGCGCCACGAAGCGGAACTCCCCAGCGACGATCTCCAGCACCGGCGCGGAACCTACTTGATCCTCGCGCCCTGGCGAATCCAGGCGCCGAGCACGTCCCGCTCGCCCTGCGTCATCCCCGTCGCGTTACCGATCGGCATGACCTTCGTCGTCACCGCGACCTGCTGAATCGCCGACGCTTGCGCCGCGATCTGCGCCGGCGTGTCGAACATCACGCCTTTCGGCGCGACGGCCACCTTCGTCGGATGCGCCGAGTGACACGGCACGCACCGCTGCTCCACAATCGAGTTCACGCGCGCGAAGGAGACGGAGCCGGTCACCGAGCCGCCCGCGCTCCCGCCCGCGGGCCGGATCGCCACCGCCACGCCCGCGATCGCGAGCGCCGCCGTTACGGGGATCGCCCAGACTGTCCGTCCCGCGTGCCGCAGGTTGAAGAAGTGCCGGATCCAGGCGCCGATCACCATCATCGCCATCAGCACCAGCCACGAGTAGCTGTGACCGTACGAGCTCGGAAAGTGGTTGCTGAGCATCGCGAACAGAACCGGCAGCGTCAGGTAGTTGTTGTGCACCGACCGCTGCTTCCCGCGCACCCCGGGCGCGGGATCGGGCTCGCGCCCGGCTTCCTTTGCGCGCACCAGCTCCCAGTGCGCGGGAATGATCACGAGGAAGACGTTCGCGGCCATGATCGTCCCGAGCATCGCGCCGACCTCGATGTACTCCGCCCGGCCGCTGAACAGGTGGCTGCAGCCCCAGGCGGCGAGGGTCGTCAGGGCGAGCAGCGCGGCCGCAAGCACGAGCTCGCTCTGCACCACGCGGCAGAGCACGTCGTAGACGACCCACGCGACGACCAGCAGCCCGATGCTGATCGCGATCGCCGCCGCCGGGCTCAGGTCGGCGACGCTCTTGTCGATCAGGTACGTCCGCGCGTTGACGTAGTAGAGGAAGACGAAGAGCGCGAAGCCCGAGAGCCAGGTCGTGTAGGCCTCCCACTTGAACCAGAGCAGCCGCTCCGGCAGCGACGGCGGCGCGACTCGGTACTTCTGGACGCGATAGAAGCCGCCGCCGTGCACCTCCCAGGCCTCGCCGCCGACACCCTCGCCGGCCTCCGGGCCGGGCTCGCCGAGGTGATTGTCGAGCGCGCTGAAGTAGAACGACGTTCCGATCCAGACCTAGCTGTGCTGGTAGCGGTCGCGGGCGATCGCGACCAGCTCCTCGAGCCCGGTCTCCAGCTCTTCCTCGCGCGTTCGCTCGAGGCGTTCGCCCAGTACCTCGAGGATCTCGGCCTTGGGCCGGCCCGCGACGAACACGACGAAGCGGAAGCCGAACTTCTCCTCGTAGACCTGGTTCAGATACGCGAGCTCGGTCATGACGGCCGGGTCGGCCTGGGTGCCCTGCTCCACGGCGGATCGCTCCGAGAGATGCGTCGCGCCGATCGCCGGATGCGCGTTCAGCGCCTCGACCTTCTCGGCTTCGTCGAGCTCCGCTATCGCCCCCTCTGCCGTGCCGAGCGGGTCCTCCCGCTGGGCCAGGAGCTCGACGAGGCGTGTCCGCCCCTCGAAGAGCTCAGCCAGCTCGCCGACGCTCAGCTGCCGCGGTAGCTCGCGCACGCGTAGGGAGAGACGAGCAGCGGGACGTGGTGGTGGCCCTCGCTGAGCTCGACCTCGAGCTCGACGCGCCGGAAGTACGGCGAGGGCGGATGGAAGACGAGGCGGTAGCGGCCCGGCTCGAGCGCCTCGGCGAAGCCGGCGATGCGCCCGTCGTCGTCGGTGCTGCCCTCGGCGACAAGCTCGGACTCCCGGAAGAGCTCGACCTGGACGCCGCGGGCCGGGGCGCCTTGGCCGGTGTCGAGCACGTGCGTCGAGAGCGAGGCGGCCACGCGCGGACTCTACGACTCGAGGCGGCGGCGGAGCCAGGCGAGCGACTCCGTCCCTTGTGCCCGCTGGAACTCACGGAGGGTCGGCAGCCCGGGCGGCGGCGGCAACGTCGAGCGGTGGACGAAGAAGCCGGCGAGCGCGGCGAGGACTGCGTTGACACGGTCAGGATCGGCTTCGCACCCGAGCGGGTGCTCGTCGAAGACCTCCCACGGCTTCGGGCCGGCCTGCATCGCTACGCTCGGCAGGAACGCGAGCAGGTCGACCCACGGAGCTCCGAGGCACACGTGCGGCCAGTCCACGAAGACCACGCGCTCCGGCGTCAGGAGCACGTTGTCGGCTCTGATGTCGGCGTGGAGGAGCGTCTCGCCGGTCGACGCGTCCTCCCAGCCGGCCTCGAGCGCGGCGAGGATGCCGAGCCGGTCGGCTGTCCAGGAGTCGAAGCCGTGCGGGTCCTCCTCGACGAGCGTCCGCCAGCCCCGGAAGAGCTCGCCGTAGCGCTTCGTCAGCGGCGGCGCCTCGAGCGGCGCAGGCGTCAGCGCCGCCGAGAGGTCCGTCAGCGCGTCGAGGACGCGCTCGAGCTCGTCCCGCCGCCAGGGCAGCTCCGGCTCGTGCCCGTCGACGTCTTCGAAGACGAGGGCGACCCAGTCGCCGTCGTCGCGGGCGAACAGGAACTTCGGCGCGGGCGTTTCGGGCGGGAGCGCCGCGGCGACGCGCGCCTCGGAGCGATGGAAGTCGGGCGACTCGGGGTTCGGCTCGGAGCCGACGGCCTTGACGAAGGCACTGCGCCCGTCCTCGAGCCGCAGCCGCGCGGCCACTCCGGGCGAGAAGCCGCCCGACTGGGTGACCGATTCGGCAACGCGCGAGCCGAGCCCCGTCTCGACCGCCTCGCGCACGCTCTCCGGCACCGCCTCCCACGGGATCCGCGCTCCTTGTGCCGGCGGGAAGGCCATCAGCCCTCGAAGCGGGCGGCGGCCTTGCGGTGTTCGCGCGCGATCTCGCTCTCGTCCGCCTTGACGAGCCGGCCGTCGCGCACGACCTCCTCGCCGGCGACGAGGAGCCGGTTGACGCGGTGCGGCCCGCTCAGGACGAGGCCTGCGACTGGATCCTGCGCCCCGCCGAGCTCTAGGCCGTCGGTCCGCCAGACGGCCAGGTCGGCCGAGCGGCCCGGCTCCAGGGAGCCGAGGTCGTCCCGGCCGAGCACCGCCGCGCTACCGCGCGTCCCGAGGCGCAATGCCTCGCGAGCGGTCAGCGCTTCGGGCCCGTCGCGGCCCCGCGCCACGAGCAGCGCCTGCTTGACCTCCAGCCCGAGGTCGCCGCGCTCGTTCGAGGCCGAGCCGTCGACGCCCAGCCCGACCGGAACCGCAGCGTCGAGGAGCGCCCGCACCGGGGCGACGCCCGCGCCGAGCCGCAGGTTCGAGCTCGGGCAGTGCGCCACACCCGTCGCGGTCTCGCCGAAGCGCCGCACGTCGGCTTCGGAGAGGTGGACGCAATGCGCGCACCAGACGTCGCCGTCGAGCCACCCGAGCCGTTCGAGGTACTCGACCGGCCGGCAGTCGTACAGCTCGAGGCAGTACGCCTCTTCCTCGGCGGTCTCGGCGAGGTGGGTATGGAGGCGCAGTCCGAGCCTCCGCGCCAGCTCTGCCGACTCGGTCATCAGGCGTCCCGTGACCGAGAACGGCGAGCACGGCGCGACGACCAGTTCGGGGTAGCGCGCGGCGAGCCGCTCGGTGTCCGCGAGCACCTCGTCGGGCTCCTCGACCAGGGCATCCGGCGGCAGCCCGCCGTCCGACTCGCCGAGGTCCATCGAGCCGCGCGACGGGATCAGCCGTACGCCGAGCCCCCGGGCGGCGGTCATCTCCGCCTCGATCAGGTCGCCGCCGCCCGGCGGGAAGACGTAGTGGTGGTCGAAGACGGTCGTGCAGCCCGAGAGCGCGAGCTCGGCGAGGCCCGTGCGCGCCGCGGCGTGCTCCGCCTCGGCGTCGATTCCCGCCCAGACCGGATAGAGCGTCTTCAGCCACGTGAACAGGTCGGCCTCCTGGGCCCGCGCCCGCGTGAGGGTCTGGTAGAGGTGGTGATGCGTGTTGATCAGGCCGGGCGTGACGAGCGCGCCGCCGAGGTCGACCCGCTCGTCCGCCTGCGGCTGGGAGCCGCCGCCGGTCGCCGCGACCTGCCCGTCCTCGACCAGCACCCAGCCGTCCTCGTGCTCGGTGCTCGCGTCGTCCATGACGACGACGTACGCGTTCGCGAAGAGCCGTTTCACACCCGCAGCGGCACCAGCTCGAAGCGATCGACGTCGACCAGTCCCGCGTCGGTGATCTTCAGGCTCGGGATGACTGAGAGCGCGAGGAAGGCGAGCTGCTGGAACGGCGACTCGAGCGTGCAGCCGAGCTTCGCGGCCGCCTCGATGCAGCCGCGGCTCGCCGCGACCACGTCGTCCAGCGGCGCCTCGGAGAGGAGGCCCGCGATCGGCAGCGCCAGCTCCGCCCGCACGCCGCCGTCCTCGACCACGACGACCCCGCCGCCGATCTCGGACAGCCGCCGCACCGCACGCGCCATGTCGTGATCGTCGACGCCGACGACGACGATGTTGTGCGCGTCGTGCGCGACCGACGACGCAAGCGCGCCGGAGCGAAGCCCGAACCCGCGCACGAGCCCGAGGCCCAGCCGCCCCGTTCCGAGATGCCGCTCGACCACCGCGATCTTGGCCAGGTCGCGCTCCGGGTCGGCCACCGCGAGGCCGTCTACGACGACCGGTTCGTCCACCAGCGAGTCGGTGACGATCTGGCCCGGCACGACGCCGATCACGCGTGCCTTGCCGCCGCCGTCCCACGGGATCGTGAAGTCGCGTGCGGCGGGATGGCGGACCCGCACCGTGTGCTTGACCCACTCGGGTACTTCGGGCCGCTCGATCTCGCCGACCGGCCGGCCGCGCTTCAGCACGGTCTCGGGCTCGAAACGCTCGAGATCGGGCAGCAGCAGCAGGTCGGCCTGGTAGCCGGGCGCGACCGCGCCGAAGCGGTCGAGCCGGTGCCAGGTGGCGGGGTTCAGCGTCGCGATCACGAGCGCGTCCTCGGGCGAGACGCCTAGCTCGACAGCGCGCCGCACCATCGAATTGACGTGGCCCTCCTCCGCGATGTGCTCTGGCTCGCGGTCGTCGGTGCAGAACGCGATGCGGCCCGGGCCGAACTCCTGGACGAGCGGGATCAGCGCCTCGAGGTTCCGCGCGGCGGAGGCTTCTCGGATCAGCAGCCAGACTCCCGCGCGCAGCCGCTCGCGGCCTTCCTCGATCGTGAACGCCTCGTGGTCCGAGCGAATCCCGGCTGCGACGTAGGCGTTCAGCGAGCGACCCAGGACGCCCGGCGCGTGCCCGTCGACGTGCGCGGCGCCGTCGAGGCTGAGCTTCACGAGCTCGGCGGGATCGCCGCCGATCACGCCGGGGAAATTCATCATCTCCGCAAGCCCGATCACGCGCCGCCGCCGCAGCAGGCCCTCGAGGTCGCCGGGCGACAAGGGGCGCCGCGGGTGCTCGAAGGACGAGGCCGGCACGCAAGACGAGGCCATCACGAAGACGTCCAGCGGCAGCTCGGCGCAGGCGTCGAGCAGCCAGTGGACACCGTCGGTGCCGAGCACGTTCGCGATCTCGTGCGGGTCGACCACGACCGTCGTCGTCCCGAGCGGTAGGACGAGCCGCGCGAACTCGTCGAGCATCAGCTTCGACGACTCGAGGTGGACGTGGGCGTCGATGAAGCCGGGCACGACGTAGCGCCCGCTCGCATCCAGCTCCTCGGCCCCCTCGTAGTCCCCGAGCCCGGCGACGAAGCCGTCCACGACCGCGACGTCGGTTTCGAGCCACTCGCGCGTGAAGACGGAGAGCACGCGCCCGCCGCGCACGACGAGATCGGCGGGCTCGTCCCCGCGCGCAACCGCCAGCCTCCGGGTGAGCTCGTCCACGAGGGCGACGATACCCCGCGTAATGCACGATGTTCACATCGTGCGACGACCAAAGATCCAGCTTGTCGAGGACGGGGACGGGGTGCGGATCGACGTGACGTCGCCGCAGCGAGTCGACCTCGCCCTCAGCGAAGGCCATAAGCGCTTTGCCCATCGGAACCCTGACCTCGAGGCGAAGTGGCTCCGGATGGCAGAAGCGTTCGTCCGCGGCGAGAAGAGTTCGCGTGAGCGCACTCACTCCGACTCGTTGTTCCAGATCAACGCGTCGGCACGGCAGCGCGGCGCACCCTGGGACTTGATCCGGCTGCGGGTTAGCGTCCCAGGTGACATCACTGGCGCCCTTTCGGTTCACCGCATCCTCGACCTGGCGCCCCAGAGCGAGGAGAGTCGACTGTTCGCAGGACTTGCAGAACAGGAGACGGTTCGGCTGCGCTGGGTCACCGAAGGGGTCGAGCTCCTCTACCGGCTTCCGCCGGAACACCGCGACTACATGCGGGAGGCTGTAGCGACCAACGAGAGGCGGACTGACGAAGAGCGCCACGCCCGCTACGAGGAGCTGCTCGCGTGGGGCATGGCGACGATGAGCGAGCTGCCGTTTCTACCGACGCGTAACCCCGCGTCGGCCGCGTCGGTCTGCGGAGCCACCGGCGAGCCCGATCCCCTTCTTCGTGAAGCGCAGCGGCAACGTCCCCGGCGCCCGTCGCCCGACGATCGCCGGAGTTCGCCTCCCGCCCGGGCCGCCGCGCGCCGGACTCGCTCCCTTCGTACTGGATCAGCGACGAGCCGCTCGAGGAGTGCGGGTCGGCGGCTGCCTCGATTGCGCGGGCGTTCACGGATACGGGCCTCTGGCCGTTACTGTGGCCCCCGGACGAGGATCCGGCCGCGTACCTCGACCAGCCGATCGAACCGGACCGGGTGGACGCAGTCGATGTCGAGGCGGTGTTCCGCCGCGGCTGGGATCGGATTGCTGCGCACCCGGCCGGCCTCGTCGAGCCCATCGGCCCGGACTTTCCCGGTCTCGCCGCGGGTTCGCCAGTCGATCCCGGCGGAGCACCCGACCCATTTCATGCGGCGGGACTCGTTGACGTCTCGGCGCGGCTGATGATCGTGCCGTGCAACCGTCCGGCCGACTGCGTTGCTCTGATCGGCGGGCTCGCGGTCGAGGCCGATACAGCCGGGATCTCAGCAGTCATTCGCTCGTGGGAAGAGCGCTTCGGCGCCGTTCTCGTCGCCGTGGAGCCGAGCCTCGCCACCCTCGCCGTCACGGCGCCGCCGACGACTCCGGAGCAAGCGCTTGCCGTTGCAGCGGAGCGCTTCGCCTTTTGCCCTCCCGAAACGGTGGAGCCCGGAAGCCTCCAGCAGTATGCGTCGCTCCTGCCGTCGGCCTCCGTGTGGCCGGTGGCCTGGTACGACTGAAGCGAAGTACCCTTGCCGCAATGGAGGTCTTGACGCCCCGTTCGCTGGCCGAGGCGCTCAGTCTCAAGGCCGACCGGCCCGACGCCGTGCCGATCCAGGGCGGGACCGACGTAATGGTCGAGCTCAACTTCGACCGGGCGCGACCGCCTGCCCTGCTGAACCTGAACGAGGTGGCCGAGCTGCGGGGCTGGTCGCGCGAGAACGGGACGCTGCGGCTCGGCTCGGCGCTCACCTACACCGAGGCGATGGCGCTCTCGGAACGCCTGCGCGCGCTGGCCGAGGCATCGCGAACCGTCGGCGGGCCGCAGATCCGCAACCGCGGCACGATCGGCGGGAACCTCGGGACGGCCTCACCGGCAGGCGACGCGCTGCCGCCGCTGCTCGTCTACGGCGCCGAGGTCGAGCTCGCGGGCCCGAACGGCTCTCGGCGGCTGCCGCTGAAGGAGTTCCTCGTCGGCCCGAAGCGGAACGCGCTCGCCGACGACGAGCTGATCGTTGCGGTGCACGTGCGTCCGCTCGGCTCGCAGCAGACGTTCATGAAGGTCGGGCCCCGCAACGCGATGGTGATCGCGGTCGTCTCGCTCGCGATGTGCGTCGACGAGGAGCGAAATGAGATCCGGGCCTCCTTCGGCTCCGCCGGGCCCGTTGCCGGACTGGTCACGGCTCCGCTCGAGGAGGCCGACGACCTCCCGGAGCGGGTGGCCGACGCCGCGAGCCCGATCGACGACGTCCGCGGAACTGCGCGCTACCGGCGCCACGCCCTCCAGGTGCTGACCTCCCGCGCGCTCGTGCGGTGCCTGACGTGAAGATCACGCTTCGCATCAACGGCGAGCAGCACGAGGCCGACGTCTGGGAGGGCGAGAGCCTTCTCTTCGCGCTCCGCGAGCGGCTCGGCCTGCCAGGCTCGAAGAACGCGTGCGAGCAGGGCGAGTGCG
>WNFY01006704.1_pt1 | contig 13333 bp, 9 predicted proteins | sample 5400091 | NCBI WGS metagenome assembly WNFY01 (sample SAMN13153364, study PRJNA577476) | soil metagenome | isolation source: 60 cm soil or saprolite under grassland replicate 1 | place: USA:California | collected 2016-06-15 | reverse complement strand
CCTGCAAAGTTCCAGGAATATCGGGAGGGCTATGTGCCATTTAACTGGAGAGGCTATTGGGATTTTGGAACCGGGGCCCTGGGCGACATGGGATGTCATTTAGTTGATCCTGCATTTAAGACCGTTGGGTTGGGTTATCCTTCAGAAGTTGAATGCAGTGAAGCAGCCATATATGAACAAATGTGGACAGCTTCTTATTATCCGGATAGTTGTCCTGCCGCTTCATCCATCACACTAAAATTTCCCGGTCAAAAAGGAAGGCCCGACGTAAAAATGCATTGGATGGATGGAGGTATTCGACCTGATCGACCCGAAGAACTTGGACCCGATGAACAGATGGGAGATGGTGATGGAAGTGGTGGGGTTATTATTGAAGGAACGAAGGGCAAGATGATGTGCGGAACTTATGGAAGCAATCCAAAATTGCTGCCTACATCAAGGATGAAAGATGTAAATGTGCCGAAAACATTGGCAAGAGTTCCTGAGGGGCATTACCTGCAATGGGTAAATGCATGTATGGCAGGATATGGCAAAGCTGAATTGAGTTCTTCATTTGATTATGCAGGCTTTTTGACAGAGGCAATATTAATGGGAAATCTTGCGTTGCGCAGCTGGAACATTAAAGATTCAAAGGGAAGATTTGCGGGCCGAAAAAAATTATTGTGGGATGCAAAAAATATGAAGATTACAAATTTCGATGAAGCTAATCAATTTGTCAAAAGAGATTACAGAGAAGGATGGAGTTTGCATGTTTGATTGTGAACGGCTAATCGATCATACAAACCACGATTTAAATCGTGGTCTGTATTCTTGGAATGGCTCGCCTTAATCACTTACCAGTTTTCTTGACTTCTTCAAATACCTCGCAAACAAATAAAGAATCAATAATCCAATCAGAATAGAAATAAAAACAGGAAGGTTTTTATGAAAGTCTAATTGTTCCTTATGAAAATAAAAATGTTTCATCACAATCAAAACGGCACCCGTCATCCAGATATAGGTTGAGTTATATTCCCGAATGATCACTCTCTTCCACTTGAATTGCATGCTGCTTAAGGTTTTTCCTATTCCTTTAAAATTGATCAGCCAGCGATTTACTCTTTTGCAATATTCGTCGTATTGTTCACCGAATTTATTTCGCAGATAATTTTCTTCAGCTAAAACGATCGCTTGCCAAAAAAATAAAAAGACAGGGGTAAATGCTGCCATGAACAAAAGTGAATTGGAAGCGATCCCTAATCCAACCAGGATAAGAATATTGCCCACATATAAAGGATTGCGGCAGTGAGCAAATATTCCAGTAACAACTAAATCTTCGGCATACACTCTTCTATCCTTACCACCCCGAATGATATAAACCAAACCAATTGTAATGACTCTTATTAATTGGCCTACTATAGTTACACTAAAACCGATGAACATGGCAGTAACAGGATTTGCAAATACTTCCCATGAAGGAACAAACAACATCAAATAAAAAGGAGGAAAAATCCCATTGCGATTTTGAAATAAAAAGTTACCAAGTCTGACCATTAACTAGTTTATGGTTTATAGTTTGCAGTTTGTGGTTCCTGTCTTTTGTGCTTTGTTTCTTGTGCCTTGTCACTTGTACCCTGCTACTTCACTGCGATCATTCCGCTGAAATTATACCATTTAAAAAATGTGTCTACATAACGGAAACCGGTGGTGAGTAAGAGTTCACGGTTTTCCATTAGTTTATAAGGGATCAAAACATTTTCAAGTGCCTCACGTTTTTGTGCTATCTCCATTTCATTGTAATGATTTCTTCTTTTGAAATCATAATAATAATCAATAAAGAGGCGGTTGAATAATGAATCTTCGCCCAATACTTTTTCTATAAGAATAAAGCAGGAGTTAGCATTCATTTGCTGATAAATTTCTTTCAATAATTTCTCTCTGTACAGTGGGCGAATAAACTGCAGGGTTAAACACATCACCACGACAGAAGCATTTTCAATTCTTACTCCCTGGTTCAGGTCTACTCTTTGCAGGTCAAACCTTCTTTTAACCTTTTCTGCTTCGAAATTTCCTTTGCATTTTTTCAGCATTTCTTCGCTTTCATCAATTCCTACAAAATTGACTGCAGGATCCAGAACTTTATCGAGATTGATCAGAGTGGTTCCTGTTGAGCAACCGAGGTCATAAACATGGGTGCCGGGTACAGCAAAATCAGCAGCTATCTCCGTCATCATTCTTTGGATCTCCAGGTAAAAAGGAATAGAACGAACAACCATATCATCGAAAACAGAAACGACTGTTTGTCCAAATTTAAAATCAGAAGCTTTTTGGGGTTTGCTGAAAATATCATCTTGATTTGTATTGGTACTCATATCAGAAAGAAAATAATGATTAATTGAAAAGCGGTGCAAAAATAAAGGAAGAGGAGGAACTAATCTAAAAGCTTTGCCAGCTCATTTAATTCTGTTTGTTTATAGCGGTTCTTTTCATCATCAAAACATTTGCTCAATTCCTGAAGTAATTGCTGAATAATTCGTTTGTTAGTTTGTGGTTTGAAATAAGAACTTGTAACAGGAACGGCTATACGTTTGAAATAATTCTCTACATCTTTGTGGGTGAATACCTGGCCTGACGTGGGATCGATAAAAAATTCAATTTTATTGAGAGGGTTAGGAAGATTTTCTTCAGAATAGCCCGGCTTAAAATAGGCAATTACAAATTGCTTCGGTACACTGATTGCCTTCACGGGTATATCCAGCAGTTCACAAAGTACCAGGTACAAAATTCCATTGCTGATCTGGTTACCATGTTTTGCCTCTAATACTTTGTGTAATAAAAATTCATTCGAATCCTGGTAACTGGTTTCACCACCTTTCAGTCCATAGTAGCTATATAAAATGCTTGTTACAATATTTATCTGCTCAAGCGGAGTGAGGTAATTATTTAATTCAAGCCAGATGTTGCGGCGTACCTTTTCAATTTCCTGTAGTACGGGGGTGGTGGAAAGTTCGGGATATAGAAATTTGCAAACTAATAGTGCGCCCAACATCAGGTCATGATGACCGGAAACACTCCATTGATGAAAGTCTTCTGTAAGATCACGATAGTGCAGCCGCCACACGTGGGGAAACATCTATAAAATTAATAAAGAAAATAATCATGATCCAGCCAGTAGAACTACGATTGGGCTTGGTTTATGGCCCGTGTCGATTTATCGAGATCGCATTTTTGTAGATTGTTCAACAGGGCATACCAGGTGGATAAAATTTTTCGTCAGAATACTGCCATTTCTTTCTGTCATTTTTTCAACTTTCTGTTTAAGAATAGTTATTTATTAAGCTTATATGTTTTCTTGTCCGGTTTTTGTTCTATTCCTTGTTAAAAATATAAACTATGAAAAAGCTATTCATAGTAGTATTGTCAATGATATTGGTGATAAGCGCATCGGCACAACGTGGACATGGAGGAGGCCATTATTACTACCGGCCTCAAACCAGGGTAATCATTGGAGTTGGTGCCGGATATTATCCTTATTCATATTATCCTTATAATTATGGCTTTTATCGTCCTTATTATTACAGGCCATCAAGATTAGAAATGCAAATTGAAGATATACAAGCTGATTATAGAGACAGGATCTGGTCTGTGAAGCATGATAATAGCTTGTCAAAAAGAGAAAGGAGGGAAAGAGTTCATGAATTGAAATCTCAGAGGGATGAGGCTATTCGGGATGCTGAAAGGAATTATTATAGATCATACTGATAATCGCTGATATTCGTAACAAGTTCGGTGAATTTATTGATAAGCCCTGTAATGCAGGGTTTATCTTTTTTAAACGCCTGCTAAATACTGATTGTTTATGTATTTAGCGACATCGACAAGATTTTTTGTTTTTTCGAATGTAGCTAATTGCCTGTCAGCTCCCGTTCCTGTTTCTAAGATTTTATTTACATAGGCTAACCTGTGGCGGCTGCCCAAATGATCAACTACATCATCTACAAAATCCAATAATTCAGAGATCAGTACTCTTGTATTTACTTCTTCCTCTTTTCCAAAATCAATTAATCTTCCGTCAATACCATAACGACTGGCTCTCCATTTATTTTCATTGATCAGGGCCCGGGAGTATTGAATGAAATTCAGATTCTGTGAACGTAGTGTATAAATTTTTGCGCATACTGCCTGGAATAATGATGCCAGCGCAATCGTTTCATCCACCGTCATGGGTACATCGCAAATCCGGAATTCAACTGTATTAAAAAATGGATGCACGCGAAGATCCCACCAGATTTTTTTTGCATTATCAATACAATTTGTTTTTACCAGCAGTTTTACATAATTCTCATATAACTCGATACTGTCGAAAGCCTCCGGGATGCCGGTGCGTGGAAATTTATCAAATACTTTTGTACGGAAGGATTTATAACCTGTCTGTCTTCCTTCCCAAAAAGGAGAGTTTGTACTAAGTGCATAGATATGTGGTAAAAAATATCTTGTGGAATTGGCTATGTGGTTTGCCATTTCTCTTGTCTCCATACCCACATGTACGTGCAAACCAAAGATCAAATTGCTGCGGGCTGCCTCCTGCAATTCATTTACAATTTCGTTGTAACGGGCATGGTCAGTGATCAATTGGCTTTCCCAATGACTGAAGGGATGTGTGCCGGCTGCCCCCATAGCAAAGCCAAGACTGTTGGCTATTTCAGAAATCATTTTCCGCAATTGCGCTACATCTTTATATGCCTCGTCTGCATCATTGCAAATATCCGTACCCACTTCAACAACAGCCTGGTGCATTTCTGCCTTTACTTTATCCTTGATCACTTTTTGCCCCTCGTGCACAATTTTTTGTTCGTGGCTTTTTAATTCATAAGTCATTGGATCAAGAACCATGTATTCTTCTTCAACGCCGAGAGTAAAACTTTTATAATTGAGGATGGCCATGTAACGGAATTGGAAATTTGGATTTAGGAATTTATTGATAGTCAGAATTTGTTATCATTCAGATTACTTTTTCGTTTTCTATATCCGAACTCCAAATTCAGGATTACTGATTCTTGATTTTCCTGCACTTCTTTTTACATATTCTCCCCACGTTAAATTATCTTTTCCATCTTCTGTTTCCATGGCTCTTTCAATCGCATAGTTTGCCATCGTTTCAACAACCCATTCAAAATTTTCCTCGCCTACACCTGCTCTCTCTGCATCAGGGGCAGGATTACAAAAGTCAATGGCATACGGCACTCCCTCCCGAACAGCCAGTTCAACCGTATTGAAATCATATCCTAAGTATTGGTTGATCTTCAAAACAATTTCTTCCATCTGTGCTAATCGTTCCTGCGAAGGTTTGAAATCAGCCACATAACGTAAATGATGTGGATTACGTGGGTCATAAGACATAATGCGCACGTATTTGCGGCCAATGCAGTAGCACCGGTAATATTCTTCAAACACAATTTCTTCCTGGAGCAACATTACCAATTGACCTGTCTCATTATGCTTTTCAAAGAATTCATCGGGGCTGGCGAGTCTGTACACATTCTTCCATCCGCCACCGGCGAATGGTTTCATATAAGCCGGAAAGCCAACATAATTGAAGATGGAATTCCAATCGAGAGGATATTCAAGATTGCTGAATGAGTCGTCGGATGTATCTGCTGGTAATTCTCTTGAAGGAAGAATAACTGTTTTTGGAACGGGCACACCCACCTGCGTCATGAGGCAATTATTAAAATATTTATCATCGGCACTCCACCAAAAAGGATTATTTATGACAGCGGCTCCGGTTACTGCCGCATTCTTCAGCCATGTACGATAAAAAGGAACGTCCTGCGAAATGCGATCAACGATCACACTATACCCGCTCGATTCACCCTGCACGGCTTTGGAAATATGAACCGGCTCTGCAGAGATACCGGGAATTGATTTGCTGTTCACTCTTTCTACAAAGGCCATAGGAAAGCTTCTTTCCTTTCCGAAGAGTATACCAATTTTTTTCATAAAATTCATTTATTCAAATGTATTTTTAAAATTTCAAATAATAAATTCCAAGTTTGGGCATTTAAAAGTTGATAGCAACAGTCTGAAATTTCCATTTACATCAATAATTCTAAAACTCTCAGATCAAAAATTCTTGGGAATTGTTGTTTGTGAGTTTATATTTGAAAAGCAAGCCGCAAACGTGTCCGCTATTCTGACTAAAAATATTATTGTCCATTCTCAATTTCTTCACAGAGACGTAAAGGTTGATCTTTTTCTTCCAAAAAATATTGACGACTCAACTGAAATGGGTTTGTTACTGATTAACGACGGACAGAATATGAAAGAACTTGGTTTTAAAACCATTCTTGAAAACTTGTATGATAAAAACCTGATCACGCCAATATTATGTGCAGCTATTCATGCCGGCCATGAAAGAAAAAAAGAGTATGGTATTGCCATACAGGCAGATTATCTGGGCCGTGGCGCCAAAGCGGGGTTGTACACGTTGTTTGTTAAGCATGAATTGTTACCATTGATCAGGAAAAAATTTCATCAATTTCATTTTACAGAAAAAGCGTTTGCCGGATTTTCGTTAGGTGGATTGATGGCATTGGATATTGTCTGGAATTATCCATATGAATTTAGTAAAGCCGGTGTTTTTTCCGGTTCGCTTTGGTGGAGAAGCCTCGATCATACACATGATGAATATGAAGATGAACTTCACCGGATCATGCATCAGCAGGTCCGGAAAGGAAACTATCATCCACAATTAAAATTTTTTCTGACAACCGGGTCATTGGATGAAACGCATGACAGAAATAAAAATGGTATCATAGATTCTATTGATGATACACTGGCACTGATCAGTGAGCTGGAAGTGCTGGGCTATAAAAATGACAAGGACATTTGTTACATTAATTATGAGGACGGCAGACATGATATTGCTACCTGGGCCAGGGCAATGCCTGAGTTTTTAAAATGGGGATGGGGAAAAAAGTTTGAGTTTAAGATTTGAACTTTCTGATCTGAATTGATTAACAAAAAAACCTCTCAAATATTAAGAGGTTTTTTTTATAAATTTTATTTCTAAAATTTATAGGCCAAACTAAGCTGGAGACCCCAGGTTGTGCTTGTAGAATTTACATTGATATAAGTTGATCTTACAAGATCACCATTAAATGTTGCCAATGTAAAGGAGGGCACACCATTGGTAACGCTGGCCACTCTTAAAGGATTGCTTACAATGAATTGCTTTTTTATTCCCCAACCATGATTGAGAAGATTCAAAAAATTGAGAACGGAGGCGCCAAATACAAGAGAATGTCTGTCGCGTCCGATATTACTAAAAATTTCCTGTTGAAAATTAAAATCAACTCTATGATAGAAGGGATATTTTGCTCCATTTCTCTCGGCCGTTTGTCCCATATGTTTGCTTAGATATTTATCCTGGGCTACGAATTGAAAGAAAGCGTCGGATTCCTGCTGAGCCGTAAAGGCGGGAGTAGATCCGCTGGCAGCCAGGTTTGCAAATTTTATTTCTGATGGGTCCTTTGGAATGTACATAAGGTCTGCAGAATTACCATCATTATTTATATCCCCGTTATAAATATAACTATAGGTTCCCTGTGTTGCACCTTCATAGAAGAATGTAAAAGTTGAAGCGAGATGTTTTATGTATTCTACTCTATAAGAAAAAGTTGCTATTATTCTGTGGGGAGCAGCAAAACCTGAATAAGCAACTTCCTGGTCGTTTTGAGTTCCTGAAGTTGGATTAACAGCCCAGACCGAAGCGGCCTGGCTTCCGGGATTGGCGGTAACATCAGTGGCAAATGTGTAAGTATAGGCTAAAGAACCATAAAATCTGTTTGTAAAGCTTTTTGAAATTTGAGTGCTAAATACAAAAGAGCCTCCCTTGCTTGTGTTTTGTAGAACAATTGCATTGGCAATCCCTGTATTCAATCGTCTGACTGAAGTGGCGGAACTACTAAAACGTCCCCTGATATCATTAGGACCCACCACAACGACCGTATCGGTTGGTTTTTGATTTGCATTGCGCATAACAGGATCGTTAATATCCTTTGTATATAAAACTTCAATTGTTAAACCCCAACCTTTCCCTAATTGTCTTTCAACGGCAATATCATTGCGCCATACTTGCGGAAATTTAAAATGAGGATCAATCACTGCGAAGCCGCCACTGGGTGCTACTAAACCAGCCTGGATGGGAAATTGCGCAGGATTCAAACTTTTGTTGTAAAATGGATTATAAGCATGTGGGTCCGGATCGAAAAGAAAATTTTGCAAGTCAGCAGTTGCAGTCACTAAAGCACCAAATGTATACATACCACTTGTACTTGGTGCATTGGTTAAATATACAAATGGTGTGCGGCCCGTAAACACTCCTGTTCCACCGCGAATGATCATGCTTTTATCTCCATACATATCCCACCTGAAGCCTACCCGCGGAGCAAGGTAAAAAGTTGGCTTAGGCCATCTCCCATCATTGTAGTTTGTAAGACCGCCATTTTTATTATACAGGGAAAGCGCAGTGATAGCTGGGTTTTCCAGAGGTTGTTCCGGGTAAACGGGTCTGTCAACACGTAATCCAACAGTTAATTTAAAATTAGGATTAACATTAATTTCATCCTGCCCATAAAAGCCTAATTGGCCGACTTTCAAATTAGCAGAAAAAACAGCATCCTGCCCGGGGACAAGAGAATAGTTAATTGAAAATAATTTAGGAGGCCTGTTATTTACAAAATCATCCAGCGATCCAAAAACATAATATCCCTGCGAGCCAGGCATAAACATGTTGCCGACTTTTTGAAATTCGTAAGATACTCCTGCTGTCAAAGTATGTTTTCCCGTGAAATAAGTAAAGTTATCCGTAGCCGTATAGATATTGTTTATTACCTGGTTGTTGTTTCCATTGAAAGGTTCGTTTCCAAAACTCAAATAATTATTCTTAGTGCTATTTAGAATATCTGCAAAAGGGAAGGTTGGTCCATTATGCCCTTTTATTGAGCTTATTTTCGTTATGGTTGCTAAAAATTGGTTGCTGATTTTCTTGCTGAAATTACTATTTAGCTCAAATGATCCCGTTTGTACTTTATCAACGATCTGGTAATTTATATTCGCAAAACCCATTGAGTTTGGACCAAACCGGCCCGGGAGTGGTGTATAAACTACAATACTGCTTTGCCCGCTTGCTCCATTGATTCCTCCACTCGCACTGATCTGTGCATCACCTGTGTTTTTAAAATCACTGACTTTTATTGTTAGCTTATGCTTATTACTAATATTCCAATCAATTTTTGCAAGAACTTTATGGTTCTTGCTGGTAAAATTTGGAAAATTATCATAGGCACCCGGATCAAAACTGTATTTGCTATTTAAATAATCTGATAATTTTTTTAAAGAATCTATGGAGACGTTAGATACAGTGCCGTTTCCGGATCCCCCTTTTGGCGCGTAGGTAACCCCTGGAAAACTTGACTTTTCTATTTCGCCATTCAGAAAGAAAAATAATTTATTTTTTATAATGGGTCCTCCGATAGTAGCACCATAAATTTTATTACTTGTAGCGGCAGGGTTTGGTAATTTTTTGCCTGCGATATTGGTACCGTTATAGCTTTGATTGCGGTAAGAACCATACACACTTCCATGAAAAGTATTTGTTCCACTTTTTGTAATTGCATTGACACTTGCACCTGTAAACCCTGATTGCTTTACATCGAACGGAGAAAGATTTATAGATATTTCCTGGAATGCATCCAGTGAAATTGGATTTCCGCCTCCGGGTAGCAGATCACTTGACAGTCCGAAATTGTTGTTGAGATTAGCGCCATCAACCGTAACGTTGTTCATCCTATTATCTCTTCCGGCAAAACTGGTTCCATTGGCTTGCGGTGTGATCCGGGTGAAGTCAGTTATGCTTCTGGTAATAGTAGGTAATGTGGAAAGTTGCCTGCTTCCGATATTTGTACTCATTCCTATTCTATCCACTGCAGCTCTGCGGGCACGGCCGCCGACAATAACAGCTTCCAGCACTTGTGCACTTTGGTTTAGTACGGCATTAACGCTGTATGATTGTCCTAATTCAAGGGTAAGATTATCCAGAGTAAAAGATTGCAATCCTGTAAAAGTTATTTTTAATGAGTAAGGACCTCCCGCACGCATATTTGGGATATTAAAAACTCCATCTTTACCGGCGATCGTCGCATAGGTTGTTCCCGAAGAGGTATGGACAGCAGTAACGGAAGCGCCAGTTAATGGCTGACCATTATTGTCTTTAGCCGTACCACTCATGCTACTCGTAGTTACCTGAGAAAATGAAAAAATGCTTGCTGAAAATGCAAGAAGCAGAATAGTTAATCTCTTAAGCATATATTTTAGTTTTCGGTGCAAAGAAAGGGAATATTACAAAATTAAATGTAGGCAAATATTAACATTTCGTTATTGGAAAATAAACACTTATAAGACAAATAAATTTTTTACAAGCTGCTTTATTTTATGTTGTTTTTTTATTACCAACTATAAATAGAATTTTATCGTGAATTCTAAACCTATTAGTTAGCAGTCGGGCCTTGTGCTTTACTTATCGATAGTTTAACTTTGTAAAAAATATTCTCTATGCTTGATTCCATAGAAAGTGCTATTGATGACATTAAGGCTGGTAAATTGGTAATAGTAGTTGATGATGAAGACAGGGAAGATGAAGGTGATTTCATTACGGCTGCCCGGAATATTACTCCTGAAGTTGTCAACTTTATGACTAAACATGGCCGCGGTTTGATCTGTGTGCCACTCATCGAGGAACGATGTGATGAGTTGGGATTGGAATTAATGGTGAATAACAATACAGCTCTTCATGAAACTGCCTTTACGGTTTCTGTTGATTTATTGGGCCATGGTTGTACAACCGGAATTTCTGCACATGACAGAGCAAAAACAATACAAGCACTAATTGATCCGCGGACAAAACCAGAAGACCTGGGACGGCCTGGTCATATTTTTCCATTGCGGGCCAAAAAAGGTGGTGTGCTTAGAAGAGCAGGGCATACCGAAGCTACTATTGATTTGGCCAGGTTGGCGGGTTTTGATCCGCCTTACGGCGGAGTGCTTGTAGAAATTATGAATGATGATGGTACGATGGCAAGATTACCGCAACTGAAACAGGTAGCAGAAAAATTTGATTTTAAATTAATCTCTATCAAAGATCTTATCGAGTATCGTCTCAAAAGAGATTCATTGATCGAAGAAATTGTGAGCGTGGATATGCCTACAAAATATGGACATTTTAAATTAATTGCCTTCCAGGAAAAAAATACGACGAATGAACATCTTGCTCTTGTGAAAGGTGAATGGCAAAAAGATGAACCTGTATTGGTTCGTGTGCATTCGTCTTGTTTTACCGGCGATATACTTGGATCACTCCGTTGCGATTGCGGTGATCAGTTGCATACTGCTATGAAAATGGTTGAAAAGGAAGGTAAAGGTGCTATATTATATATGAACCAGGAAGGCCGCGGTATTGGGTTATTGAATAAACTAAAAGCCTATCGTTTACAGGAGCAGGGCATGGATACTGTAGAAGCGAATCTTCATCTCGGTTTTCAAATGGATCAACGTGATTATGGAGTGGGCGCCCAAATTCTGCGTCATCTCGGGGTTACAAAACTTCGGCTTATAAGTAACAATCCAAAAAAACGGGTGGGTCTTATTGGGTATGGTTTGGAAATTGTAGAGAATGTTCCGATCGAAATTCATTCTAATCCACACAATGAACGATACCTGCAAACAAAGAGAGATAAATTAGGGCATGAAATTTTGCCCTCCCGTGCCGGTTCGGACCGAGATGATGAATAGGAATAAGATATGGGAAAAAGTATTTTGAAAAATTCGAATTTCATTTCCCGATTCTGAATTCTTTTATTGATTTGAACTCTTTGTTTCCGGAAGCTGATTTTCAGCAGTAGGTGCAATGTTATTGCTCTGATTTTGTTTCTTCCTGTTTTTATTTTTGCGAAACAAATCTCCAAGATGATCGAATTCTTTTCTATACGCAATGCCTGCGCCGGTTCTTACAGTCTTTGTTGTTGTTGATGCAGAAGAGCTTGTCGGAGTAAAAAAATCAAGATTTTGACGATAAAAAAAAGTTGCCCGGATGGTGCCTGTTGAATTGATGAGCCATTCTGTTGTTACATCAGGGAGAAATTGGAATTTTTGGTCAAGTGTGGTTTGGAGTGGGATATCCAGGGTGCTTCCTGCAGTAATAATAAAACGATCATTAAAAAGTGCCCGGCTGAGAGTCAGGTTTACATTTCCGGTATTGATGTTAAAATTATTGCTGGCATTTTGCTGGATAAGATTGCGATTGTAAACGGAACCGCTGAGATTTACCTTTAACTTATCATCTTTAAATATTTGAGCAAGAATGTTGCTGAATTGCTTGTTCAACTCATTAAATAATAAACTGCTGATGGTGTTATAAGCGAGTTCATTAAGAGCAGTGGTTAATCCCCCTGACGATGTAGCTGCCGTTGCCGATGAACTACCAGGACCGCCCACCGGTGCGAAACTGTTGAAAACGATAAGATAAGTAACCTGTTTGTTCAGCTCATTGGGATTGTTTTCAATTTGCTGAATATTATAAGGAAGTATGGGGTCGCTGGTGGCAATGCTGCTGGGAGGAAATTCCAGTTTGAAGCTAAAATCAGGTTTGAATAATTCGCCGGACATCGTTACAATTACATATACATCATCACGCAAGGTTTGTACTCTGGGATCGTTGATAAAACTAGCCAGCGGCGCAAAGCTTACTTTTTCTGCTGTATACTGTGCATCAAAATGAATGGTTGCTTTATTTGGATCGCCATTCCATCTTATAAAGTTGTTACCTTCTTTTCTCAATTGGAATGGTCGCTTAAAAAATGATTGAAACGTAAACAGGTAACTTCCTTCTTCAATATCATAGCTGCCATTGAGAGTTAAAGGTTCACCGGTAGCACTGTGGATATTCAATACACCGCGGCCCTTACCTTTTACCACGTCGCCTGTCACTTCATCCAATATTACTTCAATGGTTGTATGCGGATCAGCAGTAAGATCGATATCAAAAGTCATTTTATTGATAGAAGCAAGGGCTTGTGTATCCTTTAATGCGTAGCCATGTGTTCTCTCTACCAGGAAATCAGCCATCTCTGTTGCTCTGCTTTTGGCCGGAGGAATTACAATATGAGAACTGTCAGTTTCAGATGATTTAGCATCGACAGTCATATACAGATCATTTTGCGATCCTACTAAGATCATAGATCCTGATCCCACTGCATGACCATAAAAGCTGGTGTTATCTGAAGCAGTCGTATTTAAT